>Ga0207144_1144_pt1 | contig 12895 bp, 12 predicted proteins | sample Alteio_BWMinHeat_FD_153583 | JGI IMG/M metagenome (GOLD analysis project Ga0207144, IMG submission 153583) | Enriched cells from forest soil in Barre Woods Harvard Forest LTER site, Petersham, Massachusetts, United States -... | ecosystem: Environmental > Terrestrial > Soil > Temperate forest >...
GTGCGCCGGGCGTTGACCGTGGCGGTGATGGCTAACCGGGACATGCCGCTAGCGCGCTTGGCGAAGATTGTGATTGGGGTGGAGGTGGGAGCGGAGGTTTTGACGGGGTCGACGCGGTTGAAGGCGGGGACTTCGCAGAAGATGGTCTTGAACATGCTGAGTACGGCTGTGCTGGTGAGGCTGGGGCATGTGTATGAGAACCTGATGATTGATGCGGTTTTGACAAATGAGAAGATGCACGGGCGGGCGGTCAGGATTTTGATGGGGGCTAGCGGTGCGAGTGTGTCTAGAGCGGAGGACGCTTTGCGGGCGGCGGGACACAGCATGCGCGTGGGGTTGGTGATGCTGAAGTTAGGAGTGAGCGCGAGAGCGGCTCGAAGAAAACTTGCGGCGGCTCGGGGGAATTTGCGTGAGGCATTGGGGGAATAAGAAAAAGCCTTACCTAGAGGCCCGAGAGACACAGAGGGCACAGAAAAGAGCCGGCAAGACGAGGAAAGTACGAGCGGATGGATAGATTTTTGATTCGGGGCGGAAAAGCGCTGCAGGGGACGGTGGCGATCAGCGGGGCGAAGAACTCGGCGCTGCCGGTGATGGCAGCGGCTCTGCTTACGGCGGAAAAGGTTGCGGTGCACAACATTCCTAAAGTGCGCGACGTGATCACGATGTGCAAGCTGCTGACGTTTATGGATGCGAAAGTCACTGTGACGGAGATGCCAGCAAGCGACTACGTAATCGAGGCGCCGACGTTGAATCATGCGGAGGCGCCGTATGAATTGGTGAAGACCATGCGGGCGTCGATTTTGACGCTGGGGCCGTTGATGGCGCGGCTGGGAATGGCGCGGGTTTCACTGCCGGGGGGTTGTGCGATTGGGGCGCGGCCGGTGGACCTGCATTTGTCGGCTCTGGAAAAGATGGGCGCGGAAATCGCGATGTCACACGGGTACATCGAGGCGAAGGTGCCGGGAAACGGAGCCAGACGCGGGCGGCTGAAGGGCGCGCACATTGTGTTTGAGAAAATTACGGTAACGGGCACTGAAAATATCTTGATGGCGGCGACTTTAGCGGACGGCGAGACCGTGCTTGAGAATTGCGCGCGTGAACCGGAGGTGACGGACCTCGTCGCAATGCTGCGGAAGATGGGCGCGGAGATCGAGGGAGACAGCACGGCGACGTTGCAGATTTGCGGCGTGCGGGAATTACACGGGACGGAGCACAGTGTGATTCCGGACCGCATTGAGACGGGGACCTTTTTGGTGGCGGGAGCGATTACCGGCGGCGACCTGACGATTACGAATTGTGAGCCGAAGCATCAGGGAGCAGTGATTGCGAAATTGCAAGAGGTGGGGGCGTCGATCAAAACGGTGGACAAGACGACTTTGCGCGTGCACGGAGGCGGAAAACTGGTGGCCGCGGACATGACTACCGAGGAGTATCCGGGATTTGCTACGGACATGCAGGCGCAGTACATGGCCTTGGCGACGCAGGTGGAAGGGACGTCCCTGATTACGGAAACGATTTTCGAGAACAGGTTTATGCATGCCAGCGAGATGATTCGAATGGGCGCGAGTATTTCTGTGGAAGGGCGGCGAGCCGTGGTTCACGGGCCTGCGGTGTTGTCTGGATCGACGGTGCAGGCTTCCGACCTGCGGGCTAGCGCGGGTTTGGTGCTGGCAGGGTTGGTGGCGGGCGGAGAGACGGTGATCGACCGTGTGTATCATATCGATCGCGGGTACGAAGGCATTGTTGAGAAGTTGCGGAAGGCGGGCGCCGACATCGAGCGAGTGCATGGCACGGGGGGTGGTTGACATTCTCCTCTCCCTGAAGGGTGGTTTTGCGGGATGGCCTCGGGCCGCTCGGGTTTTGTTGATCTGGGCCGTGTGGAACATGGCTCGCGACGGCCGGCCAGGACGAAAAAAAAGGCGTCGCGCGGCGAGCATTGGCTCTTCGCGGAAAAGTGAGGTTGGTCCACACGACTCATCCGATTCGAACGTAGAACCACGGCACTTTGTTACGCTGTAATGGCCCTCAGGGAATCTGATTTTTTCTCAGGATTACAAAGAAGCGGAACGCTGCCAAGGAGAGAAGGCCCTCGAAATTGTCGAGGGCCTTCTTTGTTTATTTTTGCAAGATACGGAAACGGGCAGGGCAAGCCCCGCCCCTAAGAGTCATGAACGCTATTCCTGGCTGCCGGAGTCGCTGCCGGAGGGACCCTGTTGGCCGCCGCCGCTGGCGGCCGCCTTTTGCTGTTTCTCGCGGGCTTCCTTAATTAGGGCTTTGCGCGAGAGGCGAACCTTGTTGCCCTCGATGGAAAGAACCTTGACGAGGACCTGGTCGCCGAGCTTCAGCTCGTCGCGAACGTCGCGGATGCGATGTTCGGAGATTTCGCTGATGTGCAGGAGGCCGTCGGTGCCGGGGAAGAGTTCGACGAAGGCGCCGAACTCCGCAAGGCGCACGACTTTGCCGAGATAGGTTTTGCCGATTTCGGCCGAGGCCGTGACATCGCGAACCATTTGCAGGGCGGCATCGCCACCAGCGCCGCTGGTCGAGAAGATGTGCACCGTACCGTCTTCGAGGACGTCGATTTTGACGCCGGTGGCTTCGATGATGGACTTGATCTTCTTGCCGCCTGGACCGATCAGGTCACGGATCTTGTCCTGAGGAATCTTCAGCTTGAAGAGGCGCGGAGCGTACGCGGAAATCTGCGTGCGTGCTTCGCCGAGCGTCTTCTCCATGGTGTCGAGAATTTCGAGGCGGGCCTTTTTCGCCTGGGCCAGGGCTTCGCGCATCATGCCGATGCTTATGCCCAGGACCTTGATGTCCATCTGGAGTGCGGTGATGCCTGCACGCGTGCCCGCTACCTTGAAGTCCATGTCGCCGTAATGATCTTCAGCGCCGGCGATATCCGTAAGGATCGAATACTTTTTGTCATCGCCGACAACCAGGCCCATGGCGATACCTGCGCAGGGCGCTTTCAGAGGAACGCCAGCATCCATAAGGGCCAGCGAGCCGCCGCAAACGGTGGCCATCGAGGAAGAACCGTTGGATTCCAGAATGTCGGAAACGAGGCGCATGGCGTAAGGAAAATCCGCCTCGGGAGGAAGCAGGTTGACGAGCGCGCGCTGCGCGAGAGCCCCGTGACCGATTTCGCGGCGCCCGGGGCCGCGCAGGAACTTGACTTCGCCGACGCTGAACGGCGGGAAGTTGTAATGCAGCATGAAGCGATTGAATTGGTCTTGCTCAAAGAGCAGGTCGAGGCGCTGCATGTCTTCCTTGGTGCCGAGGGTGAGCGTGGCGAGAGCTTGCGTTTCGCCGCGGGTGAACAGAGCGGAACCGTGCACGCGGGGTAGCAAGCCGACTTCGCAGGAAATATGGCGGATTTGGTCAAAGGCGCGGCCGTCGGGACGGCGGCGGGCGTTCAGGACGTCATCGCGGAAGATGTTTTCGCGAAGGCGCTCGAGTGCGCGCTTGGTGAGAGCGCGCTTTTCGTCCATCTCCTTCTTGGGCTCCTCGGGGATGGCTTTGATGATTTCTTCCTTGAGGTCATCAACGAGGTGGTAGCTCTCTTTCTTGGGATGCTTTTCGGTATTGAGAGCATCGTGGAGCTTGGCGCCGTACTTTTTGTCAAGGTCCTTGTAGATGGATTCGTCAAAGGCAAGCGGCTTAACAACCACCTTCACCGGCTTGATTTTCGCGTGCAGCTCCTTGATGGCGCCGACAATTCTCTTGACCTGAGCGTGGCCGAATTCGAGAGCGTCGACGACGGCTTCTTCAGAGATTTCGAGAGCGCCGGACTCGACCATGACAATGGCTTCTTCCGTGCCGGCGACGACGATGTTCAGCAAACTCTTCTTTTGTTCGGCGACCGTCGGGTTGGCCACCAGCTGGCCATCAAGCAAGCCGACGCGAACGCAAGCAATGGGCTTCTCAAACGGGAGATCGGAACAATAGCAGGCAGCCGAGGCGGCGGTAACCGCGATGACGTCAGGATCATTGTCGCTATCCGCGGAAAGCACCATCGCGACGATTTGTGTCTCGTTGCGCCAAGACTCCGGGAAGAGCGGGCGCATGGGCCGGTCAATCAGACGAGAGGTGAGAATTTCCTTTTCCGAAGGACGACCTTCGCGCTTGAAGAAGCCTCCGGGGATTTTTCCAGCCGAATAGGTGTTTTCGCGATAGTCGACAGTCAGGGGAAGAAAATCGCGGTCGTTGGCGACAGTCGACATACAGGCGGTGGTCAACACGACGGTGTCACCGTAACGAGCGGTGATTGCGCCGTTGGCTTGCTTGGCAATCTTGCCAGTTTCGAGAATGAGGGCGCGTCCCCCGATTTCAACCGATACCTGGTGTGGTGCTGGTGCGTGGGTATTTTCAGACATAGGTAATTATTTCCTTTGGCCCCGTTTCATACGGAGCATTTTAGAGCGTCCACAGGAGTGACGACCGTCGAGGAGTAGACAGCCGCTTTGCGGCCTAGAAAACAATTCCCTGCTTCGAGTAGGTCGGCAAATACCTGGCCTGGATAACCCCAGAGAAGAAAAGAGGCGGGAAACTACGATCGGAGACTTCTAAGGCGAGCCGGATTAGACCACGAGAAACGCCGGCCAAAATGCAGCCGAGGGCCTGATGATTTCACGGATAACGCAACCGACCGGCGTGGCGTCAGACAAACTTCGATTGGAAGTTGTCATTGCGTGAAAACGCAGAGGCTTCTGCCCGTTGAGACTCTCGAATGTAAGGCAGTTACTTGCGCAGGCTAAGGCGTTCAACAATCTCGCGATACCGATCCGGGTCGCGACGGTTTAGATAGTCCAGCAGGCGGCGGCGCTTATTGACCATCATGATCAAGCCGCGCCGGGATGCGTGGTCTTTAACGTGGGACCTGAGATGCGTTGTGAGGTAGCTGATCCGTTCACTCAAAAGTGCAATCTGGACTTCCGGTGAGCCAGTATCTTTCACTTCCCGCCGTAATTGCTCGATCAACACCGCTTTGGCTGTGCTCAAGTGCCCCTCTCCGTCGTCCCCTGAATTTCTTCCTCTTCTCTTCGACTCATTCAGGCTAACACAAATATGTTTTGAGTGTAAAGGAATGTCAACACGCGGGAAACACACGGGGCTCCGTTTTTGTGGTTGGAGCCTTTGGGAGTTGCGTTGTGGCGGCAAATTGGGTTGAATGCTTGCTGCGAGTGTAGAAAACTTTGAGAGGAGAACGACAGATGCAAAAGCGAACGGCAGCAATTGGTGGGCTTTGTCTTAGCTTGAGTTTTCTGGCGACGCAGGCGTCCTGTCAATCGGACAAGAGCAAGCGCCCTAGTCCGCCGGCGACGGCGTCCTGTGCGCTGGCAGATGGCAAAACGATCACGGTGGACTACTCGAGCCCGCGTGTAAAAGGCAGAAAAATCTTCGGGGAACTCGAGCCCTATGGCAAAGTCTGGCGCGCTGGTGCCAACGAAGCCACGACATTTGTAACGACGGCGGACTTGAAGGTCGGCGGGAAAGACGTGCCCGCCGGCAACTATACGATTTTTGCGATTCCCAATCCGGACAGTTGGACGCTGATCATCAGCAAGAAGACTGGAGAATGGGGCTTGGCGTATCCCGGGCCTGGGGAAGATCAAGCGCGCGTAGAGATGAAGGTCTCCAAGCAGCCGTCGCTCGTTGAGAATTTCACGATTGCCTTTGACAAGGCCGGAAGCGGCTGCACGATGAGAATGGAGTGGGAGACCACTCGGGCTTCGGTGGAAATCGCCAAGAAGTAGGACAGGCATTCTTGCCTGTCCGGTTTTCCGGCACTTTGAAGGCAAGAAGAATGAGTGGGACAGACAAGAATGTCTGTCCTACTCAGGAATTTTTCGTGCGGACAAGCGAAAGGAATTCGTCGCGTGTTTGCTTATTGTGCCGGAAGCCACCGAGCATTGCGCTGGTCACCGCCTGGCCATGCTGCTTCTCCACCCCGCGCATCTGCATGCAAAGGTGACGCGCCTCAATGATCACGCCGACACCTTCCGGGCTGATTTTGTCCTGAATAGCCGCGGCGATTTGACTGGTGAGGCGCTCCTGAATCTGCAGGCGGCGCGCGAACATGTTGACGAGGCGCGCGACTTTACTGAGGCCGATGACGCGCTTGTTGGGAAGATACGCCACGTGGCACTTGCCGAAAAACGGCAGCAAATGGTGCTCGCAAAGGCTGAAGAACTCGATGTCCTTTACCACCACCATTTCGTCATAGGAAACGCTGAAGGTCGCGCCGTTGAGAATGTTCTCCGCGTTTTGGTGGTAACCGCTGGTCAAGAATTTCAGCGCCTTTTCATAGCGCTCGGGCGTCTTGCGCAGGCCTTCGCGATTCGGGTCTTCACCTATGAGTTTGATGATTTCGCGAACGTGGCCGGCAATTCTGCGCGCGTCCAGCTCTTTCTCGTCGTGTAAGATGATTTCTTCCGCGGGTTTAGCCATTGCGTTTACCTCCCGAAGCCTTGTGGATTGTCTCCGGCGTATTCGAAACTGTTGTTCGAAGTTTCCTGAACGCGGACGCGTTCGAGCTTCGCGTTCGGGAACGTTTTGAGGCGTCGGAAAATCTCGATGCATAAATTTTCCGTCGTGGGAACCGCGCTGTGAAACGCCGCGACATCTTCGTTAAGCGACTTATGGTCGAAGGGATCCAGGATTTCGCGTTCGACAAAGCGGTCCAGGTCCGCAAGATTCGCGATCATACCCGTGGCGGGATCGATTTTTCCAGAAACAAGAACTTCCACGACGTAGTTGTGGCCGTGACCAAAAGGGTTGTTACACTTTCCATAGATGCGGCAGTTCTCTTCTTCGCTGAGCGCCGCGCTGTGCAGCCGGTGCGAGGCGGCGAAGTGATAGCGGCGTCCCAGTTCGATTCTGACGGTGCCTTTCTGTGCGTTCGCAGTCATCTCGCATCAGCCCCTTCACTTCCGTTGCGATAGCAGTCCGCAAACAGATCCGGCGTCTCGTACAGCCGCACGCGATGAAGCCTTCCTTGCTTGATCTTCGGATCAAGCAGTTGCCAGATTACGCGCGCAATGTTCTCGCAAGTCGGGATCTGTCCGGCGAGTTCAGGCACTTCATAGTTCAAAAAACGATGGTCCATGCGCTGCATCACTTCGCGCTCGAGAATCTCTTTCAAATCTTTCAAATCCAAAACCATTCCGGTTACCGGGTCGGGTTGTCCGGCAACGGTGACTTCGAGAGTGTAGTTGTGTCCGTGTCCATGCGGGTTATTGCATTTACCAAAGACGCGGCGGTTCTCTTCCGCGGAGAAATCCGGATTGTGATAGAGGTGTGAAGCGGCGAACTCGATTTTGCGCGTGAGCAGGACCATGGCTTTGGGCTTGTCGGTAACGTTATCGGGGCGCGCCGGGAAGAGTTACCGCAACTTCCCGTCCTTTCCATTCGACCTTCCCCTTCGCATGGCCCCGGTAAGAGGCCCAAAGCACACCCGCGTACAGCGCCACAGCGGGCACGTAATAAATGATGAATTTAAAGGGGTATTGGTTACGAACTATCTCTACACCGTAGGTGAATTGGCGCAGCAGGAGGAAGCAGACACCCAGAAACGTGGCGATTGGAATTTTAAAGCCGAGAAAAATGAGGGCCAGAGGAATCCACGGGATGGTGGACTCCAGCTCGCGAAAGACGGCACCCGGACTGCCACCGACCAAAACATAGAGATTCTTCTTCCAGCCTTGCCACATCGCGCCGAAGGAGCGGTACATTCGAACACGGACGATGCCCTTCCCCGAACCAAACCACAGGCGGAAACCGGCGGCCTTGGCGCACTTCGCGAGGGCCACGTCTTCGAGCACTTCTGCGGGGACGCTCGCGTGGCCACCGATCAGATTGTAAGCGTCGCGCTCGATCATCAAGAACTGCCCGTTTGCAGCGGCAGCGGGCGAAGTGGGATCGTTCACGGCGTCGTAGGAGAAATGCCTTGCCAGCCGACAGTAGACGAAAGGAATGAGCGATTTCTCGTACCAGGATTCGGTGACTTGCTCCGGCGAAAAAGAGATCAATGCGGCGCTATTTTCTTGCGCGATTTGGAGCGCGCGAGCGGTCGCGCCGGGTTTGAGCTCGGCGTCTGCATCGGTGAACAGCAGCCAGGGACTTTTGGCTTCCTTCGCTCCGAGGAAGACCGCGTTGTTTTTTCCAACCCAGCCGGCGGGAACTTCCTGCGTTTCCAGTAATCGCAAGCGCGGAATTCTGGTTATCAGACTGCGAACAATCTCCGCGGTTTTGTCGCTGGACTGGTCATTGATGACGAGGATTTCTCGGATTTCGGGTTGCCGATCCAGCGATTCGACACAGGAAGCGATGACAGCTTCTTCATTTCGCGCGGGCACAATGGCGCTAATCGATGGTGCCAGAGAGGCCGAAGGTGGAGCCGAGTTTGGCGATTCGTTGGTCACGGCAAGTCTGGGGCAAGGACCGGTTTTCGATCCAGGGTCGGATAGGCTAGTATAGCATTCGATGAGAATCGGACCGAAGATAGTGGCTTGGGGAGGCTTGGCAGCCTTCCTGGGGATAATTGTCGTTTTTGCTACGCCAAGTTACCGGCATGGCGAGGCGTCCATCGCAGGGAAGCGCGCGGAAGATTTCACAATGCAGCTCAGCGGCAGGCCGTCACACCTTTCCGATTTTCGCGGCAAGGTTGTTGTGCTGAATTTCTGGGGCACGTGGTGCCCACCCTGCATCGAAGAAACTCCGGCGCTCAACCGGTTGCAGAAATACATTGCAGCCCGCAACGGGGTTGTTCTGGGTGTCGCGGCCGACGAAGACCCTGCTATTTACGAAACCTTTCTCCGCGAACACGCGGTAATCTTTCCAACGTACCGCGATCCAGCCACCAAAGATAATCATTCACCGATCGCGCAATCCTACGGCACGGTCATGATTCCGGAAACGTATATCATCGATCGCCAGGGCAAGATTGCGCGCAAGATTATCGGATTTCAGGAGTGGGATTCACCGGAGATGCTGGCGTACTTCGATTCCATCCTCGGCAAATCCTAAACCCGTGATAGAGCTGCTTGCATCGAGATACAGCAACAATCTGAGAGTGTGAAAAGCCGGAGAAAGGGTTATCTGGCCTTTTTGTCTGCGGCTTAAGCCTGCTCCTCGGCATGCCGCTGCAGCGAATTTCGGGCGGAGGCATGTCGCCTGGCTCTTGAGTACTTCACTGGATTGGCGAGGTGGAGTTTGCAGACGGCGGTCTTTGCGCTCTTTTGGCTCTTCGTTACTGCTTTTGCAGGCCACCGCTTTCTACGTCTCGACTCCGAATAAATCGGTGATACCAGCTGGACGCCGGACAGACATTCCTGTCTGTCTGTTCGCCATGCGAGCCGCCAAGTTCGGATCGCCGTCAGAGCGAAACTTTGCGCAAGCGCAGAGCGTTGGCGATGACCGAGACAGAGCTGAAGCTCATGGCCGCGCTCGCCAGCATGGGGCTGAGAAGCCAGCCAAACAACGGAAAGAAAGCGCCGGCGGCAATGGGGACTCCCAGCGCGTTGTAAAGAAAGGCAAAAGCCAGATTCTGTTTGATGTTGCGGATCGCCGCGCGGCTGAGTTTGCGGGCGCGCACGATGCCGCGCAGGTCACCCTTTACAAGGGTGATTCCCGCGTTTTCGATAGCCACGTCGGTGCCCGTGCCCATGGCGATGCCGACATCTGCCGCGGCCAGCGCTGGAGCGTCGTTGATGCCATCGCCAGCCATCGCCACGACACGGCCTTGCCCTCGAAGGCGCTTGATGACTTCGCCCTTCTCCTGAGGCCGCACCTCGGCTTCGACATCGTCTATGCCGAGTTGGCGGGCCACTGTCGTGGCGGTCTCGCGGCGATCTCCAGTGAGCATTACGATGCGCAAGCCGTCAGCTCGCAATGCGCGAATCGCTTCGGGCGTGGACTCCTTCACCTGATCTGTAAGCGCCAGCGCGCCTGCCAGTTTTCCATCAACGCCGACGTACACGATGGAAGTAGATGCGAGGTCTGCCCCGCCAAAATCCAAATGGAGCTTGCAGTCACTCGGCCAAGGAAAATTCTGCTCTCCGAGAAATCTACTCGTTCCGACAACGACCATGTCTCGAAGCACGCGGCCCGCTACGCCGCCGCCGGGAAACGCCTGAAAATCGGTCACTGTGGCGAGTTCTACGCCTTGCTGTTTTGCGCGGCGAACGATTGCACGGGCGAGGGGATGTTCGCTTACACTCTCGACGCTCGCGGCCAGCCAAAGCAGGCGGTCTTCGGTGAAGCCGCTTTCTGGCGCCACTCTGATGGCGTCCACTACAGGTTTTCCTTCGGTCAGCGTGCCGGTCTTGTCGACGACGAGGGTGTCGACTTTGGCAAGCGTCTCAAGAGCCTCGGCGTTTCGAACGAGGACGCCCGCCTGGGCGCCGCGGCCGACCGCGACCATAATGGAGATGGGCGTGGCAAGGCCCAACGCGCAGGGGCAAGCGATGATCAACACGGCGACCGCGGCGATGAGTGCATCGGCGAAGCGCGGCTCGGGACCGAAAAGCGCCCAGCCGGCGAATGCCAGCACCGCCGTTACGATTACCGCAGGCACAAAATAGGCGGCCACTCGGTCGGCTAGGCGTTCGATGGGGGCGCGGCTGCGCTGTGCCTCGCTGACGAGCTTGACGATTTGCGCAAGAAACGTTTCATTGCCGACGCGTTCGGCGTGCATCACGAAAGTTCCACTCGAGTTCAGCGTGCCCCCGGTGACTTTGTCGCCCGTGGATTTTTCTACGGGCATGGGTTCGCCTGTGACCATCGATTCGTCGACGGCGCTGGCCCCTTCGAAGACTGCGCCGTCAACTGGAACGCTCTCTCCTGGCCGCACACGCAGGCAGTCGCCTTGCTTGACGAGGTCGAGCGCGACATCTTTTTCTGTGCCGTCAGGAGTGAGCAGGTGCGCTTGTTTCGGCGCCAAATTTAACAAAGACCGAATCGCGCTGCTGGTTTGCTGGCGCGCTCGCAGCTCGAGTATCTGGCCGAGTAGCACCAAGGTGGTGATGACGGCGGCGGCTTCAAAGTAGGTTGCTACGGCGCCATGCATGTCACGAAACGAGGCGGGGAAAATTTGCGGAAAGAGCGTCGCCGCAACACTCTCAAGATAGGCGGAGCCGGTGCCCAAGCCGATCAGAGTGAACATGTTGGGGCGGCCATGGACAAGTGACGCCCAGAATCGCTGGAAAAATGGCCAGCCGCCCCACAGGACTACCGGAGTCGCGAGAACGAATTCTAGCCAATTGCGCGCAACCGGCGAGAGAGGGAGCCTGAGCGCATCGCCGAACATGGCGATCAGCAGAACAGCCAGAGAGAGCGCGGCACTCACCCGGAATCGGCGCTGCATGGAATCGTATTCGGGATCGGCTTCAGCTTCGGCGAATGCGTCCATGGGTTCAAGAGCCATGCCGCAAATCGGGCAGCTTCCCGGTCCGATCTGAACGATTTCCCGATGCATGGGGCAGGTGTAACGAAACTTCTTTTCCGGCCTCGCCGCTTGTGATTCGACAGCTGGGGAGTGACGCATGGCGTCTGGTTCACCAGGCAGCGCACTGCGTTGCTTACCTTCCGTGCCGCGAACGGCCAGATATTTCTCCGGTTCACGGGAAAAGCGCTCCGCACACCCCGCGGAGCAAAAGTAGTAGTTTTTCCCTGCGTGCTCCACCTTGCCTGCCGCTTTTTCCGGAACAACCACCATCCCGCAGACCGGATCCTTGTGCTTAATCGACCCCTCGAAGATCGGGAGTGACGTTCCAGCTGCATTCTTCGAACCCATTGGGTGATCTCCTCTTTCCAGGCGGGGCTATCGCAGATGGGCGTAGATCAATTCGAGCAGTTCGTTGTACATCGCTTCGGTCTCTTCTTTTTTTCCGCTCTCGAGAGCCTTGGCCGCGCAATGATGGAGATGATTCTTCATCAAGTTGCGTGCCACGCCGCGCAGCGCTTCCTGCACGGAAGCAACCTGCGTGATAATGTCCGCGCAATAGCGGTCTTCCTCCACCATTTTTTGCAAGCCACGAATCTGCCCTTCGATGCGGCGCAAGCGCTTCTGGTTCGCGTCTTTCAGCTCCGGATCCACGCCGGTGGCTTTACGTCCGCCGGGCGCCGACGCGCAAGCGCAGTTTGCCAAAGAACGCGGGCCGTTTCCCTTAGGGCCGCTGTGGATCTGCTTCCGTGCGTCTACCACTGTGATACCCTCCACCCCTATTTATACCCCTGCCCCCTATCTGAAGTCAAGAGCCTGTGGTTGCGATGGGCGCCTCACTTGCGGCGGGCTGCTATAATGCCGACATGACACTCGTCGAAATTACCTACGAACTGCAATCGCCGCTTACGCCGGAGCAACTGCGGCGTCTCGGCGAGTTTTCAAACACGTACGGCCTACGGCGCTTTCATTTCGATCCGAGCAAGAATCGCTTGTCGTTTGAGTACGACGCTTCCCGACTGCAAGACACACAGATTGCGCATGTGCTCGGGCAGGCGACCATCGCTGTGGCGCGAAGAGTCAACTAGGCGAATGGCTCACGTGAGGATTGGGCTTGGGGATGGCCAGCCTTGGCGGCACAAGCCTTCGTTCAAGTGTTGGGGGGCAGAAAAGCCCAGGAATGTCTGTCCTGCCTGGAATTAACTTTGGAAAAAAATTGAGGCCCCCGCTTGGGATCGGGGGCCTCGGGGAGTGCGTTTCGTTGTCAGTGCCGTTTTCACACCGACTCGTGGGGTCGTCCATCCTAGCTTCCCTCTCAGAGGCAGGTGGGAACGAATTGCGAAAAGTGGCGAGCGAGCCCCTTCCCCCTCGCTCGCCTCTCTCCTCAACTCATCAAGTGAAACGCACTCATGGGCCTTGCTAATGCACGGGTAGCACCAATGTCCGCGGCGA
>Ga0207144_1145_pt1 | contig 12760 bp, 10 predicted proteins | sample Alteio_BWMinHeat_FD_153583 | JGI IMG/M metagenome (GOLD analysis project Ga0207144, IMG submission 153583) | Enriched cells from forest soil in Barre Woods Harvard Forest LTER site, Petersham, Massachusetts, United States -... | ecosystem: Environmental > Terrestrial > Soil > Temperate forest >...
TTGGATGCGCCGATGCCACCGGCGAGAGCGGTAACCGTGAGCTTTTTTGTGGGAGACATGGAGGAGTTAAGGATGCCCGGCGGGAGGAGATTCGGGCAAGGGGAAAAAAGGTCCCGAGTGGGCAGAAGACTAAATAGCGATCCTGGCAGAATACCCGTGGTTCGCCAAAATTCACCGCGGACCTCTCACAGATCAACGGGAAGCAAACGGCCAACTGCGGTGACGTCCAATCTGGAGATTGGCGCTCTCGAGTGGCTAGCGGAAGAGGTCTTCGTGGGCAGGGCGGATTATACGCGCGGCAGGATCTTCGACGAACGGATAGCGATAGCCGCGTATGACTACCACGGGAGTGCCTGCAGATTTGGCCATGAGCAGGCCGGCGGCGGCGGCAAGTTCATCGGCGACAGCTAGAATTGTGGCGCGGAGAAGTTTGCGGTGGCGGTCGCGCGTACCGCGCAGATCGACGAGCGCGGGCACGCCAAACGCGCCGATGGCTACGTTGGTGAGGCCCAGACGCCACGGACGGCCAAACGTATCGCTGATGATCACAGCAAGGCGCTTGCCGGTTTCCTTGCCAATGGCAGCGCCTAGTCGACGAGCTGAACGATCGGGATTTTTGGGCAGTAGTGTGACGAAATCGCGGCCACAGACGTTCGAATGGTCCACACCTGCATTCGCGCAGACGAAACCGTGATGCGTTTCGACGATGAGAACGCGATCGGAGCGGACGATGCGGCGGGATTCGCCAAGAACCACCTCGATAAACCGTGGATCGTTGGAAAGTTTTTTCCCTAAGGCAATTGCCTGGGAGGAAGGCTGGACTGTGGACAGGCGCAGGACGCGCCCTTCCGCTTTGGAAATAATTTTTTGAGCGACGACCAGGATATCTCCGTTTTCAAACGCAAGTTTCGCACGCCGAGCGGCGAGAGCGGTACGTTTGGCCAAGTTATGGCCCTTGCGAATTTCCGGGAGACCGGGAATGACGAAGAGCGAAACAAACGACGGAGCGGAAGACGCTCGCCTGCGCCGGGTCGGACGTGGGGATGGGCTTGCCATGTTCGGGAAGAAGAATCTTACGCGAGATGGCCCCATGATTTCACGCAGAAGCCGAAATTGAGCGGCGAAACGCGAGTCGGGCCGCGGGCGGGGACACTTGCCATGTGGCAAGCGCCTCGCCCGGAAGCCGCATTTCAAAAGGACTACGGCTTGTCTTTTTTCGGAGGCTTGTCTTCCTTTGCAGGCTTTGCAGGGGGTTTCGGTGGAGCCTTTTTCTCCACCTGTTGTTGCTGCTTGAGTTTCGCCTCCTCGGCGTCGTGCTTTCGCTCGAGCTCCTCGAGCTGCTGCTGATGCTGCTCGTTGAGTTTCTGCTGCGCTGCATCGTCAGCGGCCTTCTTTGCCAGACCGGCCTTGTCCTTTTGTTGTTGCTGTTCAACCTTCTGGCGTTCCAGATCCTGTTGTGCCCGCAGATTCTGAATCTGCTGTTGATGCCTCTGATCGAGTTGCGGATTCGTGTTCGTGGGGGTCACCGTCTTCGTGTTGTTGGCGGGGTTGCCGACGCCGGGGTTGTTGGCCGGTGTATTCGGCCGAGAAGCGGGCGGCCGATCGTTGAAAGTCTTCCCCTTGTTGGGGGTGACGGACGGCGGATTGACCGCGTTGCCGGGCGGATTAACCGTATTGCCCGGCTTGTTGACGCCGTTATTCGTTGTAACAGGCCGATTGGGATTGGGCTGCATGCCTTTGGCCTGAGTAGCCTGCGGCTTGGCCGGCGGAGCGATCTTGATTGTGGGGCGAGCTTCGACCGTCTCGGGCCGAATCTGGTGCATTTGAGAGATGGCCAGAGGCTTGCCGCCATTGGCCTGAATCGCTTGTTGTTGCTTGGCAAACGACGGTGGAGGCGGCGGAGGCGTTGTCTTCGCAACTACGGCTCGTGTCTCGAATGTTCGAGACGGATGCACCGTTGCGATGGCCCCGGAGCCGAGAACAGCCTGCTTCGAAGGTGCTACCGCCGGGGTTGTGGCGACAACTTGCGCGGTGGCCAATTCCCTGGCATTGACGGTGACGGCGTTCTTCGAAACCGATTGAGCGGAAGTAAAAGCCTGAGGTGTGGTGGCGCTCACGGCTCCTGGTACCCGCTGATTTACATAGGTTACGTTGTTCACGGTGGTTTTGTTGATCACCGTAGTGTTGTAATAGTTGTTCACGACGGTGGTATTCACCGTGGTGTTCGTTACGTTGATGTTGTTCACGTAGTTGCGGCTGACGTGATAAGACGGGACGTAGACTTCTCGAGGTCCCAGCGGGAACCAGCCGACGCTCGCGCCAGCAGCAAATCCTCCGCCGACTCCCACGCCTACGGCGAAGTGCGGTCCGCCAACCCAGGCAACAAGCGCGGGCGCGTAAACAGGCCGAACGTAGACAACGCCGACGACAACCGGCCGCGGCGGTGCAGGCACCCAGCCCCAAACTCCGCCAACGACTACCCAACGCCCGTAGTGGAAGGGAGCGAAACCCCAAGGCGCATCATCGACCCAGGTGTAACCCCAGGGGGCGATATAAGCCCAGTGACCATAGTGATAGGGAGCCCAGCCGACGACGGCAACGTGCGGGAACCAAATGGTGCCGTATTCCGGCGTAGGACGCCAGCCGCCGTATTCGTCGAGGTCTTCATAACCGATGACGTCGTTCGAGACGTAGCGCGCGGAAACAGAATTATCGATGCGGCGATCGCGCTCGGAGCACCATTCGTCGAAATCGTCCCTCGAGTTGTCCCAGCTTTCGATGTCGGCGTCGATTTGGTCGGTGCCGTTAAAGGTGCCAACCTCGCGCGGATGGATCGTATAGGCTGAACCGCCGCCGGTAACTTCTCCCTGTCCATCGCGGACAACGACGACGGTAGCGTCACCGGCTTCGTTGACGTTGACCTTGTAGTTGCCGGGACGGAGCAGGGTGAAAGCCAAATTGGGAGTGTCGACTTCAAAGGTTTCGTCATCGCCGAGGCGGCGGACACGAATGTTCAGCGTGCCTTCGGTCACTTGAACCTGCGTCATATTGTCGGTAAGGTTCAAAAAACTGAAGCCGGTGTTGCTGCCGAGGCGGATCGACGCGGAACCGAGGTGCAGCTCAGAGAACGAATCGTTGTCGTTCCAGAGTTTATCGCCTGTGGTCAGAGGGCGATTGATAACCGCGGAAACCCAGTCTTCGGTTCCAGCAGGATCGAAGGAAACATTCCCGCGTATAAAACCCAGACGCGCGACGCGGCCTGGCGGATCGTCATCGTCGGCTGCGGCGCGTTGCGGGATGAGCGAAACCATGGCCAGCGCGAGACCAAGCAGGCTCACCAAGTGCAACGTGTGTCTTTTCATTTGCGATTTCCTCTCTCCTGAAATGCCGGGCCGGTATGGGCCCCTTATAGTGGTATTACGTTTTTCGTAACCCGATTCTTTAAGTGCTGGTCTCAAAGGATTCGGCCCATTTAGGTAATTCAAAACAATACCATCTTCGGACGAAAACTCAGGCTTCGCTCCAAATGCTTTGTCGAACTTAGAAAGGCCCGTGCTCGACTACTCATTCAACACGCGAACGAAGAGAGAGTTGTGGGCTGGCTTTTCGATCGGGCGGGCGAGACGAAAAAAAGAAAAAGGCCCGCCCGTTGGTGATGGGCGGGCCCTTCTTGAGATGCGCTGATTTTACCGATGACCGTGGGAACCGCCTCCACCGCTATGGGAAGCCCCACCGCCTCCGCCGTGAGAAGCGCCACCGCCTCCGCTGTGAGAAACCCCGCCCCCGCCATAGCTGCGGCTAGGAGCCGAGTAGGTCCGGTTGGGCGCGGAGTAGGAACGGCTAGGCGCTGGCGCGGAGTAGGAGCGAGATTGTGGCGTATAGCCGCGATTGCCGTAGGTCGAGTTTCCGTGCAGGGGAGTATAGGAGCGTCCGTTACCGGCGTAGGCCCCAGCGCCCGAACCAGCCCACGGCGGGCGATTGTTTGCACGCGCGGACATCGTGGAATTGTTGGAAGGGCTGTTGGTGGAACTGCCGAAGCCCCTGGGAGCCTGACCGTGATCGGTCGTATTACCCTGCGCACTCCAAACGCGCGAGTTGTTTCCGCCCGCGGATGCAGGACGATTCTGCGAAAGATCGTTCCGCCGCCCAGTTGTTCCAGCGTTCCCTGGGTGCCCCGCAGCCAGACCGTTCGTATTCATCGTGTGGACCGGGATATGCGAAGCCCCGGCGCCGGGCGAGGTCCGCGCCATAACCGAGCGGTTCTCAACAGACGAGGGCGGCCGGGAAACGTTGCCTCTGGCATTTGCAGCGCCGAAGGCGCTTTGCTTGGACGGAGAGACACCCAGATTATTTGTTACGTGCGCTCCACGCAGAGAAGCTTCATTGATATGAGTGGCGCCGCGATTCACAGCTTGGCCACCGGTGAAGCCGCTGCGCGAAGTAGCCGTCACCGCATGCGTGTTGTGCGCGTAAGCGTAGTTAAAATTGTTGGTTGAGTGGACCACGTTCACATTGCGGATGAACGTATTGCGAACGTTTATCCGCTCCGCGAACCTATTTCCGCAATGGAACCAGGGGTGGAAGGGTTCACCAAAGCCCAGCGGGAACCAGCCGACGCCGAAACCTCCACCAAATCCGAAGCCTCCGCCAAGGAAACCGACGAACGCCGGACCATAGATCGACACGCCAAATCGCGGGCCGGGGTACCAGCCCCACCGGTTGCCGATGTATCCCCAGCGACCATAGTGAAATGGCGCAAAGCCCCACGGGGCATAGTCCACCCACGTCCAGCCCCACGGCCCGACATAACTCCAATAGCCGTTGCTGTACGGGGCCCAATCCGGTGGGACTTCCGATGGGTACCAGACCGGACCGTTGTCGCCGTCCTGGCCCCAGGTGCCGTTGTTATCGAGATCTTGTGTGCCGGGCATGTCCTGCGGAACGTAACGCCGCGAGACGGAATTTTGTTCGCCGAGGTCGCGGTCGTTGGACCATTTATCGAGTCCGTCCGGAGAAGGTGCATGTGGCACAATCGTGGACTGGACTTCGTCGGTGCCATTGAACACGGCGCGCTGACCGGGTTCGAGATCGTACGTTTTTCCGCTGGCCGTCACTTGGCCTGCGCCGCGGATGACGGTGATGCCGGTGTTGTCGCCGTTTTCATTTACGTCAATGCGGAACGCGCCGGCTTGCGTGATGTTGAAAACAACATTGGGCGTATCCACCTCATAGGTGTCGCCTTCGCGGATTTCCTTAACGCGGAAATTGATGGCGCCTTCGGCCAGGCGCATCTGCGTGATATTCTGATCGAGATTCAGGAATGAAAGTGCGGTCATGCTACCGAGGTGAATAGAAACTACGCCGGTCTGAAGTTCGGCGCGGGAATCTTTGTCGGTCCAAATCTTGTCGCCGACCGTCATGGGACGGTTGCGAGCTGCGCTGCCCCAGTCGCCTACTCCGCCGGGCTGAAGCGAAACCGAGCCGTCGATATAGCTGATACGCGCAACGCGCGTTGGCGGATCGTTGGCATCATTGGAGGCAGGTTGATCTGCCGTATCAGCTTGATTAGGCTGATTCGCTTGATCCGCTGGAGGAGCTTGATCAGATTGACCTGCGCGAGCTTTTGGAGCTGAAAAACAGAGAAGACCGATGAGACAAAGAAGCAAGCTAAGTGCCAGCTTGCCTGAAAAAGTGGTCTTCAACATGGTTAGTCACCTTGTCCTGGTCCGGAGTTTCGGTTCCGGCAGTTGGGAGCCTACCCTACTATATAACTCCCATAGGGTAGAACCCCAAAGTGGAAAAGAAGTTGCTTGCGGCGAGGAAAGACATGGCGATGTGTGACGTTATGGGAACTTGTACCGCCCAATCGTCCAATAAAAGGCTTGTTATCTGCACCTTAGGATAGGGAGGGCTGCAAGATACAGATGCCCGCTGAGGGGGCGATTCTCCTTTCCATTGCGTTCGCCGAGGAGCAAAACCCAAAACCAACGATGAGTATTGCCCCATTTTGGGGAGTGGTTAGTGGGACGCGCCATTGCCGCCGATCTGGTAGCCGACTCCCCTGATTGTCCGGATCAGGGACCGGTCATAGCCCGAATCCACTTTGCGGCGGAGGTAGTTGATGTAGACGTCGACCACATTGGTCATGGTGTCGAAATTGATTTTCCAGACTTGCTCGACGATCGCTGTGCGTGTGACGGCCTGGCCCTCGTGGCGCATGAGGAACTCGAGGAGGCTGAATTCCTTTGGGCTTAAATCGATGGGGCGGCCTCCCCGCTGGACGGCGTGGGTGACGCGATCGATTTCCAGGTCGCCAACCTGCAGCACGGCGCGGCCGGGGCGGCTTCCTCGACGCAAAACGGCGCGGATACGCGCAGCAAGCTCTGCAAAGGCGAAGGGCTTTGCCAAAGAATCGTCGGCGCCGGCATCGAGCAAGCGGACGTGATCTTCCGCTAGACTCGCGCCGGTGACCATGAGAACTGGCAAGTCCGGCTTCTTCGCACGTATATTGCGAAGAACATCGAGGCCGCCTTCGGCGAGTAAATTGAGATCCAGAATTACAAAGTCGTACGGCTGGTCAAACGCCAGACGCTGGGCTTCCCCACCGTCTGCAACCATTTGTACGGAAAACTGTTCCTGCTGCAACCGTTGATGGAGAAACTCCGCCAGCGGTGCGTCATCTTCAGCGACAAGAATGCGCATCGGCACACACCGTAAAATAAATTTGGAAGGGGTAAGACAATAGTGAGGGTGACCTGGGAGATGTGTCAACGAAGTATCGCGACGTGATGGCGCAAAGAGTATCCCCCGGGCGGAGGCTTGCGGGATCGAGGCGCGGTGCGCGTGAGTTAGGGGGAGCAGGCATAGTCCCCTCTGCGGAGGGGCGACAGCTAGCGGTTGCTTCTGAACCACGCTAGTGTAATGTCCCATAAATAACTTTACAGAGTTTCAAGCGATTGGTATGATCTCAGTCATGCCGAACACAGGTCTGGCGATCGAGTTGCAACCGGCGGAGCGCACACAACTGGAACAGTGGGAATCCGCGCACGGAACGCCTCAACAGGTGGCGCTGCGCTGCCGGATTATCCTGAGAGCGGTGGCCGGTCAGCAGAATGTGGCCATCGCCGAGGGGCTCGGCGTGAGCCGACCCACCGTGCAGCTGTGGCGCAAGCGGGTGTGCGAGCAGGGCATCGGGGAGGTCTGGAAGATCGCTCCCGGTCGCGGACGCAAAGCGCACTATGATCAAGGCCAGCGAGACCGGATTATTAAAGCGACCTTGCAGAGCAAACCCCAGGGCATGACCCATTGGAGTTGCCGGCTCATGGCGGAGGCGCAAGACGTCAGCAAGAACACCGTGAACCGTTTATGGCAGCTGCACAATATCAAGCCGCACCTGAGCCGCACTTTTAAGCTGTCGCGGGATGCGAAATTTCTAGAGAAGCTGACCGATGTGGTGGGGTTGTATATGAACCCACCCGACAAGGCACTGGTGCTATGTGTGGATGAAAAGAGCCAAATTCAAGCGTTAGATCGGACGCAGCCGGGACTGCCGCTGAAAAAAGTACGTGTGATACGGAGGAAATCGATGAATCGGTCGCTTTTTCGAGGAATGTTGTGTCCATTGTCGTTTGCTATTGCGCTGGCCGGCTGCGCCAAATCGTCCAATCCATCGGCTGTCTCGGACCCTGCACCCACGTCGAGTTCCGCATCCGCTAAGAAAGCTGAAGCGTCAAAGCCCAGGCCAATGATAGTTCCTAGGGATACCCGAATCTCTGTGGTACTCGATCAGCCGGTTGGGTCGAAATTCAGCGCAACGGGCGAAACATTTACGGCAACCGTGGAAGCTCCTGTGGAAATAGATGGTAAGGTGGCAATTCCCAAGGGTGCGCGAACTACAGGGACGGTGAAGGAAGCCAAGGCCGCCGGTCGCTTCAACGGTGGCGCTGTTCTGGAGCTCGTACTTACATCTGTCACCTTGGGCGAAAAAGATTATGAGATTCAAACTTCATCGCCGGCCGTGACCACCAAGGGCAAAGGGAAACGAACCGCTGCCATGGTTGGTGGTGGAACTGGCGGAGGCGCTGCGATCGGAGCGGTTGCTGGCGGCGGGAAGGGGGCGGCTATCGGCGCCTTGATCGGTGCGGCCGCAGGCACCGGTGGAGCGGGCCTCACAGGGAACCGCGACATCACGCTTCCTGTGGAGACCACCCTCTCTTTCAAACTTCTCGAGCCGTTGGAGATCAAAGTCAGGTAGCTTGGCGCTCTTGCCGAACTCGAGGTGATTCTTCGTGATTCTTAAAGCCAGCGGCGACTCATGGCGCCTTGGCGGCCTCGCTGATTTTCGTCGCTTGCCACGCGACAGCCTGCCAACGGCCATTGCGTCTCAAGAACGTGCCGGTGTTCCGGTAGTGAGCAGTTTCTACTTTTCCGTCAGGGTGCTCGGTGCGGCCTTCCAGCCGGAAAGCCACAATTATGGTGCCACCGTACTCGTGAACCGTGATGTCTTCGGCGGAATAGCTGCTCTTCCCTTCCGACGCCGGTGATGGTTTCCCGAGACTCTCCATAATAGAGACCTTTGTAATGACCACACCCGTCGCCCGCGTGTAGATCACGTCGTCAGCAAAAAACTTGTCAAAGATCCGGCGGTCGCCGCTGCCCGCGCCAGCGATGAACTCACGCAAGAGTGCCGTGACCTCCTGAGCCCCGCTCGTTTGCGTCCGCGTCACCGTCGCGGCCACTGAACCGAGCGCCGCCGCTATCATCACTACGTTCGCAAATTTCATTGCCCCTCGCTCCCGCTCTCACGGGGCTGAAAAACCCCACGCGCACGCTCGGTGACTCTTTCGATGAGCCACAGGGACGCACGGAGCGAATTCTGCAGACTATCGAATCCCATCACATTACAGTCCTCGCGTCCAATGATAGCCCGGAGTTCGCCGGTAAGATCAATCGGGAGTTGGAACAGGCTTTGCAAGGCCGCTTCCCTCAATCGAAGCAGATCGGTAATTTTCGGGTGAGGTGGGAATGAGCTCTTTCGAAGCGGTTCCACGAACAACTAACCTCGCTTTCGAAGCGGCAAGTAAACGAAATCACATTCCTGAATGGGCGCGCCGTATGGCGTGTGGAGAGTCGGTTCCCCTATCTCGAAAGCCTTAAGTGAATCGATCAATGTCATGAACTCATTGAGGTGGCGCGGATAGCGGCCGCGATCAAAATGTCGCAGGAACTTGGCTTGCCAGCCGTCTTTTTCCTGTAACACTGGGTCCAGCAAGTGGATCACTTTCCCTGGTTTCAGGCAGTAGTTCAGTTCTCTCAGAACGCTAACGAACAAATCGTCCGTGAGGTGGTGTGCCGTGCCGGCAAGCAGAATCTCGTCGAAGTAGTCTGGCTCATAGGGTCGCGAGTGAATGTCAGCGGCGATGAATTTCGCGTTGGGATGCCCTTTGAATCTCTTCCTGGCTGCATCGATGGCACTCGGATCAATGTCAATTCCGTGGTAGTCAAATTCCAGGAATACTTCCGCGATGTGGCCATTCGCGCAGCCGAAGTCCAGCAACCGGCCTGGCGGCCTGAGGACGGATCTGTACAACTTGCTCTTGAAGTCGGGACAGCCCAGAACATTCTGGACCAGGTTCCACAGCGGTTGCCGTATCGCCAAATTCATTGCCCGGCGCCAGCTTCGCTCGATTGAACATCGATTGAAGATGCGATGAGCGACGTGAGCCGCGATTTGTACCTGTTCATCTTTCATTCTCCTATATAACTAAGTCCCTCGCGCCTGCTCGGGCGGGTTCGTCCTCACAAGGTATGGCTCTACTTAAATCCCATGCAAACCAAATTGCCGGCCGGCAGCGATACAAGCATCTTCCCTATTCGAGACGTCCGGGCCAAAGTCAGGAGAGCGCTCTTTATGCGACCGGGAAGCGGTAAAAGCTTCATCCAGTAATACAAAGGATAACGATTCCAGAACGAGAAGACCTCTACGCGCTTGTATCCCGCGCGTTCCAGCAGGTTACGTGCGGTCTTGGGGCTGAAGAGTTGCAAATGTTCGACGTCGAAGATCGGCGATTTGAACCCCAAAACTTTCGCCGAAAATGCATACCGGTTATGCACGACGATTGCAAAACTTGCGCCCGTCTTTAATAAGGGAAGCACCGCTCGCGCGATTCCCAGCGGATCCCAAAGATGTTCCATGGTCTGAAAGCATGTCACCAAAGAAAACTCGGCGGGCGGGTAATCTTCGGGCCGGAACAAGCCAAGCCGGATTCGGTCTCGAATTTCCGGACGTGCCGCCGCATATGGCGCATACGATGGCTCCACGCCGATTACATTCTGAAACCCAAGACGAATCAGTTGCTCGAGAAAGGCGCCGTCGCCAGTTCCAATGTCCAGCGAGCCGTTCAAATCGGGTAAGTGGGGCATGATTTTCCGGACTGTGCTCGCGTAGGTCTCGCTGGCGTATCGGGCCTCAATGCCGCCGTCGAAATCGGCGTTGCGATAAGCGTCTGCCAGCGTCTCTGGCGATAGTACCGGGCTTCCGTACAACAGGCTGCAAGCGGGACATTCGACCAGTCGGGGATGCATGTACTCCGGTTTCTTTCTTGACGCGAATGCGAAGCTGTCTAGCTTGGCAAGGTCAATATTTGTTTCCGCAACGACGTGTGATTGGTCCGTGGAACCGCATAGCGGGCAGGAGCGATCCACCCACGCAGCGGTCACGAAGACCTCCTTTCCGACATCGCCGTATAGCCAATGCAATCATCGCCGCCCTGCCCGAGCAATGACCAATTGGCGAGGATTGCAATGAGGAGGAAAGTAGGCACGAAAGGAAGGAAGAGGATTTGCAAGCTCAGACGTACAATGGTTGGTTGGGTTTGAGGTAAAGCGAGCCGTAGAAGCAGTGCCATGACCTTGTAACAAGCCACGGTAAACGCGTTTCCACGCGCGTAGACGCGAGTGTTCACAAAGCCGGCGTTCCGCAGCAAATAAGACAGGCCCGAAGGCGTATAGCGCCAATAATCATGCGGAATAAAGTGCCACCGCGCGGCAAATGGGACGGTGATCAGGATAGTTCCGCCGGGCGCCAGGCATCGGAAGGCTTCTTCTAGAAACTGCCGTGAGTCGGGCACGTGCTCCAACGTTTCGGTGCAGAGGACGAAGTCCACGGAGGAGTCCGCAATAGGCCAATGATCCCCACTGAAATATCGGGCGTCTGGAACATCGTAGCCGAAACGATCTTTGCTCTTCGCATCGTCAATCCCAATGTACGTGGCGGTAGGTGGGACCAGGGAACGATACGGCTGCGCGCCGCATCCGACGTCTACAATTGTTCCGGTCACGTGCGGAAGGACGATTTTCAAGTCGCGCCAAATCGATCCAGCTTGCAAATCCAAAAATCGGCGGAGCGCGGCCATCATGGAGCCCCAGCGTCCCTTGGAGGGAGCAAAAAGCGGGGGCCGCCACTTTTCCGCCGTCCGATCCACCATGTTTCTACGAAGAAGAAGGCCGGGCTGTGGGGAATTAGCCATCGGTCAAGATTCCGCGTCGTGTTTTCGATTCGGCGCAGCGAAGCGAACTTCGCCCTCCTGGATGATACTTCGGCGGATAAAATGGGGCCTTCGTTTCACTTCTTCAAAAATCTTCGCCACATATTCTCCGACAATGCTGATCGCCACGAGGGTCAGGGAACCGAAAAAGAGCACGGCCAGCAGCAAAGTTGTTACACCGCGGGGGGCCGATTGCGGAAAAAACAATCTAGCGAGCACCTGCGCACCCATCAAAACAGCGGTGATTCCGAGCAGAATCACGGCAGCCGTGCTTAGAATATCCAGTGGCACGTAGGTGAAGGAGTAGATCCCCTTTTTTGCCCAGCCAATATTTTTCAGAAAACTGTTGGTGGTGACGCCAAACACGCGCTTTGGCCGCACGTAGTCTATTCCGGTCTGCTTAAAGCCCGCATAGGCGCGCACGCCGCGCAAAAACAAGTCGCGTTCCGGGAATCTGAGCATTGCGTCGACTACGCGCCTATCCAACAGCGAGAAGTCGCCTGCGTCGTGAGGGATCGGAATATAGGAAAAATAATCGAAGACCCTGTAAAAAGCTTTGTAGGCAAATCGCATGAACAGCGTCGCTTGGCGCCCCACACGGCGCCCGTAGACAACGTCGAATCCGTCCCGCCATTTCTCCACCATCGTCTCGATCAGTTCTGGCGGATCTTGCAAATCGCCATCCAGAAGCACGCAGGAATTCTTGGTCGAAATCTCCATGCCGCTCCGGAATCCCGCTTGCGAGCCGAAATTACGAGAATGTGAAATCCCGCGGACTCTCCTGTCATTCCTCGAAATCGCCCGGATCACTTCTTCGGAATTATCCGGGCTGCCGTCGTTCACGAAAATAATCTCGTAATCGACGTTGAGCTTCGTAAAGGTCGCCTTCAGGCGTTCGTACATCACGGGGATTGCCTCATTGTCCTTGTAACAGGCGATTACAGCTGACACGCTGTGTTTCGTATCCAGGCCGAACCGCTTCGATGATTGAAAATATTTTTCCTTGTCTTCCAGCCGCCGGAACCATTCGGACGTCTTGATGAGCCCGTCGCGGAAGTCGGTTCGGGGAAACCACCCGATGCGTGATCGCACTTCGTCGATGTTGGCGTACCAGTCGGTGGTGTCCCAGTCCCGGCTGGGCATGGAAAAATCGGGATCGTCGGGAATGGAAAAAATCCCTTTTGCCAGCTCCGCGCAATCCTTGATGGTTGTCT
>Ga0207144_1146_pt1 | contig 12551 bp, 7 predicted proteins | sample Alteio_BWMinHeat_FD_153583 | JGI IMG/M metagenome (GOLD analysis project Ga0207144, IMG submission 153583) | Enriched cells from forest soil in Barre Woods Harvard Forest LTER site, Petersham, Massachusetts, United States -... | ecosystem: Environmental > Terrestrial > Soil > Temperate forest >...
AGTCAAAAGAGAACGGGGACGAAAGGGACTTGAGTCGCTTGAGAAATTAAAAAAAACCAGAAAAAATAAAGTAACTATTTTGTCCGATGAAGACCAGGATAAAAAGATAGAAGTTGATGAAATGCTTATAAAATCAGCAAAAAACCACAAAGGTAAAATCATTACTTGTGATTACAACTTGGAAAAAAAAGCAACCATTGAAAACGTAACAGCTGTTAACATAAACGCACTCTCTAATTCGCTAAAAATTATAGCAGTTCCTGGTGAATCATTGCATGTTAAGATCTCCCATCTTGGGAAAGAAGTTGCACAAGGAGTTGGATATCTTGATGATGGAACTATGATTGTGGTTGAGGGCGGAAATGAAGCAGTAGGAAAGAGTCTTGATGTGGTTGTTTCAAGGGTTATTCAGACGGCAACGGGGAGAATATTATTTGCTAAAAAGATTTAGTTTTTCTTTGTCTCTAAAGAGGTAAGAATCCCTGCCCAAGATTCCTACCTCATTGCAAACAAAGATCTACTTTTAATTGACCTCTAACTTTTGCTATCGTTTCACAACTTGTGAATCGGCCGTGAAAACAATTGATGAAAAATCTTGATTTGTCAATGCAATAAATAATTTTTAGCTTCTGTCATTTTTCTTGACAAAATACTAAGAGATATGCAATAAATATCCTCGGCACTTAGTTTTATTCCTGCCTGAAGGACTAATTGCCGTTTACCTTAAGAGCATTGCTTATCGTACCGGAACTTATTATTGTGTAACGAAAGCGATGCTCTTTTTTTGTTTTTAATACAAACGTATTCGAGCCTCAAGCGAACTTTACCTTTTGATCCGCGTGGATTCGAAATAAATATTTTAGGATTAATTAGTATTTCAAAGATCTTTTTAGGCTAACCTAACTGGTAAATTAATCCCCAAATCTTTTAATTTTTCAAACTGTTGTTTGCATTGATTAATACTTCACGATTTTGCTCAGCAATTGTTTGTTTTATATTTTGATTAGAACCTTGGCGAGTTTTCTGTTTAAACCAACTAAGGGCAGCTGAAAATTTCATAGCTTAGAAGAAATAGTAGCATAATATTTTCAACATGTCAACCTATAATAAATAGTACTTACAATATCATATATCCTAGAGTAAATATATTGATAAATAGACTGATTTAACAACCTAATTTATTTATGCACAATTATGTGGAAAAGTTGAGGAGAAAGAAACTAGTTTTTAAGGAAGACTAAATTTGTCTGGCAAGAGGTATTAATAATGACCTTAAGGATGGACGGTAATCGTATTCAGCCCAGGAAGTAAGTCCAAGCAAAACAGTTGAAGTCAGTTTCTCAAGTTTTGATATTTTTCTATGATTTCTTTTAACCCCAACACGATGAAAATAGAGGGATTGTCCAATATTAGCAACTGTTCCATACTGAAAAAACTTTGCAAAAACCTCATTAAAGATAAAAGGATACTTATTGGATTTAAAATAGAGGAGGTCTTTTGGGATAAGAAGTCTATTGATCATAACCGTTTCAGGACAAACTGATTCAGTATGAAGCAGGTTGTCATAAATTATTTCATGCGTCTGGGGAAGACTAATTCGTTCAATTTTTTTACAGTCCTCATTTATTTTTGTATATTGCGTGCCAACAGCGACTGTTTTTGGATCTTGAAGCAAGAAATTTATTTGACGTTTGAGACGGTTTGGAGAATTTACATCATTTGCATTAAGGAATGTGATAAATTGTCCCTTGGCTCTTTTTACGCCTCGGTTGTAGCAGATGCTCATGCCGTAATGTTTCTTGTTTTTGTATACCTCAAGTCCATTTATTTTTTTCTGGAAACTTTTAAGTATTTTGTAAGAATCATCTCGTGATTTGTCATCAATTGCAATTATTTGAAGGTCTTCGTGGGTTTGTGAGGCAAGACTATCAAGGCATTCAGCAAGAAATTTGCCTGCGTTGTAAACGGGTAAAATAACAGATATAACATTTGATTTAAGTCTCATAGGCAATTATTCTATTGAAGTTAGAGCAGTAGCAATAGAGCAGAGTTTTGATGTTCCCGGGGATAATTTCATCCGGGGTTCCTGTGCTTAGGAACAGAATATGAAATATAGCAAAAAAGGGTAGCCTTTGTCAAATTTGGAGGCTGAAATTGATTATTGGACAACTTCTTTTTGTGATTTTCTTGACCCTTTTATCTTAATAAATAGGGCAGCGAAAGTTAAAAACAACAAGCCAAAGCCAAGGTACTCCAAATATTGTGGGAGATAAAGCAGGATAACTGTTTCAGTATCAGATTGCTTTATTGAGTTGTTATCTAAAACCCACCCATTTTCCCAGTTATTTACTAAAATATGCTGTTTTAGCTCTTTGCCAAACAGAATAGGTAAGGCTTGGGATAAAAAGTTTGAAGACTCATAAGCTCTCCACCCATCTTCATAAGACTCAGATAAGACAAGAACGGAATTACTTGAAGGTGATAAGTTGTCATTTACAAGATAAGTTAATGGATCTAAATTTTTAAAATTTAGGCTATTTATGTTTTCAGCCTGTGTTGTTAAAGGAGTATTGCTAGTTTCAAGTTCAGTAAGCCATTTGTAAGGGAAGGGAATAATCTGAATAGATTGTAGATCATTAACAGCAGGTGAATTTTTAATCCCCAGGTTATTTATATTAATGTCATAACCATGTGCCGTATCTGAAATTGGGGGTATAAGAAAAATATCGGTTTTAAATTCTTTTGATTGGCTTAATGAAGCATAGATATCGCACCTTTTTGATTGATAGTTTGTGGCACAGATGCTAAGTGGAAGCCCGCTGATATTGCGACCCGTGATTAGTAGAAGATACCCTTGGGACTGTGATAAATCTTGATAAGAGAAGTGGTCGCATATTGTTCCTTGGTCTGATGAATATCTTATATACTCCTGATGCGATCTAATAATTTGTTTGCTTCTGTTGCCAGATTCTATGAGAGGGTTGTCTTCACATAAGCCTGTTGTCTTTGGAAGAGAGGTAAGGTCTTGGTTAAAAGACGTATTACCAGAGAATGGAATCAATATGCTTTGATCAGTGAGTTTAGCTTTAAAAGCAGAAGCCAGAGATTTAGCAAGAATACTTGAGGGAAAATTTATATAAAATAGTGGTTTTGACAAACTTAAATTAAAGTTTGTATAGGATATCTTTTGCTCCTTATTGGATTTGGTTGTATCAAAGAAAATTTTAAGCCCAAGGTTGTTTAATTGATCAGCTTTTACCCCAAAAGATAAAGAAAAATTGTTAGTTAATGAAACTTGGGAAGAGATACTTTTTGCAATATAATTTAGACAAGTTCCCGTAGTAAGATTAGCCATACAAATATTTGGTAGGGAATTGCTTATGTCAGCTGCTTTTATATTCTGAAAATTAAAGTTAACTCCAAGAAGCACTTCTTCAAGCTTGTCATTTTTCAAATCAGGTAAAAGATCCGTAAGAGGGGTTATCATGCAAATAGGGGTGTTCTTGCCTGATAAAGAAAAGCCTTTTTCCGAATTCAGAAAATCAATACCAAAAAGTTGGTTTCTATCTATGGCATCACATGGTCTCAGCGAAAAATTAAGACCTGAAAAATCGGGATAAAAACTTAAATCACTTTTATTATTATAAATTCCAACTGAATTGTCCGACTTTGTATTTAGGAAAATGCGACCTAAAGAATACTCGGTATTGTTTGCTAGACTGTTTAGAAAACTTATATTGTTTTGATTAATACTTAAAATATAATCACTATCTGTTTTTGGTAGAGTTGTGTTAACTTCAATTGGAATTGAGGATGCATTTTCAGTTGGTGTAAAAGGGTAGAGATGAATTTGGACTAAATTGTCCTGTCTTTTGACAAATAAATTTGCTGGAATTAACTCTTCGCTTTTTAAGTATGAGTCTGCTTGAAGATTTCCCCCACTATAGCTATTTGGAACTTGGAGGGTTATCCCGTCTTGAGAAATTTGAGAAGCTAGCGTTAATTTATTTTGGCTATCTAAGATATTTCTAAAGGGCAAATAGACTGAATTAGAGCTTGATGTATCATTTGGGTTAGTTATGTATTGATTGTATTTTTGGTAAGCTGAATCTAGATTCTCAGTTTTTGCAGCTGGTAAAACATTGACAGGATTTTTTATTTCATAAACATAGTCTGTTTTTTGTTTAAAATGATAGATTGTTATGTGTTCGCCAATTTTTTTGACTTCTTGAATTCCAAGTGATTTTTTATCAGTTAGCATCTGTTCTATGTTTTTATAAAAAAGAACACTGGGATCTGAAACAGGCGCAATATTACTGGTATCAAAGAGGATATATCCTATCTGGTACTTATTAATGACTTGTTTTAAAAGTGTTGGATTTTGAGAATAAACTGCATAGGCCATTTCGTTGTAATAGCCCTCGTTGTAAGAACTCCAGCGGTCAAAATCCCGAGCTAAAAAAGGTTGTTTGATATTAAACCAAAGAAAACCTGCGCCTTGATAGCTTAATGCTTGGTTTCCATACCAATTGTAATAGTCCCATCCCCAGAAAGAGTTTATTGGTAAAGGGGCGATTCGTCTGTTGTCTGCTTGACTATTAAACCAGTCAGACATCTGAAAATAGTCATCGGGGATATTTATTCTAATATATGGACTTATTAATTGTCCCTGAAAAGCCGGGAGCATGAAGTATATAAGAAGAGCGCTGAATGCTGCGACATAAACACCAGAACTTATTTTTGCCGCAATCTTAGGTAGTTTTGTAATCATTGTCAGAATCAAAGCATTGCCAAGTGCGAAATAGACTGCGTAGACAAACATAAAGTGAATATAGAATTTACTATGTGGAAAGCGGAGCGCCTCACTAAGTAAAGGTAGTTTTGCCATTAAATAGGCGTATATACCAGAAATTGGAAAATTCTCATTAATTAGAAAAAAAAGAGTAACAAGAGTTACCGGGAAAAGAGCTAGTGCAATTTTTTGCTTTTTAAAAACCGAATAAATTAGTCCTAATAAACTTACTAAAGCAATGCCATAACCAATAAAGAGAACTGGTGTATTATTTAAGTGCTCAATCCATGGTTTAAGCAGTTTATCGTATGAGTTGTAGTTGGTATATGCTCCCCAGTCAAATAGGAAGCTCCTCATAAGGACTATGTCCGCCCCAGTGCCAAACTCCTTATTATAAAGGAAGGCTTGTGGCGTAAAAAGTGTGTTAATATGCGAATTTGAAACGTCAGAGGAATGATTTTTAACATAATAGAGATTTGGAAGAAGCCAAAATGAGTTAATAGTAAGGGTTACAAGTATAAGGATAGCTGCTCTTTTTAGCAGTAGATATTTTCGTTTAAAAAGTGAAGGAAGAATAAGAAAGAAAAGATAAATTCCAAGTAGCAAAAAATAGGCGTACCACAAGGTTGCGGCATAAGCCATTGGAGAGGCTAAGAGCGTAGCTATACAAAAAAATATTAGTTCACGCCTAGCTTTTTTGTTATTTTGAGTGGGGGAAAGCAAGTATTCTGTTGCAAAAAGCATTAGAAATGGAAGAGTAGCATAAAGAGCATTAAACATCTCAAAAGCTACAATAAATTGTTGCATGGTTCCAAGATTGAGTAAATAAAACATTGCTCCTAAAAATGATGGGAGTAGGCTTTTACCCTTAAAAACGATTCTTTTCAGGAAAAAATACATTCCAATCGGACCTGCAATGAGGGTTAAGAATATATATGAGTAACGCAAAAAATCAAGCGGAAGAAAGAAATGAAAAATAAAGAGGAGAAGGATTCTTGGTAAATCAGACATGTGTGAATGCCCGGCAACTGCTCCAAGTCCTTGTTCAGTGCGGAAAACGCCAAATATAACACGCTCTATATTGAGTCCAAAATTAAATTCAGGGTGAAGGGTATCCCAGCCAGATAAAAAGGTATGCGGAGTGTAATTGGCAACACAGATGGAAAGGGAAGTTAGAAAAAGTATTATAACCGGCCAGTGCTTTTTCAGAAAAGACAGCATAATACGATTATATATTATTTTATTCCCTTTCTCTGCATGCACAGATTGTATGAATAATCATCTGGTGTCTGAACATCAACTCCAGCCGCATTTTTAAAGCTAGCTGTTCCTGCGTGTAAACATCCATCAATTGCTTGAATTCTGATTGCCTGTTGCGCAGTGTTATATGCCATTATAGTGATAATGACAATTGCGATTGTTGTTATAGTAATAATTATTTGTTTCATAAATTCCTCCTTTCCTTCAAATTCCCGTTTTCGCTCTCTGCCTTTCAAAGGCCAGAGCTCATCAGTACCGGTTTAACCGGTAAAACGACGGCAACACAAGATGTGGAAATGGAAAACTCCAAGGGTAGGCAAAAGCCAAGAGATAAAAATTTAAGCGCAATGCTCAAGATCTCTTTTGTACTATTCGTACCCCTTGATATGTTCTCTACATCTCCATGACACCCGTGTCAACCGTTCCTTTTTTCCCACCGCAATCGATGAGAGTTTTGTAACGATTGTTACAAGTGCCATTTGCTTAGAAGGTAAATGTCCACCTCCTATTTTCTGAGTGCAACGGATTCCGCACAAAATCACCATAAAAATCAGGTGAAGCGGGCCTCTTTTGCCGTCACACTCATCCCGAAGGACTACTGCGTCTTCTGGTAGGTCTTGATGACCTTGCCAGACCCGTCCTTCAGGAGGACCACGTTGCACCCGTCGGTGCAGCCAGTCGCCTCCATGTCGGAAGCGTGGGTGTCCGCGTTCGTCCCCGCGGGCAAAACGGAACCCCCGTAGGGGAACCTAACCCACGTGTCCGAGGACAGCTGAACCTCCAAGCCCACGTGGTCCTTGCCTGCGCCCAGGAAGGTCCAGGGTCCCGATTGGGACGATCCGACGGAGATATCCCCGCTGATCAGGCATCCGCCTGGGACCAGGCTAACCTGCTCGGGATCGTGCGCCTGCGTGCACTTGTCGGCGGCGGGAGCCACCGGGGTCGTGCTGGCGGGAGCCACTGCGGGTGCCGGGTCGGCGGGTGCCGGGTTCGCGGCGGCGGGAGCCTGGACGACGGTCTTCGCGGCCGGGTAGGCGATCGTGACCTTGCGGTCCGATGCCCTCCACAACAGGAAGAGCGCGGCCAAGACGGCCACACCTACTGCGATGTTCCTAAACAAGTTACCGTTCAACGGACTGCTCCTTTTTTGATTCCCTCTCGCATTGTTGCGATTGGGTACGGCATCCCTTTTATTTTCCCTAAGGACGGACAAACGGCAAACGTTCTTGCTTTGGGGCGCCCGTTATAGCAGATGTTATCGAGATCTTCTCTTACCGTTTTTTCTCGGAATTCGAAAGCCTCGAAATCTGCCATGATTTGCCGGTGTGTGTTTTCTTCTTCTTTGTTTAGGTTTCTTCGGTTCTACAATTTTTCCTCCTTTACTCTCTGATTAGGATTCTGAAAACAAAGAACTTTCCTTGTTTGCAAGATCCTAATCAGATTAAAAGAAGATTATACTTTTTCTTCTAAGCTAAGATACCCACAATATGCAAAAAGCATAAAGTGGATAAATTCTTGTGTGCCTTGTCAATGTGCTGCTATTTATATACCTTTCTAGCGCTTACAGGCGCAAGAGTGGCTATAATAAATAAGCGACTTATAGTAACACGATTTGATTAAAATGTCAATGCTTTTTTTGCTCTACCCTTGATAGGGTACTTTCCTTCAAATTCCCGTTTTCGCTCTCTGCCTTTCAAAGGCCAGAGCTCATCAGTACCGGTTTAACCGGTAAAACGACGGCAACACAAGATGTGGAAATGGAAAACTCCAAGGGTAGGCAAAAGCCAAGAGATAAAAATTTAAGCGCAATGCTCAAGATCTCTTTTGTACTATTCGTACCCCTTGATATGTTCTCTACATCTCCATGACACCCGTGTCAACCGTTCCTTTTTTCCCACCGCAATCGATGAGAGTTTTGTAACGATTGTTACAAGTGCCATTTGCTTAGAAGCAAATCCCCGAGGGGAGAATGTGACGGATAACCCGCAGCGTAGTCTCCTGCTTTATAGGCAGGCAGACTCGGTCGTTGCGAACGGATCACCGTCACACTCCCCCGGAGCTAGGTGGATAGGACTTATCCTGTCAGAGACAGAACACTAGCCGCATGATGGGCTAGAAGTTGATCGGACCCCTACTGGGGAAAGTCGCCTTTGTCAGACGGCCACCGTTTGATCAAAACGGTGATTCCCTTCCCGCATCCATCGGCAGCCAGGCTTTCTGGCGGCCTGCTTGACACATCGGCGCCCGATGCGAAGGGGGCAGTTATGTGGCCAGACTGATCCATGACCGTGACCTGGCAGGTGCTTGGGTCGCTGTCGTGAAAGGCGAACCCGCCTATCGAGACATCGCCCTTGACTTGACAACCCGCTGGGATGTCAGCTGAACCTCCGGCCTGAATGTGGCCGATGTGGGTCCAGCACCAGTCTGGTGGATTGATGGTGTAACGCTCCCCGGTTGAGGCGATCTCAACAAAACCCTTGTCAAGGGTAGGTGAGATGGCGATAAACTGCCGAGGTACGTTTTGCCACTCCGGGTGGTCGATGTAGGACCCGAGCGGGTGCGCGCCGTGGAAGGCACCTACGCCGCCGTCCTGGTACAGGATCCACACTCCACCGTTATAGGTGGGGATCGCGTCGACGATCGGCGTCTGGTCAGGCTGGCTCGACAGAGCAGGAGTTGTCCCCAGATTGGGAAGAACAATGCATGCTGCCAGTGCCAGTACTGCGAAAAGCCTTTTCAACTGAATTCCTCCTTATTGGGTTCCCCATTACATTACAGCCGGACCGTCAGCAACAAGCTGAACAGGGGGTGCCCGTAGAACATCTACAAAAAACTGATATCCTTCCTTTACTCTCTGATTAGGATTCTGAAAACAAAGAACTTTCCTTGTTTGCAAGATCCTAATCAGATTAAAAGAAGATTATACTTTTTCTTCTAAGCTAAGATACCCACAATATGCAAAAAGCATAAAGTGGATAAATTCTTGTGTGCCTTGTCAATGTGCTGCTATTTATATACCTTTCTAGCGCTTACAGGCGCAAGAGTGGCTATAATAAATAAGCGACTTATAATAATGCATTTTCCCGAATTTGTCAAGAGTTATTAATGTCCTATAAGTTTGTTTGGTTTAAAAAATAGAGGTTTTGTAATAGAAATTTAGAAAAATCTAAGTAATCTCAAATAAAACGGGTTTTTGTCTACTTGAAACTGACATATACCCTAGGCTTATGTAAGTTACGAAGCTATATAAAAATATTGGAATAATATATAATATTACTCAGATACAGCATTGAGCTGTCTGTAATTCTCGCAACAGCGATATAAAAATATGCTTGATACAAGTAATATTTTAAAAATAAAAAATAATCCATTGAAGCCTCAGTCAAGTGATCGAATCTTACTTGAAGTCAGGACTTCAAGAACTGGTGAGGAGACGCCTGAATCAATGGTGCAGTTTTTGGCATCTTTGACAAATTTGAAAAAATTGATTCTGCCTTTCTGGGGTATTGGTGTTCCGATTAGCCTTGAAATTGGGGTAATTGATCAGGCAATACACTTTTTCATCTCAGTGCCTGAGAAGTATCATGCTTTTATAGAAAGTCAGCTTGTAGCTGTTTACCCAAAAGCACTTATCACAAAATCCAAAGACTATCTAGGTGGATTGTTTGAGAACCGTGAAACGCTTTATGTTGGTCAGTTAAAGCTAATACACAACCATCTTTATCCGCTTAAGACCTATTCTGAATTTAAAGATGTTGATCCACTATCTTCAATGCTTGGTTTATTATCAAAGTCTCAAGAGGCTGATAAAATCTCAATTCAACTACTACTTCGTCCAATTGGTAATTCGTGGCAAAGAAGGGGAGAGTCTGCGGCAGCGACTAAGACAACTGATGCACTGGGTACAGAGCACACCAACCCATACTCCAAAGTAATCACGCAAAAAATTGCAGTAAACGGTTTCAAAACTGCAATTCGTATAGCTGTTAATTCAGAATCGGTTGAACGCTCAGAGCATTTGATAAGAGAAATTTCAAATAGTTTTTCATCATACAATAATCCAACTGGCAACAGCCTAATATTCAGAAGAGTTTTTCTCTGGCAAAAAGAGCGTTTAATAAAAGTAATGCTTAATAGATCGCGTTTCTTTATGCCCCAGCAAGTCTTAAATATCCAGGAAATAGCCACAATGTTTCATTTTCCAAGTGATAAGCTGGCAAAGATTCATAATATTGCTTGGCACAAGACAATTCTTTCAGAACCTCCAGAGAAGCTACCAATTAGCGAGGGTAAAACACCTGAGGAAAAAGCAGACATCAATTTTTTTGCCAGAACTGAATTTAAGAACAAAATGGCGACATTCGGTGTTAAAACCACAGATAGGAGACGGCACATGTATATAATTGGAAAAACAGGTACAGGTAAATCAACCCTTATTGCTAATATGGCAATTTCTGATATACGAAACCGCAAGGGTGTTTGTATTATTGATCCTCACGGAGATTTGTGTGATACGATTCTTGACTATATTCCATCTTACAGAATAAATGATGTAATTTATCTTGATCCATCAGATCTTGGTCATGCATTTCTTCTAAATCCCCTTGAGGTGACTGATACCTACCAGATGGAGCTTGTAGTCTCAGGTATTGTTGCAACATTTCATAAGATTTACGGAGCCTCCTGGGGGCCGCGTCTTGAGTATATTCTCCGTAATACTCTTATGAGTGTTGTGAGGCTACCAAACCCAACACTTCTGATGGTGCCTGAGATGTTGACTAATGATGCTTTTCGTAAAAAAGCTCTAACCCATATTGATGACCCGATTCTTAAAAGCTTTTGGGAAAATGAGTTTACCAATATGACAGATAGATTGCGAGCTGAGTCAATCTCTCCGATTTTGAATAAAGTTGGACAATTTATCTCAAGCCGTTTTATCCGCAATATTATTTCAAATCCACACTCAACCATTGATCTTCAAAAGATTATGGACGATGGCAAAATACTGCTTTTAAACCTGTCGCAGGGGAGATTGGGGGAGGATAACTCGGCCTTACTTGGTGCAATGTTTATTACCAAAATTCAACTTGCAGCCATGAACAGGGTTTCTCTAGCTGAGAAAGATAGACGGGATTTTTATCTCTATGTTGATGAGTTTCAGAATTTTGCAACAACCAGTTTTATCAAGATCTTATCAGAAGCAAGAAAATACAGGCTTGATTTGATTCTTGCCAATCAATATATCTCACAAATTCCACTTGAGGTCAGAGGGGCTATTTTTGGAAATGCAGGAACAATAATGTCATTTTTAGTCGGAGCTGAAGATGCTGGATATATGGCGCGTGAGTTTACTGAAAGGTTTAAAGAAGAAGATTTGCTAGCACTTGGCAACTATCAGGCTATCTTGAAGCTGGCAATTGACAGTGTTACACAGTCACCATTTCTTTGCTATACGCTTCCACTACCACAGTCGGCAACTCAAAATAGAGAAAAAGTGATCAAGAACTCAAGAATGCGATACATGAAAGAGGTAAAGGATTAATTTTTTAGTTTTTAAAAACTGAAGCTAAACTTACTTACTTTTTCTTCGAAGGATTAATCCACCCAAGCCAGTTGGTATAAGGCTAATTAAGCTCCATTCCTCAGGTCCTGTTTGCGGAGTTGTTTTTACCTGAGCTGGTGGGAATACAGGCAAACCACCTTTGGTTGTTGTAGGGTTTGTAACAACATTTGGAGTATTGTTTTCCCCAACACAGAACTGAGCATTGTCTTCACTAATCTTGTCATTAACACTTGCTGTTGCTTGGTTTACGAGACAGACAATTCCAGAAGGAAGTTGGTTTTGAGACGCAACTTTACCTACAATAAAGAAATCTCTGACCTCATTAACACCAAGATGGTCAATAGTAAAGGTCAATGTTTTAGTATTGTTATCAAATGTACCAATCCCTTGAGTGAAACTAACAAATTGAGGAAAAACATCTTTAACAGTAACGCCTGAAACATCAGTATTAGAGTTATTAGAAACTGTTAGTTTAAAAGTAACGTCTGAATCAGGTACAAATTTTGCATCGTTTGTCCCAAGATTATTAACGAAGACACCTGTTTGGGGATTTTTAACAGTTTTCTTAATTGTTATTTGTCCAAACTGAGTACAAGACTCACCACCACCATAGATGGCCTGACATTGCTGAGACCCGCCTGAACTACCTGCATATGCTGTTGGAGCACTTAATGCGAAGAGACAGGTGATACCTAAAATAGTAAAAAAATATTTATTCATAATTTTTATAAATTCAACTATGTTGAACTTACTTTGGGGATAATATCATTATTATAGGATTTTGTCAAGACCCAAAATTAGGAGATGTTTAACTACTAGATTGACAATTGGTTTTCTTCCAAGCTACTATTATATAAGGCAATGAAAAAAATATTTAACTTAATTTTATCCCTATTTACATTTTCAGCTTTATTCCTGCCTCTAGAAACTGCATAT
>Ga0207144_1102_pt2 | contig 12516 bp, 12 predicted proteins | sample Alteio_BWMinHeat_FD_153583 | JGI IMG/M metagenome (GOLD analysis project Ga0207144, IMG submission 153583) | Enriched cells from forest soil in Barre Woods Harvard Forest LTER site, Petersham, Massachusetts, United States -... | ecosystem: Environmental > Terrestrial > Soil > Temperate forest >...
CCTCGCGATGGGTATTACTGCTCGAAATCCACTTCATCATTCCAACTGCCGGCGCGCCATTGAATGAGACCAGACATTTTCCAGGTCGCGCTGCGTGCTCATCCTTGCAAATAGGCCCAAGCCCGCAATCCCGACTTCAGAGTCACTTGCACACGCGTGTAATCCGCGACCTCATATCGATCCGCGGCTGCGAGCTCGTCTGGTGTGATCTTAAAAACCACTCCGGGCACCTCATCAGCGCAATTCGCGCTGCGCCCGGCAATCGTATGGTGTGTCTTCCCGCTCGTCGCGATTACCGCCGGATCGCGAATCGCGATCAGCGATATCGAGTACCCGGGAAGCGTGTCCGAAGTTCCAGTCAGCTCTCGCCCGAAGTTTGTCAGTTGCACCGCCCTGTCCTGCAGAGTTCCGTAGGAAAAGATCAGCACGGTAGCGTTCACTGAGTCGTCCAAGGATTTCTCCTGTCGCTTCGGCCCCGATATTGCTGAGTACTATCAATCGACAGCTCAATAAGCTCAAACGAATAATTCTGATTTTAAGATAAGTGAAACTAATGCCGATCGCGGCCTATGCCCGGACTGATAGTCCGGCGCTTCGGCTTCGGGAAATTGTGTGGCCGCACAGTTTTAGCCAGGTTGTTGGCGCCCCGTTTCGGGTAAGCCACTTCACGTCAGAATGCGCACTTAGCAGCTGTGATATCGATTTGGGATCGGTCTCGGTGTCTGTGAATAAGAAATGTAGATCAGCGGCCAGTGGCGAGTGTGGTGCGCAAAACGTCCGCGAGCTTCCGCTCGAACGCGGTCAAACTCGCAGGTGCCTCGCGAGTTTCGAGGCGCGACGTGTAAATGAACCGGGTCAATGGATTCTCTACGATCGGTTTCGTCACAATTCCAGGAGATGCCCGTAATGTGGCTAGTTTCGGGAGCAACGCGATGCCAAGGCCCTGATCGACTAAACCTAGGACCGTTTGGAAATCGTCACCGGCGAAATCCACCCGTTGCTTGAAGCCTGGTGTACGGCTGAGTTCTGCGAGAAGCTCCAGCTGTCGTTCGATAACAGGAGATCCGATCCAGGCATCGTTGGCTAGTTCGGCAAGGTGAATTCGTTCGCGGCTAGCGAGACGATGTGCCACTGGCAGCACGACCAGCACAGGGTCTTTTACAACCATCGAGCGGCGAATTCGCGCGGGCGGCTTGCGCGGCGCGCGGTCGTAGTCAAACGTTAACGCGAGATCAAGGTTGCCTCGCAAGATCTGCGCATAGCTCATCTCCGTTTCCAGCTGAGCGAGCTGCACTTGGACATCAGGATGCGTTCGACGAAGGCTTGCCAGGGCACACGGCACGACACCCACCGCGGCCGACGCAAAGGCTCCAAGTCGCAGGCGCCCGGCCCGGCCCTGGCAGAGGGCGGACAATTCCTGGAGCGCAATTGCCGTTGCTGTGCGTACTGCAGACTCCGCTCCCAGCAATACTTGCCCGGCTTCAGTGGTTCGGACCGGCCGCCGCTCCAGCACCCGAATGCCGATGCGGCGCTCGATCTCGGCGATCTGCTGGGATACTGCAGATTGTGTACACGCCAGCTCGTCAGCGGCAGCGGCGAATGAGCCGTGGCGCGCAACCGCTTCCAACGTGATGAGATGCCGTGGATCGATTGTATGCATTTTGCATCCTGACGAAGATTTGTTAGGCGCCACCTTTCATCTAGCCGCCTCACCCTTTGTACACCGAACGGGTCGCCACCTCCACTTGGCTTCAGTGAGTCAAGTCTCGCTCTCGTAGCGGTCGCCATTTGCATACCGCGATTTGCCCGGACCGTGGCCGAGGACTGGCCGCATAACGTGCTGCGGTACAATACGATCATCGAGTCGAACATGAGCAAGGAGCGCCCATGCTAGTTCTAACCAGACGAGTCGGGGAACTGATAGTCATCGGCGATGAAATCGAGCTCAAGGTAGTCGCCGTGCGCGGCGATCGAGTGCGCATCGGCATCACGGCCCCGAAAAGCTTCCCAATAACGAGACCGCCCTCTGAAGCGCGCCCGCCGATTCAATCGCCGAGGCGGTGATCCTTCGTCATCCGGGCTGTTCGGGTGTCGCCACGCCATCCTGGCTAATCAGCCCAGCCGGCACTTCCATGTGCCGTCGTTCGGCCGGTCTAACGCGACATTCAGTCGCGTTAGAGAATCATCCGCTCTCACGCTCGCCCGGCATCGGCAAGTCAGAGGCGTCACTCCGACTCGCCTTCCGGCCTTCGTCCGTTGCCAGACGCCTGTGGCAAGTGGAGGCGCAACGTATCTGCTTCCTTTATGACAATGGGGGCCAAATAGCCTCTGCGATTTAGGAATGGGCGACCTTGACTAAAACGCCACCCCCGTTTTGGACCGTCGGGGCCATATCGTCACGGCCGCGGCGCCGGCGTCACCGGCCGAGTCAACATGATTTCGCTCCCGTTTCGATCCGCCCGCAGTCCGAAGGCCGCCGTCACAATCTTTACGAATTCGTCAGAGTCGCCGGCACGAAAGACGCCGCCGACGCGCAACTTCGCGACCTCGACATCCGAAACCCTGATATGCGTGCTGTTGTACCGGTTCATCTCGGTGGTCGCAGCCTCGAGTGGTGTGTCATCGAACTCCACTCTCCCGCGCTCCCATGCCGTGACGCGACTCAGTTCCGGCCGATCCAGTGCCGGCGGCTGATGCCGCGAAATGATTAGCCGTTGCCCCGGCGCGAGAACTTGCGGCGCTTTTGAGGGAGCCTCGTCATTCTGAGCGATGGGTGAGACACTGATCTGTCCGTCGACCAGCGTGACCGAGAGATCCTCGTCATTGTCGTGACGCACGATAAAAGAGGTACCCAGCGCGCGAATCTCCTCGTCGCCTACGCTGACAAGGAAGGGCCAGGTCGGATGTTTGGATACATCAAACCAGGCTTCTCCGCGTATTAGCCGCACCCGACGCACATGTTCATCGTAGTGGAGTTCGATACGTGTGTCTGTGTTCAACACGATGCGCGTACCATCCCGCAACACCCGAACCTGCCGCTGCCCAACCCCGGTTGCAAACGCGTTGTCGCGCCAGTAGTAGACCGCGGTAATGACCGCCAGAACCAGTGTCGCGGCCAGCGCAGCGCCCCAAGGCATGAATCGCGAGCGGCGTTCCTTGCGGACATCCGCAACCTCGTCACGCGCACGCATTCGAATCTTGCCCGCCTGCTCCCACGCCCGCGTCATGCGATCGAACGCGCGCCGATGTTCATTGCTCTCGGCAAGCCATGCATGGAATTCCGCTTCCAGGCCCGGATCACGCTGCTCGTCACGAAGTCGGGCGATCCAGGCAGCCGCTTCAGCGCGCAACTCGTTGGACGGCACCGAGTCATCCTGGGTGCTGTTCATTCGCGTAATAGCTCATTGTCGATGAGAATCAGGGCCTTCGCGATATGGTTCGTGACCGCCCGGGTGGAGATGTTAAACCGTCGTGCGATTTCAGCGCAGCTCATTCCATCGAAGCGATGCAGCAAAAAGGCTTCGCGCGTGCGCGGATTGGCGGCCGCCAAGCTTCTCTCGATGCGCTCGATCAATTCGTGCGCTTCGGCGTCTTGTTCAGGCAAACTCGCCGTATCCACGCAATCGACTTCCTCAAACGGTTGACTAGAGAAAATGCGCCGCGTAAGGGCGGCCCGACGTATGTGATCGATGTGCACCTTCTCAACCACGTCCAAGAGAAATGCGACCGGATCGCGGACCGGAGCCTTATTCTCCCGTTGATATCGGCAGAGTCGGAGACACCCCTCTTGAATCAAGTCATCAATGTCTCTGCGGCTCGATCTTCCGCGCTGAAGCAGACGGCGCCGCAGAAGGCTCAGCTGATCCTTCAGTTCATCGCGCGGCTGCTTTGTCCCTTCAATCATCCCCAAGTCATCCCATGTTTTTGACAACCACGGTGCCGCATAGAGGCAGCTTTTGCGACGCGCTTCCGGACCGTGAGTTGACTACCTAAATTGTACGTCGCATTCCGGATCCATACACGGTTTCCCCTCGGAAAAGAGGCACGATTCGCCGCGCTCGCGTCCGTCCCAGATTTAACTAGCAGCGCAGCATTCCACCCCAGCCAACAGGCAAGAGGTCGATCCAGAAGAAAAGAATAGAACCCATTTCGTATCGAATTTGAATAAGGCGGCCGGGATCCGCGCGGCCGCCCATAAGGTGGAAACACCGGGAAGGCTACTCAGTTCCGGGAATGCCCCTACCCTGTAGGTAATCCGCCAACAGGACCGGCAGCGTCTCTCTGTCCGATAACCACCGAAGTATGTCCGTCGCCCCCGCAACTTGACCCCGACCAAAGACAGAATCGGACGCCTGATCTGAAAGCGATAGATCGGCGAAGCGAGCACCAGAAATCGGCCCATAAAGTCCTACGTGAACAAAGGTGATGAGTTCCATCGCCTGTGACTCGTCCGCAACGCCATCTTGCTGGAGCAACGCATAAACAAAACCGAACACGTATCCTCGAGCATACGAATCGCCCAGACGCCAGGCGTTGGGGGCGCCAGGGCCAGCGTCCCCGATATCGATTATTTCTTTGAGCAGATCCAACGCTAAAGTGGCAATTTCATCCGTCTCGTCCGGCCTTGCACTCACGCCCGCCGAGGGATGCGTTCGCGATCCAAATAGATCAGTAACCATTCCCATCTCGCCTGCCCCTACCTAGGGTGGATCGATCTCTGGTCAATAGCTTTGAGACGAATTTACTCCTGTACTGAATGGCTGCGCAACCGTATGGCCGGACTGTTCGGACTCTCGTCCTCGCCCCGCGCCGGCGAGTCAGGCGTGCCGCGACTCTTCGCCTCCTGTTCCGCTTCTGTCGCAATTCCTGCGCGACTTGCCGAACTGCCACATACAGTGTTCACGACTGCCCACTACTGAATAGACGCCTCGTCCGCGGTTGGCGAAACTCCCGCGATGGCCAGGTATCACCGCCAAGACGCCGCGGTATGTGGTTCTCTTCGACTTGCTATGGCAGATCATTGAATGCAGACGCGTCGAACCCTTTGCCGACTTGCGCAGTGCCATGACCGCAGCCTTGCAACGACTCACCGAGGAAGGCTGGCAAGCTGAAAGCACGCCGCGATTCGGCTTCGTCCTTCTAAACCGCAACGGTACTCGCCGACTACTCACGGAACGAGATCCGCACGACTTAAGACCCCAATCCTTCTCGCCATTTAAGTGAGCCGCCTCTAAGTTCGACTAGACCCGCGACAGACGGCGGTCACAGCCACCAGCTGAATTGCCCGGTTCCTTTTAGCCTACCACGTCGTTCTCGCGGTCAAGGCTCTGCGGTGCTCGCGGCGCTGCGCGCCGCTGCGCTCCTCGACGGAGTCGGCTTCGCCGAGCCTTGACCGCTGCGCTGCGACGTGGGTCTCCGCGTCACCGGGCAATTCCGCCCTGACGGAGACGAACATGAGCAAGATCACCCTTTACACCGCCGACGAAAACACCGCGACCGGCATGCGAGAGGCTTCTTTCGAGGAAATCCTTAACGCAGCCTGCCAACAAATGACCCTCCGCGTCCGGCGCGGTACTAGCCTGGCCAGCCCGAAAGCCACCCGCGACTATCTTGCCCTCAAGCTGGGGAACCTTGAACATGAAGTCTTCGCTGTACTCTTTCTCGACAAGCGTCATCGGCTCATCAGCTACAAAGAGATGTTTCGAGGCACGATCGACGGCGCATCCGTTCACCCGCGGGAGGTCGTCAAAGAAGCACTGAAGCAAAATGCCGCCGCCGTCATCCTCGCCCACCCGCATCCGAGCGGGGTCTCTGAACCATCGGCTGCGGATGAAACAATAACGCACCGCCTCCGCGAGGCATTAGCACTCATTGACGTTCGTGTGTTAGACCACGTGATTGTTGCCGGCGGCGATACCTTCAGCTTCGCGGAACGTGGACTTATACCCTAGACATCCGCAGCCGAACAAAATGGCTGACTACGCCGCGCAGCGGCGGAGAACGCCCTTTAGGGCGGCCCTGAGCTCGGCGAAGGGTGAGGCGCAACGCGCCGAATAACCCTCTCAAGCCGACGAGTTCATCACGCAGCGCCTGAAAGACGCCTTGAGCCTCGTCGACATCCGCGTCCTAGGACCACATCATCGTCGCCGGCGGCGATACCACGAGCTTCGCTGAGCGCGGACTTATCTAATATGTGAAGTGATCTCGCTCCTGCAGGATAGGGAGCGAGATTTTCCGCGATCAATCTCCGCACAGCGAATTGACTAGGCCGTTTACACCGTGACGCTTCGGCTACCTCTCACAACAATGCCTTGACAGCTTGTGGCAGGTCGAAAACGGAATCGGCAAGCGGCGCATAACTCACCGTCTTGTATGCAAATGTCCGACGATGGTCGCCGCTGCGCGATGTAATTGTCGTCGCGACCAACGGTCCACCAAAGCTTCTGTAATTCTCGAACAGCACGACGACGACCGTTCCGGAGGAATCATCCGCCTGAAATCGGTATCCCTGCAGCAGCCCGGTTCGGACATCGTAGAACTGATTGTTATCCTTGCCCCAATGGGTAATGCCGTGAAGCCAATAGCAGGAGCGACCTTCAAATTTGGTCACTCCGTTGAACTCCAGCTTATTGAAATAGGTTGGCTCATGAAGCGGATATTGCAAATCGGCGTCCCGACGCACGGCCTCAACGGGCGTGTCCTTGTCGATGCTCGCTCCCTTGGCATCCACGGACCACGAAACGCTGCCATCGAAGCCCGACGCGACCTCGCTGCCGTCCGCCCGCGTGACTTTAAAGAGTGTCTTGAAGGGTTTGGCGAAGGACACGAAGCTTGCTTTCGCCGCCATGCCCGTGCCGTCAATTTCCCCAGTGCTAGTGACCGATTGCACGTGAGCGATGGAATCCACGCCACCGAGAGCCTGTTTGTATTTGTCTAACACCGCCTCGACGCTCGTGAGCGGTGCCGCATGCGCACAATTCGGTGCAATCGAAAAAATGGCAATGGCCACCGTCAGCAGGGTTGCAGCGTTTGGTCGGGTCATGGGCAGCTCCTCCGGTTGTACGTCTGGTCAGGCATTCTTCGTCCGCCTTTGCCGTGGTCTATTTCGCTTGTGCGCCGAGTCGAGGCAGAAACATCCCGACCCGCACTTTATACCTCTCATAGTCCGCCGCCAGCGGACTTTGGCCCAGCACCCGCTCATCATCAAGCGCGATGTACACAAACAAACTAATATTCACAAGACACACGCCGACGACAATGAGCGACGGAAAGCCGACCGCAACGCCGACAAACGCCACGATGTAACTGAGATAAAAAGGATGCCGAACAAAGCGGTAAGGGCCGGCGTGGCACAGCGCCGGCGGGACCTCGCCAGCCAGCCCAACGTAAAAGCTCCGATCAACGGCCGTGCGGCGGGTCCACTCATAGAGCATGAGTGAGCCCAGGGCCAATTTGGCGCCACAGACTACCGCAGGCACCCACAAAGCGTAAAACAGCCCCATAACGAAGACACACAACATCCCTGAGACAAAGGAAAGCTGACCCAATACTGCACCGGTGTCCCGAAGCTTCGGGACCGGAAAGATATTGGCGCCGGCAGAAATGAAGTACGAAAACGGCACAGCCATCCACAGCACGACAAGGCACTTGGCCACACGATTGTGACAGGGAATTGCGCCGCAGCAGCGGCAGATTTGAAAAATACCGGCTCGCGAATCCGCCGGGCTATTGACCCACGATTTGTTTAAGGCTAGCTTCGACGGCGGAACAAAAACCGCCGATTGATCAATTCAGGGATGAAATGATTACGTCTGCTTCAGAAGGCCCCGAAAGGGCGCGAAAACCCCAAATCGGAATTCTCTTCGCATACTTGCGGACAGATTCACATCGTCGCCTTCTGTGATGCTAGCGACGTCTTCTCTTACGTATTGCCTAAGGACGCCGTGCCGCGCGAGGAGGCGATAATCAGCTCTCGACTACGTCGGTATCTTCGAGAATCCAGCTAACGCACAAACCAAAATATATTCAGAACAATCCGTTCGCGAACGCAATCGCGCAGGGGTCGGGAATTCTAACTGATGCGTAAGGAGCGTTTTGTGCCAAGTAGCTAGAAACGATTCGATGATAGCTTCGACAACGTCAACTTTGAAAATCACAGGTCGACACAAGGAAGAAGTGAGATGCCATTGACACTGATCCGGATAGCCCTCTGCGTTTCGATTGTCTTACCAAATTACTGTTTCGCGCAGACCGACCCGAATCCGGCTATGAATGATCCCGACAAACTCGCCTGGAGCCTATTCTTAAGCGTTATCGCCGATACCAAAAGCACAGGCAACAACAATGCTCTGTTCGAAACATGGGCGAGTGACGGCGACACCTTTCGCAGCAATCCAGTGTGGCCGATAAATCCTTCACCACTTTCGTTCGGACCGCGAGCCCTCGGATTGGTGCTGCAGGAGGCGCACTCCGGAGGCCGTTTTAAGTCGCTCGTCGTACCAGGAGGCGCTGAAACGGAAGAAACGCGCAGGAACAAGTCGGATTTCGATTTTATCGTACAGAACAATCTCTACCGAGTGTCAGGGTTGAAGGCGGCCTATGCTGCAGAAAAGAAGCTCGCATTCCCGATCGACTCGCTCGAGATAAAAGCAAACTGGGTTGAAATTGGTCAACTCAATAAGTTCAACGGATTCTCGGGAACCCCCGCCGACGCGGCAAAGCTTTACCATGTCAATTCGGCGGCTGGTAAGGAGTATGCTCTCGTCGCAATACATGTGATCTCGAAACTGGTGCCGAATTGGACATGGGCAACATTTGAACACAAGGACAATCCCGGTAGATGCGACGTCATTGGCTGTAAGGATCTGTTTGGCGCACAGCAGTCACTTGTTGCACCGGTCTCCACGACAGAGTCAAAGACCCATTACGCGGATTGTACGAAGACGCCAGCGCTTGCGGGACTCTTTGCGCTGGCAAAAATTGATCAAGCCTTTCTCAACTACTGTCTAAAAGGATCACAAACCGATTTCACTGATGTGACTGGTCTGGCGAGTCGGCTCGGTAATTCAGTAACGGAGAATGGGTTTGTAAATCAGGCGTCATGCATGACATGCCACGGTCGCGCCGCCTTCGATGGTACTGGCAAGATGACGGCTTTTGCTGGTTTCGACCCGATTTCAATCAATTTGCCTTTAACCCAAAATACCGGAAAAGCGCCAGTAGGTCCGATTAACGCCAGTTGGTATTGGGTCGCTGGCGGGCCTCCGTCCTACCCGATGCTAGCGGACGAAAGCGATTTGAGAAGAATAGCGCTTCCTTCGGATTTCGTCTGGTCAATCCCGTTTTGCGCAATAGACGATACCGCGAACCCGCCCCAAACATCATCCAGATTTTGTGGCCGAAAGTGAGTCGCCTTCAGAAGGTTCAAATACGACAAAAGTTCGATCAAGGCAAGTTCGGCATGCGGCTAGGCCCGATTGTTTGCCATAGTGGCCACCACAGTAGCCGGATCTGGTAGATCCCGAATCATCGCACGCGTTGCTAGGTTTCCGTTGAGCCATAGGTCGGCTAAACGGATGTCAGCTGACCCGCTGCAATACCAGCTTCACGTATTCCGGAAGTCGCTTACCCCGAAAAGACACCCCTTCCTTGCAAACAAATTGGCGTCGCATACCAATCGTGATGTCGGCACACAGCAAATAGTCGTGATCCTCTAGAATCACAGCGCCAGATAGCGGCAGTGTAAATTGAATAGGAATCTGTTCACCATGAGTCACTATAGTGCGTTGTGCTACAACGTCAAATTGGGGGTTCGAGGCGGCGGTCATGTCTTCGAGGTATATTCTCACGCTCGAGTCCCACGGCAACGCGTCTAAGCCGGAAAATACAATCTCTCCATGGAGACTAACGGGCTGACCTTCGGAACTCGTATCATTCGCGAGCAAGAAATTTGAGCCAAACAACGCGAAAGCCATGCATAGCACCGTAAGACGGCAGAGATGCATGGAAGCAAAATTCAGTGGTGGACCGAAGGGGCGTCGCTTAAGCACGTGCTCAAATCAACCTCGACCAACTTTCGCGCTAAATGTGCAGCGCGACCCCGCAAGGAGACCGCCTAGCATTGCGGCTCCAACCTCCCTCAATCGGCCTTCACTATCGACGACGGGCAAGACTGAGTCGTCACGCATCCGTTGATCCATTTATAAAGGGCAGGCACCCGAGCATAGACAGTTGGTTTCTTGGCGGGGCATGCCCCAAGGGGATAACTCCAGCTTACGACCCCCTCTACGTAATTAGCTTTCGTCGATTGTACGGCTGGCCTACTGATCGCGGAGGCTTGAAAGGGAACATGCAGCACAAGGGCACCGCCACTATCGCCCGAGCACGCGTCTGCAGGGGAAGGGTTCGCACATACCATGTCTGGCATCACAATACCACTACCATAGGCACTTGCACACACGGAATCCAGAGCCACCTTTACCGTTCCATACATGAGACCATCGGACAAGCTAGATGAGTTCGACGAAGCTTTGCCCCATCCGCTAATCGTCCCAAGATGCGCTTTTAAAATCTGCGTCTCCAAAGCGGGGTCTGCGATTTGAATAAATTCCACTCCGCGCCGTAACGGGCTTTCATTGAGCTCAAGAAGAGCAACGTCACCATCAATTGTTTGACCGTATTGCGTCGTCGTAAGCTTATAAGTCGGCGATCGGTAAATGCGGGCCACTGTCGTCCAGCAATTACAGTCATCGGCCGGCGTATCAGAGAGCTTGATCTTCCCCGAGAACACCTGCACGTCTTCGGCCTGCGAGTCTTCATCGAAGCAATGTCCAGCCGTAAGCACCCATTTGGGCGCAATCAACGTACCGCCGCACCGGTATCCGCGTTGCGCATACGGAACATAGTTACTGAGCACGATTCCAACTTGGTAAGGGAATTGACCTTCCGTCGCAGCATTTCCTGACCAGACGAGTCCTAGGTTGCTCTGAGACGCGGCGAGGGCGACTTGGCGATTTGTCGTTTTGAGTAATGAGACGGCATCTGGAATTGTTTCCTTTGGTGGATTCGAAGCGATGAAGTCCGAGATACTCTGAGATTGTTCCAACAATCCCAAAGCTTGAACGTTCTTACCAAGGGCGTGAGCTGTGAAAGACGGGGGCGTCCTTAGTTCCGCCAGTTTGCCACTTGCCTGCTTGATGTCTAATTGTAGTTTCTGCGACACTGCAACCGCATTTTGGGCGGCGATCTCATCCGCAACCCTACTCTTCTGGTATTCAAAAGTTAATATCGAAGTAAGCCCGACGCTCCAAATTGCGAGCGCGGCGAAAACCAGTTTCGTGCGCCTGGCCTCAATTTTCAAAAGCCTGTAAATTGCCAAGCTATTTCGACTAGACCCTTCGTTATTTTCTGGTCGCGGTTCCACATGAGCCCCCTTTCTGTGCGGTCAGGGTCGAAAGAATGTTTGAAATTGATTTTGGAGACTGATTGCATCGACCGCCCCTTGTTTTTGTGCGGCGGTAATCGTGTCGCAAGAGGGCAGCGAGTCCCAATAGCTTGCAGTGGCACTATCGTCGTTCAGCCTTGGCGTTAACTTCGCTGGGAAGTGCACAACAAGGCCGTCGATGACATTCGTTAGCCGTGCGTAATTAATGCCCCTAGAGCGCAGCCAAATTTGCCCGACTGTTTGACCGGACACACCACTATTGACGATTCCTCGCCACGAAAAGTCTCCACTCTCCAGCACCTCTCCACTCCACTGCACTGTTCCCACCGCCAGCGTTCGCCCTGGTGCGGCAATCACTTTGATGAGGTCTGAAGTCGGAGTGCCGATTGTTGAGTGCACGCCTTCACTGAATCCGGGCGAACCCTTAAGGACCGTTTTCGAGAGCGTCACGGAAAACTCGTAGGTTAGATACACCGTGAGGAGCTGCGTGCCCGCGCCGGTTGCAGCATTTGATAGCGTTACGTGATGCCCCCCATCTGCTATTTCATCGATTATTGTGTCCGCTGCAATGTTCTTGCCTGCTATGGGCATACCGACTCGCCAGCCTTGCTCTAGAACATCGACGTCAAAGGTGACCCTCTTGGAGTTCGCAGGGTCTGAGCTAGTCGTCCCGGTAGCATAGTCAAAATATGCAGTGAGGGATTGTGGGCCGGCAGACGTGGTGGCGTGTGAGAGGGTGACGAGCGTTCCATTGTGATCAACTTTTTTAATGGTGGTGTCGTCCCCAATATTTACTCCCGTCACGGGCATTCCGCGCGCCCAACCTTTCTTTCGGACATCCGTGGCAAACTCCACCTGAGTAAGATCTCCGTTCGCAGGCGTCGCGCCTTGTGCGTGGGGATCGTCCACCATTGTTACCCAAAACCGAGGTGTGTACAGCTCCGGAGGGTGTGGTCTAGCAGGGTCCACGTTGCCAACGGCGGGCTGCGAGAGTGTGACGGTCGACGTCGAAGTAGTTGCGTCGTCTTCAATCTTTTCGACTGTGGTATTTGGTGCAAGCGCAGGCCCCAAGA
>Ga0207144_1147_pt1 | contig 12508 bp, 14 predicted proteins | sample Alteio_BWMinHeat_FD_153583 | JGI IMG/M metagenome (GOLD analysis project Ga0207144, IMG submission 153583) | Enriched cells from forest soil in Barre Woods Harvard Forest LTER site, Petersham, Massachusetts, United States -... | ecosystem: Environmental > Terrestrial > Soil > Temperate forest >...
TCCTACAAAAAATCGCAACAACAACCGGAGGACAATATTTTGCTAGTCCAACAACCGATCAATTAAACTCAATTTATAATCAGATTTCAGAGATCTCAGGCAAAGGTTCAATCAACGGTTTTGTTTTCAATGACGCCAATGGTAATGCTGTTTTTGATCCCGGTGAAACCAAGCTCTCTGGCTGGACACTACAACTTTTAGCTGCTGGCTCAAATACTCCAAAAACATTTATTAGTGATGCAAATGGATTTAATATAACTGGCCTTTGTAATGGCAGCTATACTCTAAAGGAGATTCTTCAGCCAGGCTTTAGGCAAACACTACCTACATCCCCAAGTGGTTATTCTATTACAATTGTCAACGGGGGTGCTCTAACAGACAAAAACTTTGGCAACACGAAGGTAGTGGAATCTGGAACAAACCTTTCACTTACTGTATTTCTACACGGAATAGGATCAAGCGGAGATAATACAAACTCAGCTAGTAGCCTAAGTAATAAAAATCCACGTCATCCAACACGTATTGCAAATGCACTTATTTATGACACTAATAACATATTGATAGCAACAGCTTCAGGGGAAATAAAATATAGTAGTGCAAGTGGTAACTTTACAGGACTTGCGCATACACAGGTAAATTTGCAAACCGGTAACTATCGTGTCAGGGTTAATACAAATCAATATCTTACACGTCTAATTCCTGAAATTATATCAATCAGCAGTACACAAACGAATAATTTACCCCCTGTTACTTTAGTAGCAGGAGACATTAATAACGATAATAAACTTGATATCCGTGATTACAACTTACTGCTTGACTGCTACAGCGTCGATTCGCCTGCACCAAGTTGTGCTAACATTAACAAAAAGAATGCCGCAGACATTAATGATGATGGGAATGTTGGCCAAACTGACCTTAATCTTTTTATCAGAGAGCTCTCAACACAACCCGGACAATAAAAATCTGGATGACAATGAATAATGGACTAAGAACAAAAATAATGATTGGAGGATTACTCCTTCTGATCTTGGTTGGCCTACCTACCCTTGTTTTTTACTCTCAAAAAAAACAAGAACAAAGATCTCATGCATCAGCTGCAACAACTCTTTACCTTGCTCCAAGCTCTACAGCGAGTAGCCCTTTACGAAAAAATGTTGGCGAGACTGTTTCTTTTGATGTCATGATAAATCCTGGTAATAATCTCCCTTCTTTTGTTAAGCTTGAATTACTTTACGACAGCACTAAGTATCAACCCCTCCAATCTTCTGCTTTTACTACTAACAAAGATGCATTTCCACAAACGCTTGATGGACCTGTAAATAATAGTGGTGACTATCTCATATCACTTTCTGTTGGATCTGACCCTACTAAGGCAATCAACAAAATTACCAAGGTTGGTACTTTTACTCTCACAACCAAAGCTGCAACAACTCCGGCGGTTACAGAAATATCTTTTGGAGATAAATCTCAAGTATTATCAGTTTCATCAAATACTCAAGCAAGCGAGAATGTTGTGTCGACTAAAACCCCTTCCTTTCTTTCTATTGCAGCCGCTACCATTCCTACACCAACCCGCGCTCCAACGCCAACCCAAACTATTACTCGTGTTCCTACTCCCACAATTCGCCCTTCTCAAACACCCACGCTTACACCAACTCCCACTTCATCACCCTTGGGAACTAAGCTTTCATTAACTGTTTTACTGCATGGAATAGGATCAAGCGGAGATAACGCCAACCTAACTGCCAGTAGTTTGAGTAATAAAAACCCATTACACCCAACTGTAGTAAATACGGTTGTTTCAATTTTTGACTCCAAAAATCAGCCAATCGCAACTGTCTCAGGACAAATTAACTACAACAGCGCTAATGGAAATTACACAGGTGTAATTGACTTAGGTAAATTATTAAACAATATCGGAATCTATACAGTAAAGCTACAAACACCCTCACACCTAACACGCCTTGTGCCTGGAATTCAAACCCTAATTCCGGGTAAAACAAATGTCATACCGGTGGTAGACTTAATTGCTGGAGACGTAAACGGAGATAATGTAATCAATATACTTGATTATAATCTTATTATTGGCTGCTATAGTGATCTTAAACCAGCTGTTTCTTGTACGGCGAGAAACAAACTATTGACCGACTTAAATGATGATGGTAAAGTTAACCAGGTTGATTACAACCTTTTCCTCAGAGAAATCACTGTCCAGAATGGGGAATAAGAAATCTCCGTAATACAAATAAGTGCATGTCGAAAAAGTTTATTTTCATACTGATAATTTTTTTAATAGCCATCGCTGTTCTTGTATTTGTTAGGTTTATTTATTTAAACAATCCTACTCCTCAATTTTCATTTAGCAAAACCTCACCTACACCCACGCAAGCTTCTTTTACTCTACTTCCAAATCCGCTGACTATAACAGCAACTAGAAGTGCCTCTCTTAATTTAGCTTTAAATTCCAATCTTTCGCCCAATGAACAAGAACTTATCCAACTTGAACTCTCATATGACCCAACAATTTTATTTGACGTGAGTATCCTTCCTGGTAATTATTTTCTAAATCCGCAGGTCCTATTAAGTAATATTGACGTTAATACCGGGCGGATATCTTATGCCTTAAAAGGAGTTTCAACAACCACAAATTCCAATATCGCAATAATTACTTTTAGCGTTCTAAACTATGGTCTGCAAAAAGAGACTGAGATTAATTTTCTTCCTAAAACATTAATTAGAAATGATAATGGAGAAATTAAATTAGGCTCAATGTCCGGAGCAAAGATTATAATACAGCCTTCGTTTTTCTATTTCAAGCCTCAAGCAACGGCCTCAGCGGTTATAAAATAAATTTATGGAATCTTAACAGCAAGAACTTCCATTGTTAGATTATTTTGGCGTCCCAATCCAAAATAATGATCTGCTGAGTAGGTATTTCTAAGTAAATATCTAAAAATTATGAAACGCAATTTGTCCCAAAAATGCTTTGTTTGTCTAAATATTATTCTTTCATGAATAACATGAATCAACCAGTCTTTTGGATCATCATAGATTGAGATTTTTTCGTGATGAGCAAGGTTTTCCAAAACTCTCTCAACATTCGGATTTTCACGAAAACCAAAATTCACCTGAACTGAGCTAATGCTTCCTTTTTCAGGATCATCATATAATTTAGTAATATCAAATCTATCACCGTGCACATGAGCTGTTTTTTGGATTGCAACTGTCAGAAATATCAAATGTTTGGGTAGTAATCCATATCTCTCCCAAAACATTTGTTTAAGCGCCGGAAGCTTATCAGCTTGTTTTGAAATAAGAACTGGGGACATAATGATCACTGGACGAGGCATGAAAGTCTTACTTTTTTCTTTAATTGAAATCAATTTCTTTACTGTCATTGCAGGATAAGCCTTAAAGGCACGTGATATTCTCGATCTTCCCCATTGCCAAGTAGTCATAATTATAAGCAGTACAAAACCTATCATAAGCGGTATGTATCCCCCATCAATAATTTTTACCATATTCGCAATCAAAAACATTGAATCAATTATAAGAAGCGGTGCAAAGAGTAAAAGTGAGCGTAAATTGCTCCATTTCCAATAATGTCGTGCTATTTGGATCATTGCAATCGAGGTTACTAGCATCACCCCTGATACAGCAAGCCCATAAGCTGATGCCAAATGAGCGCTTGTTTTGAAAAACAGAACAAGGATTAGGCACCCAATATATAACGCCCAGTTTACAAACGATACATACACTTGTCCTTCATGCTCACTACTTGTATGGGTTACTGGAAGATATGGAAAAAGTCCCAAAGATATACCTTGTGCGGTTAAGGAAAAAGCCCCCGAAATGAGAGCTTGAGATGCGATTACTGTTGCACATGTTGCCAAAATAACCATCGGATAAAGTCCCCATTGAGGTACCATGCTGTAAAATACATTATTTTGAATAATAATCCCACCCCGTAGGAGAAAAGCACCCTGCCCGAAATAATTTAATATCAAAGCAGGATAAACAAGTGCAAACCAGCTTATCCGGATCGGCAACCTTCCAAAATGCCCCATATCTGCATACATTGCTTCCCCACCTGTAACAGCAAGCATAACAGCTCCCAGAGTCAAGAGCACAGTACGTAATTCATTATGAAATAAGAAGTTTAGAGCATAGAATGGATTTATAGCTTCTAATATTTGGGGAGTTTTTACAATTTCACTTAATCCCAAAAAACCAATACCCAAAAACCAAGCAATCACAATTGGACCAAACACGCGACCTACCTTAGCTGTCCCCTTTGATTGAATCAAGAATAAACCTGATAAAACAAAAATTGTTATTGGAATTATGTATGGATGAAATGCTGAAGTTGCAACAGATAATCCCTCAACCGAGGAAAGAACACTTATTGCGGGAGTAATTATTCCATCTCCAAATAATAATCCGGCTGCAATTATTAAAAGACCCCCAACTATCACTTTGGCATGTGATGAAACCTTATCAAGTAAGCCGTACAAAGCAAATACCCCACCCTCTCCATCATTATCAGCTCTCATGACGAAAATAATATATTTTATTGAAATAAGAATTGTCAGCGCCCAAAAAACGAGACTAATGCCTCCAATAATATCAAGCTGTCTCAGGATTCTATTGTTGTGGCCAAAGAACATTTCGCTTATTGCATAAAGAGGAGACGTTCCAATGTCTCCATAGACAACACCCAAAGCAGCAATTGACAAAAATAAAATTTTCTTGTTTGATTTTGGTAACGTTTTATCTTCTAACATAAGCCTCAATAATTTAACGCTAACACATATAAAGTATTAGTTTTTCAAGAAAATTAGAAACTGGGGAAAAACTCCTAATTATCAATTATATTGTAGAACACTTAATAAAAGTTGACAAGTAATATTTATTCTTTGGAAGATTCTGTTTTTTCTGTTATAACTTCAGTCGTATGGCGCTCTCTTTTACTATAAAGAAAATAGGTGATTGCAGCAACTAGCCATAGAATGAATAATAAGGGTATAAGTGGAAGACCACCAGTGCCACCGAAGCGATAGCAGAGAAGGCCAGCAAAATAATCTTGCCCAGCTGATGCGTTATTAACAGCTGGAGTTACACCCTGCCCACTTATACCAGTAACATTAACATTTTTCCCACCAGCTCCGGTTCCAGTTGTTCCTGTTCCCCCGCCGGTCCCCGTTGTTCCACTTCCTGTTGTTGCTCCTGTTGCTCCACTTGTCCCCGTTCCTCCAGAGTTGTTAGTACTTCCTCCGCCAGTTGAAGTTGTAGTAGATGATGAAGGTGTAGGTGTTGGCGTAGGATTTCCTCCTGAAGAAGACGTAGGAATTGGAGTGGATCCTTGATTTGAACTTGCAATACAATTTACTCCCGCTGTGCTCGTGAAAGTTCCAACAGGAGCAATCATTTGTGCTTGGAAAGAAAGTGATGCGGGTGAAGACTTACTACAGTTGGAGTTTACAGTGACAGGTATAGTCCAGCTAGCCGTCTGGTTTGCTTCAATATTGACATTATTACAAACGGCGGTTGCATCAGTTACTTTAAGGCAAACTCCAGGACCATGAATATTGTTATCTATAGCTCCTTGTCCTGATAAATCAAATTTGATAGTGGCATTGGCTATTCCACTTGAATCAGCTGCAGCATTTGCGGTAAATACTACACCTGATCCATCTACAGCTGGATTTGGCGAAACGCTTGTACTAAAGTTAGAAACTCCTAAAACAGTAACATTGGAAATCTTTGCAGGACTTTGCTGTAGACATCTTCCTAAATATAATCCCAATAGCAACATTAACACAAGTAATGAAAGTAAAGTAACAACAACCGCAAATGGATTTTTTCCTGATTGAGTAGTTGTTTGAGTCGTAGAATTCATGCTTTAAAAATAGATTTACATACTCGATTTAACTTGTCAAGTATATAAAAATGCATCATAATAATATTTATTATATTTTACTACTCATTCGAAACACAATTATTTGTGAAAAGCCTAAAACGAAGCTGCATCGACATCATTCTGATTTAAATCATTATCTATACTATTAATATTAGTACTGTCCATGCCATTAGATAAGCTCATTAATTCTCTATCATTTTGAATTGTATCTGATTGTTGGTGTGAGGCTGATTGCTTGAAGGAACTGTTGTGCTCTTTTTATAAAAAAGATGTCCAAGTATTACAACTACTACAAGTATCAATATAATGAGTATTGCATTTCCTTTTTTGTTTTCCATACTATGGTTTTGTTGGAGTTGTTCCGTGATCCTCTCCGGTTACTGAATGAACTGCAACAATAAGGTTTTTAATTGCAGTACGATAATCTTTTAATGATTCTTTAACAGATTGCATGTCTACTCGGAATTTTGTTACCTGGGCTTTTGGTGTTCCACTTGTACAACTGAAGGTGTTCGCATCTGTTTGGGCTGTTGAAAGTGCTGTTGCTACTGCTGTTTTTTTAGTGGTAATAGCTGCAACAAGAGTATCATAGTTTGGGATCGTTTTCCCACTGGGGACAACTTTATTAGTATAATACCTTTCAACTCGCGTAGCGATACTATCAAATTTGCTTTCCATGTTTGTTACTAGATCTGTCAAGTGAGTCATTCTTGTCTTAATTGATGCTTCATGGACTTGACACGCTTGCATGCTTCCTGCACCCGGAGTCATTTTATTTCCTTGCCCGTGCGTGCCATCATCAGAACGCGCAAATGCTTTGGAGCCAAATCCAATAGAGAGAAAAACAAAAATAAGAAACGAAGCAATAGATAAAAATATACGCCTTCTCATATTTAATCAAAATATTATTTATAACTAAAGTTAAAAACCTATAAGGATGGTGCAAGAAATCTGTAATATAAATCTTTTGCTCCTTGTTGAAGTCTCTTGATAGTTGGAATTAACTCGATGCTTCTCCCGGTTAACCACGTGGGGAATTGGTATCAAGCTGTATTATATCAATCCAATAGCGTAGCTTGTCTGGTTGTCCTTTACCTATCTTTAAACTATTCTCAAATATTCCTCCATTTGCTTCTATAACTCTTTTCGATTTAATATTGGTGCTATCACAAGTAATTAGTATCTTTTCAATTCCTAGTTCCTTTGCTTTTGGTAGTGCATACTCAAGTATTTTCTTGCCATATCCTTTTCATCTTTGTGATGGACAAATATCATATCCTATATGACCACCAACTCTAAGCAAATGCTCATTAAGTTGATGACGAATATTTATTCTTCCAATAAACTCATCGTTATCAACAAGCCAGTAGGTTGTTTCAGGAACATATCCTTTGGGTTGATTCTTACCTTGAGAGTGAAAAATAGTTTTTTCTACATAGTTCTTAAAGTCACTTTCAAGTTCTTCAATATTTAAGGATTCGTAGTATTTATCTCTTGGGTTTTTGCTATAATCTTCTTTATATGCCTCAATAAAGCTAATTTTATATTGTGCTGATGGCTGAGTTAGTTTCATAAAAGTAGTATATCAGAAAAAGTTCCCTGCATCGTATACAGGGCTACCGAGAACTGGAAGAGGTTAGAAATTATTATTCTTGCTGTTTTTTGTCCTAGCTCTTAGATCTGTATATTCCCAAGCTGTAAGATACAAATGCAATTATAAAGCTAAGAGACATTACAAATGAATAGGTTGCAGTTTGTGTTGGAATAAAGATTGCTCCACTTACTCCCGCAATAAGAATTGATATAGCTCCGATACTTGAAATAATGATCCATTGTTTATTTTTCTGCCTGATTGATCGAACAACAAGAACAAGAGCACCAATTAGAAGAAGGATTCCAATAATAATATGTGCGGCAATTGGTATTTGTTTCCAAGCAAACTCCCATAATTGTCCATCGTGTTTATCTTGGGGAAACTGTATGAATAAATTAGTAAACATACCCAAAAGATACTGTAAAATAAGAAGTATGAATATAACAATACCATGCGTTTTAAGAGTTTCTTTTCTATCCATAGAAATTAGTATATCAGAAATCTCTCTCTGTGGCTAAAAAGGTCTCTGGGGATGAGTAGGTTAGAAATTAGAGTCACATTCTTTGAGAATATTTAACTAACTGTGGGATCTACCACTGAAAGTCTATATTTTCCTCCTCCAAGAGTCTCTATTGCCTCTTTTCCAAGTTTTTTTCTTAACCTATACACTAATGTTCCAAGTGAGTATTTATTAGTAGAACCTTGCCAAAGCTTTTCAACTATTTCTTCACGAGTAACTGGTATTTCCGTTTGCTCACCAAGAATATATAATAATTCACTTTCTTGCTTTGTTAACCTTATCTGTTTTTCATCTACTTCGACCTTTTTGGATTTAGTGAAGAATGATAGTGTTTTACCACTCTGTAGCGTTACTGTCTTATCTAACTCATCTGTATCCACTAATTTATATCCTCTGCGATATTCAGATTGTATAATACTAGCTGATTCTGGATCTGGGTCAATCTTTTTTCGTAAACGCATAATTGTAAGACGTAGGCGACTATTATTTGGAGAAGTATTAGGCCAAACTGTCTCTTCTATTTGACTCGCTGGAACTGTTAAATTTACATTGCTTGAAAGTATTGAAAATACAGCATTTTCTGTTTTACTTAGCTGTATTCTTTTACCATCTATATATATTGTTGCTTGATCAGGAGTATGCCTTAACCTGCCGCCTAACAACACTACCTCTTGTTGACTAGTTGTTGTTCTATCAAAAACTACTTTTCCAACAGATGAAGAAGTAGGTACTAACTCCTTTGCAGTTACTAATTCTGGCTGGATTAAGCTCCTTTCTTGCTCCTTAGGCATAAGTAGAGATTATATATCCTACAGACTATATGGTCAATAGATAGTTGAGGCTAATTTTGGCTTCCTCTGATTTACTATGTGGGGAGCTGGTATATCAATAAATATTGACTTCTTGACAAACAAATATACCTATCTAATAATAAGCTTATTGATATGAGATTTCTAGAATCGTTTAGATCAATAGTATCCAAAGTAGAAGGATCTCGTCCCCCAAGACAAGATGTTCTAAGAGAGATTTTTGAAATAACTCATGATATGACAACTGCTCAGGATTCGGGAGTTAGCGTAGAAACATTTGATGGATCTGGCTTGGGAAAACAAGTTCACATTGCAACATCTGAATCTACATCCACAGTTGAGACACAAGGTTCTAATCACGTACGATCTGTTGCTGTTGTAAGTCGTACATACGACGAATTTTTAAAAATGAGGATAAAAACAGGAGATGGATCTATGCATCGTGGCAAACAAAGAGATGCAGTGGAATTTTTAGCCTACATGACTAACTTTTCTCATTAATAATTCCATTTGTTTGTACTGAATTGCTCCTACTGGTTTACTATATGGGAAAATGGTACGAAAAGTTTTCTAGAGGTACACTTCATCTATATAACACCATGTAAATTCTTCTCCTTCGGTAACAGATTTCATAATAGGGTGCTTTGTTTTCTGAAAGTGTTTTGTTGCATGTTTATTCTTAGAGCTATCACAACAACCAACATGACCACAAATTAAACATTGCCGTAAGGATACCCATGAATCACCGATCTTCACACAGTCTTCACAAACTGAGGTATTCTTTTGAGGCAAATCTTTAATTTGATCTTTGTGGGTACAAACTTTATCTACCATATAACTAAAATATATATCAAATTATCTGATTTAGCAAGATATGAAAGTTGGCACTTATCCCCTCAAAGCAAGGTAAGTGATTTGAAATTAGATAAAAGAGTAGTGTTAGGCTAGTAACTATTGAATTATTATGGGAATACAGATTTGGTATAGATCACCATCACCATCATGAACAGTAAATTCAGCTAGGTAATTGCCCGTTCCTAGACCCAAGGAGCTCACATCCCAAATATACTCAGCAAGATAGCTACCTTTACCGCCTGAGTCAAAACGTGTCAAATCGGGAGGCGGAATTTCAAATGGTGCCAGCGGTTTCAGACCTATGTTTTTCCCAAGAATAACAGTTGGAAAATGTGGTTGGGGACTTGTGGTTTCTGCCAAATTAGGAGCAATATATAAAGCTGGTTCCAACAGGTAGCCGTCTGGAGCTTTAGCAGTTCGATCCCCTGGTGTTGTGATCTTTCCTGTTGTATCAACGATTTCTCCCGGGGCAATAGGAATACCTATTTCGTCTGAAGCCCAAACCTTTATCTGTCCATTAGGACCTACGCTTATGTTTTGTCCTGACATCGGAGAATACCAAATTATGGGTTCTCTTTTAAAATACGGGTTGTTACATAGCGATCCTTGAAATGTTGGAATAATAGTAGGAGCAGGTGTAGTATACCCAAAGGTATTAAGCTGAAGATTATTCTTGCTTGTTTGTGGATTTTGAAAATCAGGAGTAACAGGAATACCATTTGTAGGTTGTGTATTTGAAGGTGATGCACCGTTAACGAGTACTATACCAAATACAATTAATAAGAGCACCAAACCAATAACATATACTGTTCCTGTTGAACTATCTCCCTTGAAATTTAATACTGATTTACCTTTACTCATGACCTAATCATGGCAAAGTGTTTGGAGATTTGCAAATCAATATTGTCAACGAATTATCAACCTGCTATAGTTTGGCTATGAATAAGAAAAAAAAACTTCAATCAAAAGATAAGAAGCTCATTCAGTGGCTTAAAGCTGGTGGCCGTGAAGGAGTAAAACAAGACATGATGGGACTAATTATTACATCTGCGAAGCTTTCAAAGAAGTCACGTTAGCAACTTGTTCCAAAAGCAAATCAAACATCATTCCTGATTGCTTGCGATGGTTGTATCGGAAAGCATACTCATCGGCATAAGCTTGTAAATACTTCTTGCTAACAACTCTATAAACTCCAGTTATGCCACGTTTCATCGTTGACCATATACTTTCAATATTTTGCGTATAAATATCTCCGTTGACATAGGTTTGCTTGTGATTGACAAAATCGTGATTGAAGCCCAATTTTCTTAAGCCTTGATAACTAGCGTATTGGTCAGTAATAACACGAGCTGTCGGATCAACCTGTTCTTTAATTTGAGTAATAAGGGTGAATTTACTGCTATTTGGAATATGTTTAAGATATGCTCTGCCATTTCTCTCAACCATTCCCATAACTGCTTCTTTATTCTCGACACCACCACCCCAATCTTTTTTGCGTTTCACTCGTCCACCAAAGTAGCTTTCGTCTATTTCAACCGTTCCTTCAAGAAGGCCACCACCCGTTTCAGCCATAAGCATTCTGATTTGTTTAAACATTCGCCAAGCTGTTTTGTAAGTTACTCCAAGCATCCGCTCTAGCTGCTTTGCGGAAGTACCAGAACGTGTCTGTACCATTAGGTACATGGCAAAAAACCATAAGTCTAGTGGTGTTGTGGATTTCTCAAAAATAGTTCCCGCTAAGGGGTAAATGTGGTGACCGCAACTGTTGCAAGCGTATGCTGTACGGTTCGTTACAGGGTAAAATTTCTGAACTGTGTTACATTTGGGGCAAGTGAATGGATTAGGGAAGCGAACTTGCTTAATAGCCTCCAGACACTGAGAATGTGTACCATATTTTTGCTTAAATTGTCTGAAGCTAAGTTTTGTTATCATTAGCCACATTATATCATACAGTTTCCTTGTTGTCAAGGGATAAGTGCCTGAAAGTTTATATGAAGCTAGAACTGCTCGACGGTGTGGATGACTTTAGAAAGAATTTTATTCATTTTCATTCATCTTTTTGATAATTCTTCCTACAGTTTTCCAGGTTCTAGTTGTAATTTCTTTACCATATTTTTTTTCAAGTTCAGCCATTATCTTTGGGGTTTTTGAATTTACAGTATCTATTACGCTATAAACTTCCCCTCCCTTTTTTAAAAAAGTTACATTTAATCTTGATGTTGCAGTGTCTTCTATATCGCGAAATTTACCAGAATTAAAAATTCTTTTAAGCTCATCATAACTTCTTATTATTGTTGCTCTGCTGAATCCAAGAATTTTTGGAAAATTTTCTTCAATAAGATTTTCCAAAGATCTTTTATTGCTTATGTTACTTTCAAATATTACATTTCCACTTGAAAGCACAGTTTTAACATTTTTAAAATAGAGTTTTTCAAAAAATTCTTTTAATTTATCTCCATGCATATTAGGGTTTTCAGGACCCACCCCTCTTATTAATGCTACATATTTCATGAAGTTATTATATCAGGGATGTTATCGCTTATCTATTGAGACCTCCAGGAGTGATGAGATTCGAGCATGCTCCCCTTGGTTTACTATGTGGGGAACTATTATTCTTTAAAGTCATTAAGCTGCAAGGTCAATAAAACGAATACTAGTATCAACATTTCCGCCAATAAAATGGTTTTCTACCTCATAAAGAGTTGCCGTACCAGTCTTTCTATCGGTAACTCTAACTAAATCTCCTTTTAGCTTTGGAGGAACACCTGTTTTTAGAATTTCTGTAATACTCTTTAATACATCTCTTGCTG
>Ga0207144_1120_pt1 | contig 12477 bp, 18 predicted proteins | sample Alteio_BWMinHeat_FD_153583 | JGI IMG/M metagenome (GOLD analysis project Ga0207144, IMG submission 153583) | Enriched cells from forest soil in Barre Woods Harvard Forest LTER site, Petersham, Massachusetts, United States -... | ecosystem: Environmental > Terrestrial > Soil > Temperate forest >...
CCCGACAGGGGGAGGCGGCTCGACTACCCACGCTGACGTAAACTCTCAATGGTTTGAAGTGCTTTCTTTGTTGATATGGAAAACACCCCGACAGCTTTCACTAATTTCCCTCGCGTAAAATACTACCATGACTGACATCGAACCAAAAGAATACGCCGACTACAAGAGCGATCACGACCTACTCATCGAGCTGCGGGTCGTTAGCAGCGAGATCAGAAAAGACATCAAAGACCTCAAAGATGGCACCCACGACATGCTGACCGACCACGAGCTGCGGCTCCGGGTACTGGAAAAAGACTCCAACCGTTGGGTCGGAAGGCAAAGCACGATAGGGGGAGCTATCGGTGTTGCTGCCGCATTCATCGCTGCGTTTATCTCTACAGGTAAATGGTAATCCACAGCCCTCCAGCCTTGCGCACGTTTAGAACTGCTACAATTACGACAAGACTATGCCACTCTTCACGAAATCCGCGTTGATCGCAGCCGTCCTCGCCATCCCCGTCTTCGGCTCTGCCGTCATCGGGGCCAACTACGGCTCGATCATTCTTCATCACCTCGTAGACATCGTAAACGGCAGCAACACGCAGACCGTCGTGAGCGTGAACGCCCCGAACTGGTCTTCGGGCATTCCCCTTTCCGTGCCCGTGGGCTCTGCCGCGGCCACCTCGACCTCGGGGGGCACGGTTGCCAGCTCAACACCCTTCACCTTTGCCGTAGCAGCCTTAGACGGCACGGGAACCACGACGATTGGAACGACTGCGACGGTCTCGACCGATGCATCTACCTCACCAAACGAGGAGATCCAGGTTTCCTGGGCTGCGGTCCCCGGCGCGACCGGCTATGCCGTCTATTTTGCGACCTCATCGACCGCAACAACGTTCTCCCAATATTTCTATGCCACTTCCACCAACGGCAGTCCGAACACCTCGTACACATTCGCGACCTCGACCGGCAGCATCACCGGCTCTCCGGGTAGCGACACGACCGCCTTTTCAACCAAGATCAACCCGACCGGCCAGAGCTATCTCAATGGAGGCGGGCTCACGATAGGCGGCCAAACGCTTGTGGGTACCACGACCGCCGCCAGCTCGAGCGAGCTTGAGGTCAATGGCTACCTTCGAGCCCAGCTCTCCGCCACGTCGACATCCTGCTATGCGGCAACGGCCGGTGCGATTTTCTACAACAGTGCCAATAAGCATGAGTGGGGCTGTGACGGGACAAATTGGACCAAGATTTTTTAACGTATGTCAGTCTCTCAAATCCAATTGCTCAACGTATCAGCCCCAAGCGTCTACACAGAGTACTCATTTCTGATTCCGGCCGGATCTATCGAACTCAGCTTACAACTCCGGCCGACAGGCACGCCCGCTAATCTCTTCTGGTACACGGCTCCGAGCGGAAGCGCATCACCGGGAACCGCTGCCAATCTTCCCGCCACCTACATGACTGTGCCCGCAGGCTCAGCGCGGAGCATTCTTGGCAAGCTGGGTAGCCAAACCATCTATTTCCAAGTGGATCAACCGGGCCAGGTGCTCGAATTCGACTACCATGCGGACACGTAACAAACGCTCTATGTCGGCGTCTAAGCTCATCTTTCTTGCCATTGTCGCGTTTGCCGCCGGCTTCGTCTGCGCGCTGGCGGGTAAGGCTAACGCCCTCTCTTCGACAATCAGCTCAGCCAACGTTCTAAGGATTGGCGGCACGCAGATCATACCTGCCTTTCCCACCTGGAGCTTCAATATTCCCCTTTCACCCGCAACCAACTTCATGGCCGCAAGCTCCACGAGTCCAGGAGGCTCGCTCACGGTAAGCAACACGCCGATTTACTTCGAGGTGGCAGCTACCACCGGGACCGGCACGACAACCATATCAAGCGAGTTATCCACTACGACGAAGACGGGCAGCTCCCAGATCCACCTTTCGTGGACGGCCGTACCAGGAGCCAGTGCCTACTTTGTCTATTTCTCGACCACAACCCCAAGCGGCGAGAACGCCTATTTTAAAGCCACGACGACCAACGCCTATGACTTCACCTCGACGTCTTCTCCGCTCTTTGGTTCTGCGCCCGGTTTTCCTTCCAGTTTTGCGGTGCAGCTCAGTAACGGAGCCACGCCGCTTACTGTAAACGGCTTGCCTTTCAGCCCCATTGCCACGACCACCTCGCCGATCGGCGGCTCGGCGCTCTCCACAGGCCAGTGCGCGACCGCGACCTCGACGCTTCTTATAGGCACCGTCTCATCCTCGACCGTGGTGATGACCACGCCGCAGAAATTCCCCGGCCCGAGCGTGACTTGGCAGAGCTACGTGCTCGGCCCGACGCAGATCGTGACGCAGGTCTGTGCGCTCCTCGCTGGCACGCCCGTCTCGACTACCTACAATGTCCGCGCATTTTAATTATCCACAAGTGCTACTAAAAAACAGTGTTATCATTTACATGAACGTATGGACTCACTCAAACTAACGGACGAGATTGCAGCAGACATCAAGGCTCGGATCAAAGCCCTCGACTTCAAAGCCGTTGAGAAGATCAGGAAGGCCAGCGACAAAAACGGCACATTCGACGTTATCATCTCCACCGAAGTCAAAGATCGCTCCGGCGAGATTGTCCGCCAAGACGGCTGGGATCTTTCGAACTACAAAAACAATCCGATCGTTCTCTGGGGCCACGACTACTATTCGCTCCCGATTGGGGTATGCGTCGACACCTACAACACCACCTACCGCGGCGTCCCTGCTTTGGGCGCCCGCGGTGTCTTTTACCCAGCCGACATCAACCCGCTCGCCCAGCAGGTGCGCCGCATGTACGAGTACGGCGTCAAGAGCGGCACCAATGTAGGCTGCACGACCTCTGTGGGCTTTATCCCGAAGGAATTCGACGAGAGCGACCAGTCCGTCATCACCCGCGCCGAATTGCTCGAATTCAGCTTTGTCCCAGTGCCTGCAAACCAAGGCGTCGGGCCAGCTTCAGGCCGGGCACTCACCTTCGACGAAGCCAAAGAGCTTCAGCTCGACGTTGCAGGCCTCAGCCACAAAGGCCTCTCATTTGTAGAGGCGGAAAAGAAGGACGAAGAACTGGAGGAGCAAAAAGCTGCCCAAGCCGGTGACGATTGCACGATGACCGATGGAACACCGGGCGAATTCGCGAGCGACCCCGACGACCCAGATGGCGCTCTCGTCTGCGTTCCCAAAACCGACGACAAAGCTGCGTCCGATCGCGTATCGCAAAAGACGCTCCTCAAGGCACTCGGTGAGGAGCATGACCGCCACGAAGGTGAAGTTGAGAAGGCGATTGACGACTTCCGCGAGAAAGCCGCCCCACCGGAAGACCAGAACGACCCCGAAGACGCCAATGAGCCTGACGAGGGGAATAAGAAGGGCAAGAAAAAGCCCAGCTTCGCCGACAACGTGCACGAAGCGATGAAGGACCTCCGAGACGGGATGCGCGACGAGCACGACATGCACCGCGCCAAAACGATCGCGTGTTTCCGAGCGTTCGACCCCTCCGAGGACAAAGCTTTCAATAAAAAAGAGCACCTCAAAGCGCTTCGCAGCCAGCACGAGGACTACGAGACCAAGTGCAACAAAGCGATCGACGATTTTGAAGAGCGCTGCATGAAGAGCGTAGAGGCGCGCCGGGCGAAGTAGACGAGCACACCGACTGGGTTACCGGCGTCTTAGAAGGTCACCAGCGCGCGCACAAGAAGGCCATCACGAAATGCGCCAAGGCCATGTGCAAGGACGCTTTCGGCGAAGAAGACCAGGCCGACGAGAAGACCCTTGAGATCCTCAAGGAATTCCTGGCTGCGCACATCGACGCGCAACTGCTCCCGGCCGTCGCCGCCAAGATCGGAGCGAAACTGTCCGCTGAGACGAAAGCCAAGCTGGGCGAGGCCCACCAACATTTGAAAGCTGCAAAAGCCGTTCTCGAAGCTCTCCATGGAGGCCTCGCCGACGGCCGCGAGGAGGAAGGCGGCAGCGACGACGGCAAAGCCGTCGACGATCGCCCTCGCAACAACGGGTCGAGACCCCGACCAACCTCTCGCTCTGAAGACCCTGCGCTCAAAGCGCACCTCCAGGCACGCGAGATCGTGGGCGGCATTGAAGCTGTGGCGCGCGATGCGCTCGGACGACTTAATGCCGACATTCGAGCCCACAGCAAAAAGTAATTTTCCAATCCTATATGGATAAAGAAAAATTCGCTGAAATCAAAGCGATGCACGTCACCGCGTTCGACGAGGTGATGAAGGAGAAGCTCATCCCGATCATCGGAGAGCAGACTACCTTCGCCGTAAAGCAAATCGTTGACAAAATGCAGTTGCAGCAACGCGAGCTAGGCAGGGACATGACACTTTTGTCTAAAAAGCAAAAGATGGACTTCGTTGACATCGTAAAGGCGACGGTCTTCAAAGACTTCGCTATCGACACCAAAGCCAATGAGGCTTTGATCGAAGAACAAGACAACCGCGGCGGCTACTTGGTTTCCCGTGAAATCGCAGACGCTATCATGCGTATTGCGGCTTCCGTGGGTACGATCATGAACCAGGCGGCTAAGTGGGAGATGACGACAGACGAACTCGCCGTGCCAAACTACACCGGATCGTTCCTCACAGGATCGTATCTCGGCGTAGACGCACCCGGTCCTGTCACCGGCGTCACCTTCGGCCAGGCCAACCTGATCGCCAAGAAGTGGCAGCTCGCGTTCGTGGTCGGCAACGACCTCCTCGCGGATGCCTCGGTCAACGTCGCAGACTGGCTCCTCGCCTTGGGCGGAGAGGCTCTTGCGAACATGATCGACTACCAGGGATTTGTCGGCGGAGCAAACTCCGGCGACCCGTTCCTCGGCCTTCTCAATTACCCTTCGACAACGACCATCGACCCGACAGGACAAAAGGTATCATCCTATGTCCTGCCGACCGGCTCGACGACGTTTGCGAAGTACGCGGTCATGGACGACAGCTCGATCATGATTGGCGACTTGGAAGAGTCGATCCTCGACGGCGCGGCGTTCTACTTCAACCGCACCGTTTGGGCGCGATTGCGCACACAGAAGGACACGGCTGGCAACTACATCCTGCCTTACGCAGGATGGGCGAAGCCCGAACCAGCGATGGAGAACCACCCAGGCGGTGGACCGATCAAGCCCGCAGGAGAGATCCTCGGCTACCCGGTCTACACCAACAGGTGGCTTCCGGCTGTCGGCGCTTCGAGCGTCAACGGCTTCAGCGACGGGGCAAGCAATTCATTCTGCGTCTTCGGCAACATGCGATCGTTCGCATTCGGAGACAAAGGCGAAATGCGCGTTGCGCAATTCGAGAGCGGCAGCTTCGGCGGCAAGGAAATCGCGTTGGCAGACCAGCGCGGCCTTGTCTACAAGCACCGCCACGCTCTTGCGAACGCACTTCCTCGTGCATTCGTAGTTGGTAAGACATCAGCATCCTGATCCGGTGGCTGACCGGATGGGCGTGTGATTTCCTCTCCGCGCCCACACACCAGCCATTTTACTCGGTAACATCTTCTCGCTATGAGCGACGAACAAAACGTCGAAGCTGGCAGCGAAACCTCCGGCGAAACGGCCGACACCGCGAACGCGGATGTCGCGCCCGACACGTCCACATCCGAAACGGCGCAAGCCGACCAAGGTGCAGGCGCGGACGCGGGAGGTGCTGCCGATGAGACGAAAACGGATGTCCCCGTCGATGCAAGCCGCACTGGCTTCGTCGAAAACGGACAGCCGGGTGGAGAATGCACTTGCCCCGATGGGCGCAAGGGCACGATCCATCGATTCGATGCAGGCCTTGTCTGCATTCCGAACCACGACCAGGGTTAATTAGGCCGCGCGGTACACCCGCCGCAACTCGCCGGATCGACGGCAGAGTGGCACAAACAAACACACTCATATGCGTTTAAACCCATATGACGACGTGATGTTGACACCTATCGTAGCTAGCTCGGTATGCGTTCAATCGCTTACCGGCAGCTCGGCGGTCAACCAGGACTCACTCGACACGGCGATAACGTTCCCGTGCGAGTCGATCATGATCCACGTTCGTGCGGAGATCGCCTCTGGCACTCCGACCACGGCGACGGTCGCATGGGCTCTTCAAGAGTCTGTCGACGGATCGACCGATTGGGAAGCGGCGCTCGACAACACGGGTGCCGCGATCGGCGCCACGCTGAACGTCAAGACGGTTGCGGTAGACAGTTACGCTCGCGTCGAGGGTATCAACCTCGCGGCGACCGACACCGACGTGAACCCGAGTGGTGGACGGATGCGCTATTTGCGCGTCGTGTACACCCCGACATTCACCGGCGGCTCGTCTCCGGCGATCCTCGTCAGTGGCGAGTACATCGGCTCTCCGGCAAGTGGCCAGAATCTGCCTGTACGCACCACGGTCAGCAACACGTAGTTGCACCCTCGCTTTGCTCCTCTAGAGTTCAGGGGAGCAGCGACGAGGGCACACCCTCGATGTATGTCACAAATCATCGGAGAGATCGTCGCAGGATCAGGAACAAGCTGGACGCTGGCACAAACGCCAGTGTCGAATTCTGTCGCGCTCTATGCGAGCGGCATACGCATCACACCGGGCGTAGGCAACGACTACACGATCAATGGCATCGCGATCACGACGGTTGGCAGCTATTCCGCCGGGACGCTCACCGCCGATTACACGCCGCTCAGCTCGCTCAACATCATCACCGGCATAGCCGATCAGCTTTCGCCCTACGCGCTTACGACGCTTCAGCGCGTCAAAGACCTTCTCTTCGACCCCAACCTCACCATCGCGCTCACCGGCGCCTCGCTCACCAACACTTCCACCAACGTCACCGGGCTCACCGTGCCGACCGGCAAGAACATCAAGGTGGGCCAGGTGATCATGGGCACTGGTATCCCGAGCAATACGACCATCGCCGCCGTCATCAGCGCGACGCAGATCACGCTCTCACAGGCGTCGACGCAGACGAACACGGCGCAAACGCTCACCGTGATAGACCAGCCGACCGCCTTTGACGCCGTGCTGGTGCGCCTCATCAACTGGGCGACGAACTACATCAACAACGAGTGCGGCCGAGCCTCATTCGTGCAGCAAACCTACACCAATGACACCTACTCGATCGACAATCCGCGGCAGACTTATCTCTTGCTGCGCAACACGCCGGTCTTTTCCATCTCGAGTTTTCAGTGGCGAGCCGGAACGCCGAGCCATCCGAGCTGGACAGACTTTATTGCCGACCAGTACGAGCTGGTAGACCCGCGCACCGATCCGGCTTCCGGCACCATTTGGTATCCGTCAGGTGAAATCCGCGTCTACGGCGTCCTGCCGCGCATCTACAACAACATGATCCGCGCCACCTACGTTGGCGGCTATCCGGTCAATTGGGCGAACCCGGAAGACCACAACACGCACTGGCTGCCGGGCGACATCACGAACCTCTGCGAGAACCTCGTGGTGCGACGCTTCACACGTCGTCAGCTCGGCGGCAAGAGCAGCCAGTCGCTTGATGGCGCAAATGTGAGCTGGCGCAACGACATCGATGCCGAGGACAAGGACGTGCTGGGGCAATACCGGCAGCTCAATTTCTAGCGTATGGCCAGCGAATTCATTGTCACGATCGTCGGCCTCGACCAGCTCGTCGCCAAGCTCAGAGCAGCACCGTCAATCGCCGCGCCGATCTTGCAGCATGCGCTCTCGGCATCCCAAGCCATCCTCGCCAAGCACACCGTCAAAGGCATCGTGCCGTGGCGCACGGGCTTCCTCACGCAGAGCTTTCGGGCCGAGTTGACCACGGGGCTTCTCCGGTGGTTTCCAACGGCGAGCTACGCGCCGTATGTCGAATTCGGCACCAAGCCGCATACGATCGTGCCGCGCGACAAGAAGGCGCTCTACTGGCCCGGTGCGTCGCATCCGGTGATGCGGGTCAACCACCCCGGAACGAAGCCGAACGCCTTCATGGAGAGGATTATCGCGGCCTCACAGCCCGAGATCGACACGATGTTCGGGATCGCCTTGCGGCAGATCACAGCGGCAATCGCTGCCCAATAATTTATGTCGACCAAACTCGCCAGCCCCATCAAAACGCAGATCCTCGTCAACCTTCAGGCGCTCGTCACGGCGGGCGTGCTCAACTCATTCGTCTCCCTTGATCAGAACCCCAACCCGCTCACCATGCAGCCGCCCCGCGGCTACCCCTTCGCCATTGTCGGGATGCCCCGCATCGCGTCGGATTTCGAAGACCAGGCTAGCAACATCCGCACCTACCGCTACGACATCCTCTTTGTACTCGACCCCGCCACGCTCACACATCCGGATACCGACGTGGAAGACCTCATCGACGCGGCGCTCAATCAATTCGACACGAGCTTTACCCTTGCGGGAACCGCTCAGGCTGCTGTGCTGCCGGCCAAGGTGGAGGGAATGCCGGTATCCACAGGGGATAAGACCTTGCTTGTTTTCGTGATAACATTAGAGGCAAGAACCCTGTATCAAACCGGAACATGAGCCTCGACGCGCCACAAAAGAACAAGATGATGACCGCTCCTCCGGCCAAAAAAGGTTTTCATTTTGCGAGCGACGGTTTGCACCTCGCCGAATTTATCGAGGCCGAAACCATCAAAGAAGCGGAAGCCATCTATCACGAAATCAAGCGGCTTATTACGCCCGTCGTTGGTGGAACTGTGGAACAATCCACAGCCTCGCCATCAACTGAGGGGGAGGAAAAAGAGGTACAATAATGCTATATGGCGGCACAAAAAGGCATAGGAAGATTGGTACAGTTCGGGGTCGCGAAAGAAACGACCCGCGGCACCGCGATATCCTCAGCCGCATTCTGGAACCCCTGGATTGACCTCACGCTCGACGAAAAGAAAGAGTTTGCCATCGATGAACAGAGCTACGGCATCATCGAGGACACCACCAACCTCACGCAACTGAAGCAGTGGGCGCAGGGGTCGATCCAGGGAAACATCCACGACCAGACCTTTGGCCTCATCCTCTACTCCATGCTGGGCACCCTCACCTCGCACGCGGCGCACTCCGGCGAAAGCACGGTATACGACAACATTTTCAACATCGCCGAAAGCGCACAGCACCAATCGCTTACGTTCTTTCTCCACGATCCGCTCTCCGCTCAGGACTACTCCTACGCCAATGGCGTCGTGGAGAAGCTCGAAATCATGGCCGAGCTGAAGAAGTTCGTGATGTTCAATGCGAGCATCAAAGCCCTCACCGGCGCGGCGCAGAGCACCTTCACGCCTTCGACGACGAGCGAGAATCGCTTTGTCCCGCAATACCTCGCCGCCAAGTTTGCGCTCAACTCCGCCGGCCTGGCAGGGACGCTCACCGCGACCGGCACCGCGGCGAGCACCATTCATGTGACCGCATGCAGCATTAATCCACAGACCAACCTTAAGGTCGGAATGGGCGTGACGGGCACGAACATCCCCGCGAACACGACCGTCGCGAAGATCGTCTCTTCCACCGCCTACGACCTCTCGCAGGCCACAACAGGCGCGATCGGTACCCAGACCTTCACCCCCGTGACCATCGCCCTCAAGAGCGCTAAGCTCACTATCAATGCTAATGTGGAGGATCAAGATGTCCTCGGCAGCCTCAATCCGGCCGACTTTCTCAACAAGGATTTTGCCGTCGAAGGCACGATGGAGTGCATCTACCAGAACAACAGCGACTTCAAGGACCAGTTCATGGGGCCGTACCCGCTCGCGATGCTTCTCGATTTCAAGAACACGGACGTGACGCTCGGCACTGCCACGAACCCCGAGCTGATATTCAACATGCCGCAGGTTACGATCCAAGAGTTTGGGAGGCCTTTCAAGGTCAAAGATCTCGTATATCAAACCGTGAAGATAAAATGTCGCTATTCCGTCGCAGACACCTTGATGCTCAAGGTAACTTTGACGAACACTGTTAACGGATACTGAACAACACTTCTTCTTACTTGTCAAGGCTCAATAACTTGCCTTAAATGTTACCAGTGTTATGCTGGTACTATATGTCTGCGCCTCGGACGCCTGCACGGTATTGGCTTGGCAGAAAACGATCCCCAGAGACGATAGAAAAAATACGGAAAGCTGGCAAAGGCCGCATACCTTGGAATAAGGGAAAGCGTAGAATTTATTCTCTTGAAGCTCGTCAACGAATGAGTGAGGCACATAAGCGCATCCCACCAGAGAAACATGCGAACTGGAAAGGCGGTGTATCTCGCCCTTCATGCATGGAGTGCGGAACCACCATCACCTACAGTCGCAAGCGATGCATCCGGTGCGCTGGCGCAATGAGGCGCGGATCAAAAGCATACCAATGGAGAGGTGGTATCACCCCGCTCATGATGTCAATTCGGAATTGCAAACAAACGCGTGAGTGGCGCCTCGCTATATTCGCTCGGGATAACTTCACATGCAAGCTTTGTGGCAAACGTGGTGGTACAATGCACGCCGATCACTACCCGCGCAGCTTTGCCGAGATTTTCTACGCTAACAAGATCCAATCTCTCGACGAAGCAGTAGCCTGCGTTGAGTTTTGGGATATAGATAATGGCCGAACGCTCTGCATACCATGCCATCGGAAGGCGCCGACCTATAATAGACGGACAGTCCTTCGAGCAGTCTCTCCCCAGCCGTTTCCTTGACAGGCGGCGACGGGGCGCTTTACTGGCGGTATATGAACAATCTTAGTTTTGCTGAGCGCTACCGAGCGGAGCGCCAGAAGTGGGAAGGCATGCGTGTCGCTGGCCGCAATTTACAAGTAACAGGATTCAAGGTCATGGGCGCTGGGTTTGGCCTCATCATCGGCATATTCTTATTAATTCTAATAGCCTCTATAATTTTTAGCCTATGACGGAACGCGAAACCAAGACGATTACGACACCGGGCGGCCACTCTGTCGTACTCAAAGCCTATCTCACCGGCCGCGAAGCGAATGAGCTGAAGTCCGTCATGTTCTCAGCCCTTAAAATGAACATGGAGGACGCGCAGAGCGGCAAGGTCAACATTGGCGACGTGCCCGGCACGTTCCTCGTTGATCAAGAGCAGAAGGCAATGAGCTTGCTGCTCGTTTCCTTCGATGGAAGCGCTGAAAATGCGCTAGAGCGTTTGCTCGATCTGCCATCTGCCGAATACGACGCAGTGAAGGCGGAAGTCGATAAAATCACAAACCCCACGAGCCGGGGGAACTCCGCGCAGTCTGGCAGCGGTACTTCCGCACCGGCAGCATAGAATTTGATACCCAGCTCATCGCCATTCTCTGCAAAGAGATGCACTGGAATTACAACACCTACATGGAACAACCAACATGGTTTATTACCATGCTATTCGAGCTGTTGAAAGCTGAAGCTCAGCACGCAAACAGCAAGGTATAATGCGTGCATGGGAGGCTCCAGCACGACACTTTCAATAATCCTGAAGCTTGTCGATGAAGCCAGCGCTGCGATGGGGGGCGTCGGGTCGAAACTGACATCCGTCGGCGAGAGCATGATACGTGAGGGCCGCTTGCTCACGACCAGCCTAACCCTGCCGATCGTGGGGTTTGGCTACGCCGTGACCAAGGCGGCAGCCACCTACGAAGACGCGATGCTCAAGCTACAGACCGGGGCCGGGGCCTCGGCCACGGAGGTGAAGGGCCTCTCGCAGGCATTTTTAGACATGGCGCAGAACGGCGCGCAGCAGACACCGCTCCAGCTCGCCCTGGGCATGTACAACGTCGAAAGCGCCGGATACCACACGACCGACGCGATGACCGTCCTCAAGGCGGCGATGGATGGCGCAAATGTGGGTGGGGTGGATCTGACAACTGTCACGCATCAACTCGCTACGGCGATGAACGCCACCAAAACGCCGGCAAAGGATGCAGAGCAGACGATGGCGCTTCTCAACGCCACGGTCGGGCAAGGCGTCATGACCCTGAACGATCTCATCGGCGCCATGTCGACCGGCATCATACCCAAGTCAATATCCGTTGGGCTTAGCCTTAACGACGTGGCCTCCGCACTCGATACCATGACGCAGAACGGCATCCCCGCGCAGGATGCCGCGACACGGCTCGGCATGACATTCTCACTCCTCGAAGCGCCAGTCCCGAAGGCTGTCAAGGCGCTTAAGTCCATTGGCCTCACGTCGACGACGCTCGCAGATGAGATGCGCACTAAGGGGCTCGTGCCGGCACTTAATGATCTTGAGGCCCATCTGACGAGCGCCGGGCTCACCGCTACTCAGCAGGCACAGAAAATATCCGCCATGTTCGGTGGCGGACGTACCTCCGGCGCCATGCTCCTCCTGCTCCAGCACCTCGGCGAGATGAAGAGCATCTTTGACAGTCTCGGTGCCGGCGCAGAGAAGTTCACTGGCTACGTGCAAGCGCAAAGCGAAACGACCACTGCGTTTTTCAACCGCATGAAAGCGAGCGCCGCAGCGTCATCGATAGAGATAGGCAATGCGATTGCTCCCCTTGAGGCCGCGATCTTCCC
>Ga0207144_1040_pt1 | contig 12458 bp, 18 predicted proteins | sample Alteio_BWMinHeat_FD_153583 | JGI IMG/M metagenome (GOLD analysis project Ga0207144, IMG submission 153583) | Enriched cells from forest soil in Barre Woods Harvard Forest LTER site, Petersham, Massachusetts, United States -... | ecosystem: Environmental > Terrestrial > Soil > Temperate forest >...
CCGACGAACAGAGTGCCAATTCTTATTGCAAAGAAATGAACAACCAGAGTTTTGGGTGGACAGTTGAAAAAGTGAAACTGGGTGAGGCGGACAAGTGGAGAGTTGTTTGGCCCGGAGAACGTATCCTTGACATGTGGGAAAAGACGATCGGCAACGTCATCGTGACTTATTCGACGGAAGGCACACTGAGTGTCGGCTACACTCACAGTTGTGATTGCCGACGAGGAGAGTACATCACAGGAACTGTCGTCCATACATCAGGCAAACGGTTGACGCGGTACGAAATTGAGAAACTGCCAAGCTTTGCTGAATGGGTGGCGCAGTACACCTGACGCCGAATGCGTGAAAGAGTTATGTTATCGTCAGGAGTCTGAGGATTCGGCAATGCCCGCAACTAGAATACATTTCAAACAGGTTCCCCTGACGGTTGTTAAGAAAATCATGAAATTGCAAGCCAAACAGAAGAAAACTGCATCGCTTACGGCCAAGCAGCGTTGAGCATCACATGACCCGAAGAAGTAGCCGGGCGGATTGGCGAAAAATAACTGTTCGCTAGAAGCTAAATGCCTTATCAGCGAATCCGCGCATGTGGGCAGTCTTCAAATCGGATTCAGCCAAGTACTTTTCCGTGGTGACCAAAGATTTATGACCAAGAATGACCTGCAAATCTTTCAGCGGCATTCCCGCGTGGTTTATTTTCGTGGCAAAAGTTTTGCGGAACCGATGCAAGTACCAGTGCTCGCACACCGGGTGATCTTTGCATGACAGCCCCTTGCGGTTAAGCTTCGCAGACAGAACGTCTGCGCCTTCTGGTTTGTCTTGGTGCGCGGCAACGATTTTCTTCTTGTCCACGCTGGTGAGCTTGCCAGTAGTGCCCACGCAGTGCCCGCAGTTCAGACCCGCACGCAATGCGATGCGTTTCAAAATTCGCAGGAAGTGTCCGTTTGGCCGTCCGTCTGCGTTGGGAAAAATCAGCTTGTCTTCGCTCTGGTGACGGCGCGCTTTGAGCATCGCCACCAAGTCAGCGGGTAAAGGTATCGAACGAATTTCGTGGCTCTTCGGAGCAAAGCCCCACTCTTGTTTTGCGCTCACGGTATGAATGCGGTGCTGAAAGTCAATGTCTGACCACTCCGCATTGCTCACTTCTTGTTCTCGGCAGCCCGTGCCAAGGAAGAAGGAAAAAATGCTGTGCTCTTCCTCATTCATGCTCTGAAATACCTTGCGCAATTCGTCAGGCGAGAATACCCGCACCGGCTGCGTTTCCACCGTTGGAAGTTCAGCCCAACGGGTCTTAACCTTGCTGCCGCTATGCTTGAGAAGGAAACTGACAATCAGTACCCGGTTCTTTACGGTCTTGGGGGACAGCCCCGCCGTGGTCATAAGGTCTACGAAGTGCCTCACGGCGGGTTCTGTCACTTCATCCAGCCAGCGCACGCGGGAAGGCAGAGAATCCACAAAGGTGTTGAGTGCCAGCGTGTACGCGGCCACTGTGCGCTTGGCCTTGTGCTCTTTGGCCTTCAGGAACTTCGTCACTGCTTCCTTGACGCTGACCCGGCCAACGTTGTCTAAGGCTTCATCCTGCTCCAAGGTCAGCCCCTGCCGGTTAGCGTACTTGGTCGCCAGTAGCTTGGAGCGCAGTGCGGTAGCATTCTCGAAATGCTGCCCAGCGGCCACCCACTCTTGCTTCCCGTTGTCGTTCACGTGGCGAAGGTAGAAGGAACCCGTTGGTTTCCGGCCTTGGCCCAGCTTGACCAATTCAAAACCCCAATAAGCCTTTCCAGTGTTGCTGACCTTCTGTTTTCGCAAGTAAATCGTGACTTTGAACTGGTGCCGCATGTGACTGTTCTCCTAGAATCAAATACGGCCTTAATCGTCACACGTAGTCACACAGCGGTCAATGGTACTAAAAACATGGGTTTTTATTGGTGTTTTTGCTGATTCGATAGGTATGGCGGAGAGGGTGGGATTCGAACCCTTTCCCCGTGTTGGAAACACGTAACTTGCTGATTCTATATGTCCCTAGAATGCCTCGAATGACTCTAGTTCCCCTAATCGGGTACAGTTTTCGTACAGATTGACGCACGTATGCCGTTAGGCATATAGAGAGAATATGAAACGCACTAACATCTGGCTTGAGGATGAGCACCTAAAGAAGCTAAAAGCTCTTTCGGAGAAAACGGGAGCACCAGTTTCCGCGCTCATCCGAAAGGCCATTGCCGAGTATTTGAAAAAGAAGTAAGCGGGACGCATCGCCACCCCACTAGCCTTACCTTGCGCCGTCCATCTTTGTGGTATAGCCTCGCGCCACGCTGCTAAAACGGAGAAACACCATGAACGAGGAGAAAGCGGAGCGGTTGATAGAGCGATTCAAAAAGGCGCGTGCTGAGGCGCCGCCTCGGCCGCACGATGACCATACTCGCGAACACTATAATCAGTGTGTCCCGTGCAGGGAGTGGGAGCGTGCCCGAGAGGCCAGTCTTGAGACAATCGAAACAGAAGAAGGGATGATCTCGGGAGGGCTAGCGGGGATTATGTTCGTCGCCATGGCGGCGAAAGTGGGAGCTCTCGTGGGACCACGGCCTGCGGGGCATGCTCACAACGCATCACTCGAAGAGCTAAAACAGTGTCCGGAATGTCAAAAGCAGGATAAAGCTAGGGCTGCAGCTTGGGATAATCCGCCACCACTTGAAGAAATGGTGAAAGAAATAGGCATTGGCCTTGAATGGCTTGCCAATGCGAAAGCGGCTATGCTCCCGGCAATCGATGCCTTAAAAAACGCTCTAGAAAGCGGCGATCTGCCGCAACCTCCAGAGCACATGCTCATGCGCACGCACAAATCGCAGAAAGAAATGTGGGCTTGCGACATCTGCAACGTTTGGCTAAAACGCCAGGACGCGATCTTCAAGGGCGCGCTCCCGCCGCCCCATAACTTGCACGGTATTTAGTTGTGTTATAGCCTCGCGACGCTATGGCTTACCTTTACTGGGTCATCACATGCAAAAGTTGCGGATTTGTTATGCGGGCTGGGGACATCGGCCCTGAGGGTACCGAAATACCTGTTTTTGATAGCGGAGGCTTCGAAAAAGCTTGCCAGAAGTGCGGAGAATCCCACTTCTACAAACGCAGCGAAGCGACTGTATCATTAGGCGAGACTCCGCCAAGCAAATCAACTCCAGGCGATGCGTGAAGCCCTCATTCCTGTAGCAAGACTGGCGCTATGGAATAACTCGCGCCTGGTGCGCATGTAGTACCAGGACTATAAACTACCGTGTAGCTGACCGTGGTAGAGGCTTTTGCGCGTAAGGACATTCGCACGGAGAACGTTGTTGCCGCGGAGAGAGCCGCCGCAAAACTTTGCGCGTTGTTGAACGTCCCCGAATTTCCTAGCTGATTGACTAGCGGTAGAAGCGTGCGAGCGCCCCCGGTGAATGCGTCCGTGTAGATAATTTCGATCTGGAAACTAGGCTGCGTCCCGCATCCAGCCGTCGCTACGGTCTGAGCGAGTAGGGCGCCAAAATCGTAATTGGTATCGCTTCCCGGCGCCGTTACCATCGTTGTGGAATTGATCGTTGCCGCCGCTGCGCTGGCTATCGTGTTATAGACCGTTTGCACTCCCGCTGCTGGAACTACCGCCCAATTAGCATCCTCGCGCAAGAAATGTGTTGTACCTGCGCTAGAGCCGGGGTCTGGGACATATCCGACCGCGTGCGATGCGCCAGAGGCTACAAATGTCGGGGGAGTCGCGCAATTAGACGTGCCGCCAGAGCTTAACCCTATGGCGAGCTGGGCGCCCGAGCATGGCGACGTTGTAGCAGGAAGACTCGCTGCAGGCAGTGTTCCGCTGGTCTGCGTCGCGAGCGCAATAGTTCCGCTGGTCCCCGTCGCCAGATTGACAGGCGAAGTTGCTACGGCTATTCCGCCAGATTGCAACCCTCCCGCAAAATTCCATAGGCCGCTAACCGTGCAAGCGAGATTGTTAGAGCAAAAAGTGTTAGTTTGCGGTAGCGCGAAAATTGCGCCAGCCAGAGTCAAGAATACTGACGTTAGAATCGCCCGTTTCAATGTTTCACCAAGGGGTGTGCCCGCCACAGCCAGCCAGGGGACAGCAAGCCAGAAAAATAAGTACGGACCCGTAAGCCTCACGTGAATCGAATAGGCCATGACCGTAGCGCCCTGGAATTGCTTCTAGCTGGCGTCCCTATTGAGCGCGTCTCTGTTTTGTTGGGACACCAAAGCGTGCGAGTGACTGAGAAGCACTACAACCCTTGGGTGCGCTCGCGCCAGGAACAGCTAGAGGCAGACGTGCGGAATGCTTGGGCGAATGATGAAACCCTAAAAATAACGGGTACAAAACAGGTACAGATTCCGACTGTGCGGCCTAACTAGATGAAAGCAAAAGCGAAATTTTGGCGGAGAGGGTGGGATTGAAACCCCCATTGTTGAGTGGGAGGTGAGGGGTTGGTGAGCGTTGGTATGTCTCTTGTTTTCAACACGCATTTTTAATTTTCTCCAACCCCCAGATTCCAATGGGGATACAGTACCCTCAAATCAGTCGAAATTAGTAGCAAGATTAGTAGCACGCAAGGAGGCGGGCCTGCTCTCGTCCGCGGCACGGAAGGTCCGTCTGAGCCGCGATGCTCTTGGAGAGAAGAATGGAGCGGCGGCGGTTTGCTAATTTCACCCTGACCTGTTCGCACGGACCGATTTTCGTTTGTTTTGTTAGTATTTCAACGGACACAGTTGTGCAACCAATTGTGCAACTGTTTTTTCACTGATTTCTAATCCGCATCATGCGTTTAAGTGATTTCGGAACCGACAGGTTTTTCTTGCGTTGGCGAGATCCGCGAAAGGCCGCTGAAAAGTAGTGTTCCATATTTATGGCATTGGTGGGAGAATCGGTGTATGAAAGAACAAGCCATCCGGACGACCGTCGATATCCCCGCGTCCCTTTACCGCAAGCTTAAGGAGCAAGCTGCCGCGCAAGGACGTTCGATCCGCGAATTGATCCTTTTGGGCGTGCGGGTCACTCTCCTCGAGGGCAAGCGTCCCCGTTCCAAGAGGGTCAAGTTTCCCCTCACCGCGTCAGACGGGCCGAAAGTCGATTTGACCAACGAACGGATCTATGAACACATTGAATTTCCTTGACGCCGATGTTTGGCTGGCACTGCTGTCGGGTCGACATATTCATTCCGAAAGGGCGCGGGAGTGGTTTGAGAGGTCCCCAGAAGAGAAGTTCTTTTTCTGCCGATTCACGCAGTTGACAGTACTTCGCCTTCTCACATCGGCAGTCGTGATGGGAAACGACGTCAGAAAAATGCCCGAGGCCTGGGAACTATGGGACAAGGTTTGCGCGGACGACAGGGTCGCTTACCTCTCCGAACCAGAGGCAATAGAGCCTGAGTTCCGCCGGCGGACTAGGCTCAGTAGTTCTTCGCCGAAAGTGTGGGGGGATTCCGATCTTCTGGCATTCGCAACCGTGGCTGGTTTGAAGCTTGTCACATTTGACCGAGCGCTTCGTTCACGAGGCTCCGAGGTGCTCGTTCTTTAGGTCATGAAGTTCGCCGTCGGGAACGCCCGAATTTTGAAGGCCATCGGAAATAACTGAGGCGGCGATTTAAATAAATGGTAAGCGGAGAAGTGCAACTCCCTCACGTGCTGCTGCATTGCGCAGCCGGTCGTCAAGGGTTGCCAGCGGTAGCCGTTCGCGTCGCGCGAGATCCAAAATAGACCGCGTCATAGCGGACAGCAGTGTCGGCATCACTGTAGTAGTGAGCGTGTCTGCAGAAGCCTGTTGTGCAAGTCTTGTTCTTGCTCCAGAACGCGCCTTGCATTCGGGATGAGGCTCGCGAATTGCTGTGGTGCGCTGCGAATCGCTTCATCCAAGGTTGGAAGTTTGGACTGGTCGTCAAGAACAGCGACATACGATGAAATAATCCGCGTTAAAGCCGCTGATGCCTGTGAGTCGCCTGCGTAATGACCGCGAAGGCCTTCCAGTTCAAGTTTCGCTGCCGTTCGCCAATCGAGTCCTTCCCCTAATTGTGCAACCGCTTCTTGTAACCGGGATCGCTGGGCGGCAGAAAGCGGCCCCCGCAGCGGATCGGCCTCCAGATGGACTGCGTCGGCTGCGGCTCTAAGATGATTGACGAGAAGATCTTTTGCAATCAGCGTTGCAAAGAGTGATCCACCATTCCCGACATTATGCGAAAACTTCAGTCCAGCCGCGAGAGTGCGAACTCCGCCATCTTTGTTGCCTGCAATAAACAAGTGGAACGCATAAAGAACGTTGAGCCGCCCGAGCACCAGCGCCTTTCGCGCATACTCAACAGGCACATCTTCCGCCCCGTAATCCAGGCCCCAGTCACAGTTTGGAAGAGACGTCGAGCGGGCCATGATTTCAAGGGCCAATCTGTTTTTCTCGAGCAAGTCTTTGTATTTCAAATCATCGTACGGGGCCGTGCCATCGAGGATCGCGTTTAGTTCTCTTGCCTGCTCATCCGTTATAGCGGAGTCTTGCACAGCCGAGAATGCGGACCAGTAACGCAAAGCCGCATTGTCTGCAAGAGACACGTTTTTCTGAGCGGATGCGGAAACAGCGGATAGTACTAAAGCAAGAATAATGGATGGAACTGCGGTGATGTGTTTCATAGTTTGATCTTCTCCTTGGCCAGCACGGCAACGGCGCTACGTTTACCCTTCGGCAGTGGAATGGCTTGAGAACGAAACGCCATGTCGTCGACCATCGCCTTAAAGGACGGCGCTTTCGCCATCAAAGCATTGGCACTCCGCATCGTTAGCGGCTGGTTGTCCTGAGGGTGCTCGGTGTTTCCGACATTTCCCGCGGTTTCGGCAAAACGGACGCGGTTGGTGCGAATGTGTAATGTCAGCGCCCCCATAACAAGAGCTAGAACAAGAATGGCCACCGCGGCGGCGGCCCAGGCCCCGAGGATAAACGTGCGCCGCCCCCGACGGCCAGGTTCTACCGTTGGGAGCGGCTCGGGAGCGACCGGGCGAAACTGCTTCAAATACGCCTCGAAACGCTCATCATCAAGAGTTGGCACAGGAATTCTCCTTCGCAAACATGGAGTCGCGTAGCTTGGCAAGGGCGTAGCGGTAACGCGATGCTACCGTGTTCGAACTTAGGTCCAGCAGATCACTAATCTGGGAGAAGGTGAGTTCGCCCCATATGTGCAGAACCATGACTTGTCGCTGATCATTCGGAAGAGCCCCCAGCGCGCGTCTCAAGTTCTGTTCTCCCGCATAGTCCCGGTCTGGGGGATTAAACCAGGCCGCGTCCGGGTCAAACGGCGCATTTCGGTCCCGAAGCTTACCTTCGTTGAGAGCAGCATTTCGCACGCACGCGAACAGATAAGCCTTCCTGTCCACCACTTGACTGAGACTCCCTTTCTCGATCAATTTCAGGAACACTTGGTGGACCGCATCCTGAGCGCGACCCCGCTCTCCCGTAACCGCTTGGGCGAAGAGCAGGAGTGCCGGCCCGTGCTGGCGATACAGGAACTCGATCTCGGCGGTATTTCCGTCAGTTCGGTGCACGTCGAGGCCTCAAGCTATTTATGCTGAATAGGGCATATATCTCTGTGCGGTGCAGCCACTCTAGGCGTGCGCGGATGGGGATTCGCTTCGACGCACGAGCTTCAGGCCAGGACCCAACTCCTTACTCTTTTCTTGTTCTTCATTCTCTAGCCTCCACAGGAACGCCTCGTTCGGCCCAGCAAGCTCCACGCGGAACTTTACATTCGGCCCGAGTTCTGGGCAGGTGTGACATTTGTGGTGATGGACTTCAAATGTGAGAGTCTTACCGTCCAGATGCGGCACCAGCAATGGAACGGGGCTTTCGCCAGCCACATGCCACGGTTCATTGACGTTACTGCGTTCTTGATAATAAAAAACAATGGTGCCGCTGACCTTCCCGCCCGCTTCGTCAATGTTGAGATCGATCCCCGGGAGGTCATTCATTTTCCCTTCCCAGGTTCCGGCGAACGAAGACTTCGCGTGAACTGGCATGGACGATTGAGCGAGAAGGAGTGCTACAAAGCCCGCAAATGCGGCGATGATCGGCACTTGGTTGGTTTTCAAGTCTTGACCCTCCAATAGTAAGACAATCCAGTCCATAGGATTTGTCTACGGGACTCGTGACTTCGTTGTCCCACGTTGGAGCCGGTTGCGTTGGCAGGCGTTACGGCTAATATTCGGCGGCTATCGCTTGGCGCTCTGTACTTCCCGGCGTGCGACGAGGATCGATCCTCTCGTTGTCCTTCGGAAGACTAGATGGGTCCCCAGATCGCTACTGGTGTTGCCCGCAGATGCATTCTCACAGAAAACGATGGATGCACATTGTCAGTGTGCTATTCTATGTTTGTATGAGAATACGGTGCCGAGCCATTCTCATATAAGGTCAAGATAACACATCAATGGTGTGTCTTTGACGGTTTATGTGAAAATGCCATGAACGTCCATGTTTCTTTCACCCAATTTGCTCAATCCACGCCGCTCTTCACACTGAAAGAGGCCCGCGGTCGCTATGGCAGGGACGCGCACAGCCGTTCCATCCTTAATATGCTGCATCGTCTGAAGCGCCAGGGCCGCGTCCAGCAACTGGCGAACGGTGTTTACGCAGGAGCTCTCGCAGGCGCGCCGCTCAATCGCTATCTCGTTCCGGCCGCACTTCGCGAGGATGCCGTCGTCGCGCTTCACTCCGCGCTCGAATGGCACGGCGTGGCAAACCAGGTATTTCAAACCGTCTACTACTTCTCCACACGTCCGCGAAAAGACGTAACCTTCGACAACGTGACCTACCACCGCGTCGCTCCGCCCCGCACTCTCGATAACGAACAGCGAAGGCTCCTTCACGTCACCATGGGACCCGACCACGTCCTTCTGACCGACAGGGAACGCTCCTTCGTCGATTGCCTGCTGTACCTTGACTACAGCGGAGGTGTCGAGGAACTCGACAAATCGCTCGGCATGTTTCCGTCCTTCGACTCTAACGCCGCGCTCGAATATCTGAAACTCCTGCGCAAACCCTGGCTATACTCACGGCTGGGTTTTCTCCTGGACCGGCACGCGGACAAGCTCTTCTTTCGCGGAAAACCACGCGACACGTTCCTGCGAAAACTTCCGTCGGGCGTCGCTTACCTCGGAAGCAAGCGTCCCGGGAATCGCTGGGTGCCCACCTGGAAGGTCATGGTACCGGAAGCGCTCATCCCGCCGGGGGAACGGCACATACCAACATGAAATGCGATCCATCAAGCTTTCCCGCGGCTGCAAAAGCCACGGGCTTTCAATCCAACAACCTCGAGAAAGTCCTCCGACTGCGCGAACTCCTCACCGAGTTCCAGAAACACACCTTCCTCGGCGGAAGACTCGTTCTGAAAGGCGGCACCGCTCTCAACCTGTTCTACCTGGGCCTGACGAGGCTCTCCGGCGCGCAGGACCGCATTCAGGTTGAGATTAATTTTCTGATGCGCGCTTTGCGCTCTCCCGCCGCGAGTGCTCGCGGCCGCGCCCGCCATCGGCTCGCCGCCTTGCGAGTTTCTCGTCCTCGCCGCCGAGGAAGTCTTTGGCGGAAAGATCAAAGCCATGATCGACCGCCGCCACCCCCGCGACCTGTACGACCTCTTCCGCTTTGCGAAGTCCGGTCTCCCGCATGATACCGAGATTCTTCGCAAGCTTGGCGTGCTCTTCTGCAGCACCATGGATCGTGATTTCAGAACCTACACAGTCGAACGGATTTCCGCAGCGGACGAGAAAGAACTCGGTCGGCTTCTCTACCCGCTGCTCAAGGCCGATGACCGACCCAAATTGCGGAGATGCTCGCGGCCACAAGACCTCTTCTGGAGGGCGTTTTGGACCACACCCGTGAGGAAGCCTATCTCGTTGCCATCGCTTCCGGGAAATATCAGCCCCAGCTTCTTTTTCCGAAGCATCTCGAGATTGTGGAACGGATTCGGCTGCATCCTGCGCTGCTCTGGAAAGCGCAGAACGTCGCGGAGTATCTCGCGCAATCCAGAAAACCCTCCTAGCGCAGCCGTTCCGAACGACTGAAATCAACTTCGGTTCCTACACCCCTTGGCTGATACCGGAAGTCTCATTCGCATGCCCTTCCTGGCCAAACTCTGCGCCTGAGAAAATTTCTTGGTACAGCTGGCACACGCTGAAATAGGGACGCCACTCGGAGCGATACTGGCGATTTCAAATAAACGCTGCAACTGGGGATTCCGATGAAGGTAATCAGTGTTCCAGGCTGATCGTGATCACGATCGTTAGGAATCGCTGATCACCATCCCCAGGAATCCCCAGAACCGCTATTTCGCGTTGAACACCCAGAAAATGATCACTATAACGAAAACTTTCCGACCGGCTTGTTCGACGCTACTTCTACGAAAAGCGCGTTTTTCACCCGAGTGGGTTCCAGGTACCAGAACCTACTTTTCCTATTACCGCAGATTTTTTTGGCATTCATCAGATAGGCCGACAATATGTCCAAGCACTCGAACCACGAAATTGTAAATCAACGAGGATGAGTTCCCGAATTGTCAGTGTCAATTGACGCCGCTAAGCCCGTGAACTATGCTGCGCCAGCGTTAACGGCCGCTCGAGCCCTAACTAAAACCCTCAGAGGGAAAAAGAGGCTACCATGAGCACGACCAGCGACATTTCGTAACAACACCGGTGACGTCTGGGGGCGACCGCAGCGCATGATGTCCACTGCGCGGACGACCAACAGCACGGTGACACTCACTAGGGGGTTTCTGCGGAAGACACGATGATTAGCACACGTCTCTCGGAACGCTTTGACATCCGGTACCCAATCATCTGCGCTCCGATGGCGTATGTCACGGGCGGGGAGCTTACGGCCGCGGTGTCTCGCGCCGGCGGACTAGGAATCGTGGGCGGAGGGTATGCAGGTACGGTGGGTGGAGAACCTGATTTGGAAACTGAAATTGCTCGAGCCAAATCAGAAAAATTCGGAGTCGGATTCATCACCTGGGCGCTGAAGCGTTCGCCAAAGATGTTAGCGAAAGCGTTGCAGCACTCGCCATTCTGTATATTTCTCTCATTTGGCGACCCTCGTCCCTTTGCACCGCAGATCCACGATGCCGGCGCCGCGCTGATCTGCCAAGTACAGTTCTTGTCGCAGATCGACATAGCTCTAGAGGCTGGGGCCGCGGCGATCGTCGTACAGGGCACCGAAGCCGGGGGACATGGGGCAAACCGCTCAACGTTTCCGTTTGTGCCGGAAGCTGCCGATTACTTGAAGCAACGCTCGCCCAAAACTTTGCTGATTGCCGCGGGAGGCATCGCGGACGGAAGAGGATTGGCCGCTGCACTCATGCTTGGTGCAGATGGCGTGGTGGTCGGCACGCGCCTTTGGGCGTCGGCCGAGGCGCTCACTCCGGCGGCTCACACTGACAAGGCAATTGGCGTGACCGGCGATTCGACCATTAGGACGAAAGTGCTCGATGCGCTGCGCGGCGTTCCTTGGCCGAGGGAGTACTCATTCCGCTTCCTAAAGAACAAGCTGACCGACGAATGGGCGGACCGGGAGAGCGAGGCGATGGGCGCATACGGCTCACTTGCTGAGAGATATGCACAGGCGCGAGCGCGGAACGACCTCGATACGGTCGCGGTCACCTGCGGCGAGGCTGTGGGTCTGCTAAGAAGCCGCCCGACAGCTGAATCCATCGTGAAATCGATGGCTGCACAGGCTACGGACCTCCTCCGAAATGGCGCTAAGCTCACGTTCGTGCCACCGTCGTGAGAGTTGTGATCAAAGGTCAACATTGATGTAGGACAGGAGGTCCACGCCAACTTTTTCCCGAAGCTGTGCCTTGCATGTCACAAAATTTGATTCAATTGCGAGGGACTTCGAGCTTGAAGGCAGCCAATGTGGCTTTTTCTCCGGCGCCGACTGCAATCACAACGTATTGATGGCCCTCGCGAGTTTGGTAAGTCATCGGCGTGCTCTTTGCCGGTCCAGGCAGGGGCCCTTGCCATAATTCCTTGCCTGTCGCTTTGTCGATCGCATGGAGCGCCGTATCTTCTCCACCGATGAAGACAAGACCTCCCTTCGTCACAATCGAACCAGCGTTGCCGGGGATGCCCAGTTTCTCTGGCAGCCTAACGTTCTTAAGCGCAGGATTTTGGCGGAGTTCCGGCCAGTCACCAAAGGTTTCTGTCCAAGCAATCTTCACTTTGTTCAGGTCCAGCGCGGTCAGTTGAGCGTATGGAGGTTTCGTCAGCGGTATGCCATCAGAAAATACTGCATCCATGTCGAGGACATCGCCGCTCCAATCCGCATCGACTTCGGCAGCGCGAGGATTCGCGGAAGACGCATCGGGCCTGACGATTCGCGCAAGATGGGGAAGGTTGGTGGTCTTGATGTACAGAATGCCAGTTTCTGGATCGAAAGCGCCGCCGCCCCAATTTGCGCCGCCGAT
>Ga0207144_1148_pt1 | contig 12283 bp, 9 predicted proteins | sample Alteio_BWMinHeat_FD_153583 | JGI IMG/M metagenome (GOLD analysis project Ga0207144, IMG submission 153583) | Enriched cells from forest soil in Barre Woods Harvard Forest LTER site, Petersham, Massachusetts, United States -... | ecosystem: Environmental > Terrestrial > Soil > Temperate forest >...
GACCACCCAAAACCGCGCCGACTTGATAGCCTTCATCAAAACACTCTCCGAACGCTGGAAGACCGAGAAGGCCGGGGCGGAGATCAGTGTACCGGCTGAGCCGGCGCTCACCGTGCAAAGCATCCAGCATGGAAAGGAATTATTCACCAAGCTGGAATGCTGGAAGTGCCATGGGCCTGCGGGCCGTGGTGATGGCCCTTCTGCTGCAACTCTGACCGACAGCAACGATCAACCGATCCGGCCATATAATTTTGCGGAGGGTTCCCGCTTCAAGTGCGGCGCCACAAACCAAGACCTCTACAAGATTTTTATGACCGGCCTCGATGGCACGCCGATGCCTTCGTTCGCCGACGTCATCAAGCCGGAAGACGCCTGGGATCTGGTGCATTACCTCCGCACCTTACAGGTCGCCCACAAGAGTCCGGAGTTCGCCCTTTGGATGACTTCCAAAGAAGGCGCGGAATTCAATAAGGCCCAGAAAATCACCGGGACACCCACCGGTGCTGGCGTCAAACAATAGTTCAATTTAGAAAAATAAGGAGATACGATACGGATTAGTTGGTGCTCTGCAATGGCTAATCAAGCTCCCGGACAAGTTGTGGCGAAGCGGAGGAGCACGATCTGTCTGCGGGGACACCGAAATGGGAATCCCGTAGGAATGAATTGCGGGCCGCGTCGCTATAATACTAGAGAGTATGTCAGACGAGACTGCGCCTAAGGCGCGCGACACCGCGCGCCCCTGCTATGTTGTGCCGCGGAAGAAGACATCTGGGCGAAGACCTGCTGACCGTGCGCAATCGGTTGGCAGGTGGCTCGGTCATATCCTGCACGGGGCCGGATGGCTTGTGCAGCTATTCCTAGCTGCCATATCGATTTCTATCGGATTTGCAGATAGCACTCGAGACCGGATGCTATTACCGATCGAGGTCTTAAGTGCAAACGGCACGACGGTGAGCCGGACCGTTGCCCTTCAGGCTGGACAGGCTGAGTCAGTGGGGTCTCTCTGGCTGCAAATCCATGGGCTGCGGTATGCGGATCAAGCCAGCGTCCAAATCAACACGAGCGCCTGGATACCCCTAAACAACAACACCGTCACAATCGCCGAGCCCGGCAGAAGTTTCGGTGGAATCGGTGGAGGCTTCGCCACGCTCGTGATGACTCTGCCCCTTCCGAAAGGCACGGTCGCGGGTGGCGCTAACACCATCCGACTACGGTTCAACCAGACCGACGGGGTCGTCAGCGGCTATCGCGTCCTCGCATGGAACTTCCTAACCAGCGAAGGAACGAAGATCCTCCCACCAGACGAATTTGCGGAGGATGCACCCGAAACCTGGACACCACCCTTGCCCGATGAGGCTTCCATCCTGGCTGGGCGGGAACTCTGGCGGACCGCCTCACTGATGGAAAGCAGCCTCCCAAATAGTCCGAGGATTCAGGCGCACTGTGCGGATTGTCACGCGCATGATGGGCGCGACCTGAAATACTTCAACTTCTCCAACGGCAGCATTGTCGCGCGGTCGCGCTTCCATGGCCTGTCGACCGTCGAGGGCGAGCAGATCGCCAGCTACATTCGCAGCTTGCCACTTCCCAATCCTGGCCGCCCATGGAACCCTCCTTACCAACCTGGACCCGGACTAGACGAGCAACCGATCTCGAACTGGGCGGCAGGTGCCGGACTCGCCTGGGTCCTCGACCAGGATGCGGATGCATTGCCGTATCTGCTTAACCAGCACGGCGCCGGGCTGACCAGGGCAGCCTCAGATCCGCCGCGTAATCCTCCCAACCTCCGTGACCTCGCAGGGCGGATTACCCCGGACATCTTTCGCCCCGACGGCAACCTCAATCCTCGTCAGATTCCCATCGCCTTGCAGCTCCCGGATTGGAGCCAGTGGCTGCCCCGCGTACATCCGAAGGATGCATGGGGAACAGCCTTTACACAGAGCGAATTCGCAGCATTGTACGGTGGGGAGACGACTCCGGAGAGCAAACGAAAGATTGGAGCGAAGCCCCGCACAGTCCTGGCGGCAGCCCAGACTCCGGATCACAACATTCGCCCCGTCGTGGCAACCTTCGCCCAGTGGTCTGAAGCCCGACGCGCCTTCCTCAGACGCTTTGTGAATGCAAAAACGGAGTGGTCGCCGGCGTTGACCAATAAGGTTTACTCGACGCAGCTGTGGCAGCTCGTGAAGACGTGGGAGATAATGCAGGAGTCTCGGCTCGAAGGCCGCGGGCGCGACCTCTTTGGGTTGACGGCGGATTCCCGCACGTGGTGCAACACCATTCCGGCAGAGACTGCTCCGTCGGCAGCCCACATTCCGGATGGACTGGCCGGAGTTGGTGGTAACGCGTTGACCAACGAATATTTCACAGCGTCCTGGTATGAGTTGCAGATCGTCCTGAACAGCGGCAATCATCAACACCGAGATCGCTACCCCGTCGATTGGGTATACCTGATCGGGCGGTTCCAAGACCTTTATGTCCAAACCCATCGACCGGAACCGTCGCGACTCCTCGTGGCCGTTATCAAAGCGCTGCAATCTACCGATCCCCACCTGGGCCCCGACGACTTCAGCCAGGGTTGGCGGCCGGACCAGAACATCGATCCCCGCATCATGATCGATCCGGCTTGGGCGCCAACCTTCAAACCATTCTCGGTCGAGGTGCATCAGGCTCTAACCGCGTCGCTGCTCGCCGCATGGATGGACAAGAACCTACAATACCCGCTCGCAAAGTATCTGCCGTTCGGGGTCCTCCCGCACTCTTACACGCCACCCCGCACCTACGGGCATATCAGTGGCGGAAAGGTATGGGAGGCGGCACAACAGTTCCGTAGTGCTGGCGTCGACGCCAAACTCGTCCGCCGCTTGCAGCAATGGGGAATGGCATTCACCGACCGTGCAGGACGTCTGCAATACGAGCGCTACGGGCTGGGCACCAAAGGCCAAGTGTCCAGCCGCGAAAGAAAAGGGACTTGAGGCAAAGAGAACCCTCAAAAAGCCTTATAAATCGCGGTTTTTCTCAAGGAATCGAAAAATGAGAGTCCCGGAGGAGGGGGTCGAACCCACACGGTACTAAGTACCACTGGATTTTGAGTCCAGCGCGTCTGCCAGTTCCGCCACTCCGGGCCGAGAATTGAAAATAACACGCCGTCGCGCCGCACTCAAGACGCCTTATGAACCGCCTCTCTCCCACGGTGGAGGAACTTTCACTGAGGCCATTCTCGCCGCCGTCGCCGCCTGAATCCCCATTTCCGTGTCCTCAAAAACCAGGCAGTTCATCGGCGCCACTCCGAGTTTTGCGGCTGCGAGCAAAAACGCCTCTGCGTCAGGTTTGCTCTTTTCATACTCCCCGGCACAAACCAACGCGTCGAATCGATCCAGCAGCTTCAGCGCCTCAAGAGACGCCGTCACGGAGTCCCGCGCGCTTCCCGACACTACAGCAAAAGGAATCCGTCCATGCTGCGCCTCTATATGCTCCAACACTTCTGGAACAGCCTTAAGCTCCGGAAGCAGTTCGAAATAAAACTCCTCTTTTCGGCGAGCCACCCTCGCCACCGGCATGCTCAGTCCGCGCTGTTGGTTTAGCGTGGAAATGATCTCGGCAGTGGGCCTGCCACCCCAGGCGTAGAAAAGGTCTTCACTGAGTTCGCAATTCCATTCGGCAAGCGACTTCTTCCAAGCCAGGTAATGAAGCGGCATGGAGTCGGCGATGGTGCCGTCGCAGTCGAATAAATACGCACGAAACAAACCCTCGGGCAATTTTAGTTTCATTCCTTATTCTCTGATCTCCTGTTCAACATTCTAAGTGAGCGGCGACCGCTGCGCTAATCGAACGCTTGCCCGCAGTCCGGCGAGCCGATAAACTCCGCCCACCCATGCCGCCACCAGCCAGCGAGTCCAACGCGCAGCATGCCGCCGAGCCGCGCCGCCTCGCCGGATTCTGGGCGCTCATCGCGGTCCAGTTCCAGGGGGCCTTCAGCGACAACGCCCTCAAATGGCTCGTCAGTTTCCTTGTCCTGGACTCCGCTCTTTCGAAAGAGCGCCGCGATCTCTGGTTTGTACTTGTTGTTCCGCTACTTTTCGCCGTTCCCTTCCTGCTTTTCTCGATCCCTGGAGGATACTTCGCGGACAAGTACAGCAAACGCAGCGTTACGCTGTGGACGAAAATCTTCGAACTCGGCGTTATGGGCCTGGCAACGTACGCGCTTGCAAGCAATCGCCTCGACATCGCCGGCATCGCTCTGTTTTTGGCCTGCACACAAGGTGCCATCTTTGGCCCGACAAAATACGGCTTGCTCCCCGAGTTGCTGCCCGTATCCAGATTGAGCTGGGGCAACGGCATCATCGAACTCGGCACCCTGCTCGCCGCCATCAGCGCCGCCCTCGCCGGAGGTTTTCTCGCCCAAACCTTTCATGGGCGCCACATTTGGTCTGGCGTCATCTTCCTCGTTCTCACCGTGCTCGGTCTCCTCGCAAGCCTCGGCATCAGCAAAGTTCCTGCCGCCGATCCCACCCGCCGTTTTGATTGGAACGTCCCCGCCGAATTTTTTCATGAAATTCGCCGCATGAGGAGCGACTCGACGCTCTGGACCGCCGTCGTCGCCAACACCTTTTTTTGGTTTCTCGGTTCCCTGCTCTTACTGAACATCGTCCTGTACGCCACGGACATTCTCGGCGTGGACGACGCGCACAGCAGCTACCTCCTCGCCGCTCTCAGCTTGGGCATTGGGATGGGCAGTTTTGCCGCCGGCCTCGCTTCCGGAAGAAAAATCGAGCCGGGCATGGTCCTTCCCGGTTTAGGCGGCATCCTATTAATGGCGGCGCTTCTCTCCCGGCCGGACATCAGCTACCTGGCGGTCCTCGTGCAGCTCGCACTGCTCGGCTTAGCCGGAGGATTCTTTGTGGTTCCGGTGAACGCGCTGATCCAACAACGCCCGAGGACGGAAGAAAAAGGCCGCACCATCGCCGTCGCAAACTTGCTCTCGTTTGTGGGGGTCGCCCTGCAGCCCCTCGCGCAGTACGCCATGCTGCGCCTCGGCCACCCTGATCCTTCGCGCGTGTTTTTAATCGCCGCAGCAATGACCTTGCTCATGGGCGTCATCCTCGCCCGCATGCTACCCGAGCTTTGGCCGAGGGCCCTCGACTGGACTCGGCTGCGGCCAAGGGCTACTCTATAGCCCCCGTTCGCCAGGGGCTCCGGGTCCTGCCGGCGCAGACGAACGGTTCCGAGGTCGAGGTTTAAGATGGCTACGGCGATGACCGCCTCGCGGTCACCCCTCTCATTGATTGCTCCGCGGTCACCATTCGCAGTATCTGGGCTCGCGGGGTCAAAGCCTGAACAGCGCGGCCTCTCCCAGTGGATGAACCGCGTTCTGGAAGAGCTTCGAAGTCTGCACAACTCGCCTGATCCAGACACGGTTCACGATTTGCGTGTCGCCATTCGCCGCTGCCGTTCCCTAGCGGCTGTGATGGAAGAAGTCGACCCCAACCCCGCCTGGCCGGAAATGCGCAAAGTCGCTCGCAAGCTCTTTCGAGGTCTCGGCAAGCTGCGCGACGTACAGGTGATGGAGGAATGGATCAAGAAGCTCGGTCCAGAGAATGATCCCCTGCGTGCGCAGCTGCTTGCTTCCCTTCAAACAGAAGAAAAACAAAACTCCGATGATGCGTTGCGCGTGGCTGTAAAATTTGACGAGAAAAAATGGACAAGTCTCGAGCGGAGCCTGCGCCAGCGCGTCCGCCTCGTGTCCGTGGGAGGCCTCGCTGCCGAATGCCTGGCACTCGAGCGCTTCGAGGAAGCAAAAGAACTACACAACCGCGCGCTGCGCACGGGGAAACCCAAGCCCTGGCATTCTCTCCGTATCGGCCTAAAAAGATTCCGCTACACGCTTGAGGGTTTGCTGCCGGATCACTACGCCGCCTGGAGCGAAAATCTCAAGCGCATCCAGGATCTCCTCGGCGATGTCCACGATCTGGATGTGCTTTCGGAAATACTGGAAGAAAACAGAGCTTCTGATTCCTCGGAATCCTTGAAAGCCTGGCAATCGAAGATCGCGCACGAACGTCACGAGCGAATCGAAACCTACCGCCAGCTCACCCTCGGCAAGACCAGCCTCTGGCATGAGTGGCGCCACAGTCTGCCGCGTGGCCAGCGCCTTGAAGCGTCAGCGATGGCCCGGCTTCGCTCCACGGCCCGCGCCACCGATTCACATTCGCAGCGCACTGGCCAAGTATCGCGCATAGCGATGCGCCTGTTTGAACTTCTGCGCCGCGTGGATGCCGGGCCACGGTTCCACGAAGCAGCGATGCGCCGTCTGATGCAGGCAGCGGCAAAGCTGCACGGTGTCGGATCGGTCCGCGGCCGCCACCTTTCACAAAAAGGGGTTCGCAAATTTCTGCTCGGGCTGACGATTCCTCCCAACTGGACGTCGGAACAATGGGACTTGATGGCATGGTCGGTTCGTTTTCACCGCGGACCGGAACCCCGGCAAAAAAACGGCTTTCGAAAACTTTCCGAAGAACAACAAATCGCGGTTCGAGCACTGGCAGGTATCCTGCGCTTGGCGCGCGCCCTTAGAAAATCCGGCCTCGAAGGAGTGGTCGGCCTGCGCTGTGAAAAATCCGCCGACGTCGTCGTTCTGAGTGTTCCCGGATTGCTCGACACGGCCGAAATCGCGGCTCGCCTAGCCGCCGCCAAACATCTTCTCGAATCCGTGCTGGAGAAACCCCTCATCCTAAAACCGGTGCCGAAACCCGAAAAAACCCCCGCGCCCATCGCCCATCCGTCCGAGCCACCGCAGGTGGCCGAGGCGCCCGCCCTGGCTTAGAACAAGGCCACGGCTTGGGAGAATCAATTCGCGCATGACGAACTTGCGGAGAGCCTAGGTTTTTTTGAATTCTGACTTACGAGAAACAGGGGAGGCCGGCAGCGTCCCGATTCGAATCTGGCCGCTACTTCCCCGCGCGGCGCAACAGCTTGGGCGGCGCTAGCCAAACCAATTGCCCGTTCGGCGGCGAAACGCGCTTCAATTCGATCAACGCCACGCCCGCCTTTTTCAAAGACGTAATGTGCTGTTTCGCGCCCAGCGAGGCAGCGATGATGTCATCCAGTTGCGGGGCATGCCCGAAAATAAAAATTGCCGAGGATTGTTTGTCTCTAGCAAGTTCGCGGAAAAACAGCATGGGCTCCGTGCCCGGGAGCAGCAGATCCGTGCGCCGAATTTTCTGTTTGGGATAGTCCAGTGCTGCAGCAAAAATCTCTGCCGTCTCGATCGCCCGCACGTACGGACTCGAGAGCAGCAGGTCCGGCGTCGCGCTGAGCGCCGCAACCGCCGCGGCCACCTGTTTCGTTTTCTCGACGCCTTCCTCGGTCAAGTATCTTTCCGGATCGGGCGGACACTTGGGATCTTCCCGGTCGATCGCGATGCCGTGGCGCACCACATATATCTCCATCAGCGCTTTCCCCTTTCAGCAAGATAAATGATATCGCAGCGGCCGAGGAGCAAACGACGCAGCGCAAGGTTTCCTACGAAGTAGCCTGCCGAAAATAGAGCCGCACATGAAACTCTTTCTCGAACAACCCCGCGCTCCGGTTCGCGTCCAGCAAGTCTTCCGCCGCGTCGCCCCGCGCCGTAACCTGCAACCCTACGGCTTCATGCTGAAATGCTACGCGCACTTGCATGACTCGCTGACGGTGAGAATGATCCAGCGCCTCGGCAATTCGCAAAATCGCCGCTAGCCGCCGCGCAATCCGCTTGTCGGTGTTGCTCAGCGTGGAATACGCCAGGTGATGTCCCGCGGGCTCCGATTTTCGATTGTGATAACGCACCAGCGCTGCAACGATCGCCCGGTCCCGCCCTTCCAGACCAGGAATGTCGCCATTCAGCACCAAATATTCGCCATGCTTGTGATGCCCGTGATGACTGATCATGTGCCCCGTATCGTGCATGAGGGCCCCAGCCTCCAACAGCACGCGAGACTGCGCGGGCAAATGGTGCACCGGCTGAAGCTGGTCGAACAACAGAATGCTCAATTCCCGCACATGCTCGGCGTGCCTTTGATCCTTTTGCAAACGGCGTGCAAAACTCCGTGTTCCCACGAGCAATTGCCGCGCTGCCGCGTCGTACCGGTGTGGCTCGGTCCTGGAAAACGCCTCGCGCGCAATCTCCTGAACTAGCCCTTCGCGCAGCCCCACACTGGGTATCGAAAAATTCCGGATGTTCAAGTAGCGCCCCAGTGCGACAAACGTAATCGCAGCTATGCCAATCACGTCCGCGCGGTCCCGCCGGATGCCGTAGCTCTTCATGCGCTCGCGCACATCGCGCTCCAAAAGATCCGGCAGCCGCTCGCGCAGCAAAGAAAGCTCCAGTGTCGGAAGCCCATGCAATCTTGGCCCCGGTGCTATATTTGCCAGGGTTTCCGCGTTTCCTCCCAGCGCCACTGCGACTTGTTCACCCACATTCGGCCGCGAAGGCAGCCGCGATTCCAGAAGCGCGCGCACGTACTTGCGGACCTGTTCCGCTTGCACCGGCCGTATCACGCCGGGAATTTTCAGCGTGGTCATCAGCCGCACCGCACCCACGGGCAACTGCGCGCTGTGCTCCACGCTTTGGTCGCGCAGCACGCTGATCTCCAGGCTCCCGCCACCCAGATCCGCGATGCATCGCGGCGGAGACTCCGGCCCCAGCGCGGCGAGGACAGCCACGCGGCCAAGCCGCGACTCTTCTGAGGAATTGATGATTTCCAGCGAAATTCCCGTCTTTTCCTTGATGTGCCGCACAAAAGCATGGCGGTTGCGGGCCTCGCGCGACGCGCTGGTAGCCACCGCGCGGTAGCGCGTCACTCCAAACTCATCCATGATTGCGTGGAAGTGACGGAAGGCCTTGACGCCCTTTTTGAGGAGCTCTTCGGAGAAGCGGTGCCGCAGAAAAACGCCTTCTCCCAGCCGCAGCGAATATCTCTCGCTTACGAGCGGCTCTATATCGAGTGCGGAATATGCCCGCGCGACCGCCAGGCGCACCGCATTGGAGCCCGCGTCGATGGAGGCAATGTGAACGGGCTCAGACATTTCGGAGTTTACCGCCAGAGATGCGCGAGCGCAGCGGAGGGCGTGTACTTCGTGGCGCGAATCCCCAATTGTTCGCCGATGCGCAGGCGAAGCTGTTTATTGACGGCCGAGACGCTCGCTTCGCCGTCGAGTTCGATGAACGAGTGGCGTTTGGCCATCACTTCAAATTCCCGCTTGATCATCGTCTGATAGCGGATAAACGACCAGTACAGGTCGTGGGAAAGCGACATGTCTCGCCCCGCTTCCCAGTAGCTGATGGCTTGGGCCTTTTTGAATTCGCGGGCAAACGCGGTTTCCGGGCCCACATTTAGCCAAAACGTCAGATGCGGCCGCAGGGCCATGGCGTAAAGCCCGCTCAAGTAATCCCGGTTGATTCCGCGCACCACGCCGCGCGCCACCAGCGTGAAGATAAAACGGTCTGCCAGCACCACCGTACCAGACCGCAGCGCCGGCAAGACTCGATGTTCCACCTGGTCAAAGAAATCCGTCGCGTACATCAGCGCCAGCGTCAGGCGGGTCACGGCATTTTTCGCCAGCAATTCATCTATGTCGCGTCCCACGAGGTTCGAGCGCCGCAATCCGCTCGTCTGTACCGCAAACCCTTCCGACTCCAGCCATTCCTGAAGCAGCGCGATCTGCGTGGAGCGTCCGGAGCCATCCATCCCCTCGATCACGATAAGGTTTCCCGTAATCTCGCTGGGGTCAAAACCCACCAGCGCTTCTCCGTAAAAATATTGCGACGTGCCGTCCTCGCCCGGGCCACCGGGTTTCGCAGCCGGAAGCGGCGTGCCCGTCGCGTGCGACAGGTCCGCTGGAGCAACCGGTACGTTTAGTTTTTCTTTCTCTTTTTCCTGGTCGGACATGCTCACTCCGGAGCCGGAACGCCGGGCGCAAAGCGTTTCAAATCGATCTTTGACGCCACAATGTCGCGCATCTGTTTTTGCAGTTTGTTCACCGGCAAGGTTCCGTCCAACACGACGAAATTGTCGGAATCCACCATCTTGTCGTACTCCTCCAGGATACGCGCCTGGAACAGTCGAAAACTCTCCGCGCGGTCGTACGACAGCGCCATATCCATTCCCGCTTCATAATATTTAAGCTTGGGTCGCCCGCTCAGAATGCGGTTCACGGCCACATCGAGCGGCGCGCGAAAATAAAAGGTGATGTCCGGCACCGGCGCAAATCGATAAAGATTTCGCAGCCAGCGTCCGGGGCAGCCGCGAGCCGCATCGCGTGCAAACGCCGTGTAAATGTAGCGATCGGCGAGCACCAGGTAGTCGCCCTGCAGGAGTGGCATGATCTGCCGTTCGCAGCGATCCGCAAAATCGGCGGCATGCAAGAGCGAAAAAGTAGTCGGCGTCAGCAGCCGCCGCTGTTTTCCGCGCCGCGTCGCGGACTTCACCAGCGGCGACGAATTCCATTCCGTAAAATGCAGCCGGTAGCCGCCGATTTCCAGCCAGCGCTTCAACAGGTAAAGCTGCGTGCTCTTGCCCGAGCCATCCGTTCCTTCTACAACGATCAGCGCGCCAGGGTAGGCGCGGCTCGGCACCGGCTTTCCCGGCTGCGGAAGTGTGGATTTGCCTGGTTCCGCGCGCGGCTGCTTTTGGGCGATGTCCTGATTTTCCATGAAGCTCTTTGCGAAAAGCGATCCGGCAATTCGGCCTATTCCCGCATTTCTTGCAAAAGCATTACAACACACCCAGCGATGACTGGCAAAGTGCGCCGCAGGTCAACCGAGACAGGAAGCTGCGTCAGAAAACAGACACTTTGATGTGCAGAAATTTCTTCGGGTTCTGCCGGAACTCTCCGATGAGCAATCGCAAATCTCCCGTGAGGCCGCTCAAACCGTCATAGAGCCTGGGATCGGAAAACAGTTTGCCGACCGTAGTGGTATTGTCGTTCAACTTTGCGGAAGCGCTCGCGATGTTATCGCTGGTTTCCTTCAGCTTCGCGTACAGCGCATCGTCGGTCGCCAGTTTGCCCAACGTCCCCTTCCCGGCGCGCACATCGCCGATCATGGCGTTGCCATTCGAGATGGCCTGCTTGGCTTGGTCGTACAACGAAGGATCGTACAGCAACTTTCCAAGCGTGCCTTTCTCGGAGCGCACATCGGTCAGAATCACGTTTACGCTGTCCAATCCCTTGTCTAGTTTGTTGTACATCTCATCCGACGCAACCAGCTTCCCAAGCGTTCCCTGTCCCGCTTGCACATTCGTGAGCATCACGTCGCCCTTGCTGAGAATGCTGTTCAAATGATTGTAGGCCTGGTCGTCTGTCAGGAATTTCCCGAGTGTTCCTTTTCCCTGCTTCACGCCGTGGATCAGGTCCTGAACCTCATCCGATAGCGCCTGCAGATTCGCCAGCACATCCGCACTTCGCTCGACCACTTCCGCCATGGCTTTCTCTTCGGTCCCCGGCACTTCTTGCCCGTCCTTCAGCGGCACACCGGTGATGCCCAGGCTGATGTTGACGTACCGGTTTCCCAGCAATCCTTCCGTCACGAGACTTGCCGCAGAGTCCGTCAGAATGTCGCTCTCGTAACGCCTGCCCACACGCATCACCACTTCGATGTTCCTTTTTCGGTCCGGGATTTTACCCGGCGTCCTCGGCGTCAGTCTGATGGATTCGACGTTTCCCACTTCGACGCCGTCGAGGCGCACCGGTGCTCCATCCGCTAGACCTCGAACCTCAGGAAGATAGGTGACGAGCCGGTACTTCGGCCCAAGAGTTCCCGCCCCGGTTACGTAGAAAATGCCGGCGGCCAGGACCGACAGCCCCACCAGCACGAAAAGTCCCTCGCGCAGTTCCGTCCAGGTCAATTGTTTGCGCTGCGCCATTTTTTCTTCCCTCCCTTTCGATCTTCCAACGGACTACTGCCAACTCACACGAGAAATCGCTTTAGATATTCATCCCTGGTATTCGCAAGTTCTTCCTGCCCGCCCTCGAAATAAACTCCGCCTTCCCGCAAAACCAGAAAACGCGTGGCCGCGATTTTTGCCGCGCCGGCCGCATTTCCGTTGGACACGTTGTGCACCACCCGCTTGGCCGCCGCGTCGAAACGAAAGTTAGCCAGTGCGAAGCCATCCTGAAGCCGTTGCGTCGCGAGCATCGCCGTTACGCCGTATACGTCGCGCAGCCGCAAAATCAGGGTGATAATCGTTTGCGAGGTCACCGGATCCAGTCCCGCGGTTGGCGAATCATACAGTACGATGGGCGGCTG
>Ga0207144_1149_pt1 | contig 12150 bp, 9 predicted proteins | sample Alteio_BWMinHeat_FD_153583 | JGI IMG/M metagenome (GOLD analysis project Ga0207144, IMG submission 153583) | Enriched cells from forest soil in Barre Woods Harvard Forest LTER site, Petersham, Massachusetts, United States -... | ecosystem: Environmental > Terrestrial > Soil > Temperate forest >...
AGGGCAGTAGGCGCGTACGATGCGTTAGCTGGAGGTGCACTTCGGAAATTCCGATGAAGACCTGCTAGGGGTGAAATATTGCAATTCGTAAGGAAGTTGGTCTCGCCGTTCCACATATCTCAACCGCTTTTGACGTGGCTGGCTCTCGTCGTTCTTCTTTGCGCCAGGACGACGGGAATCGTCATTAGCCAAAACGCACTGACCAACGACAACCAGGAGGGCACGGTCGAGACGCAGATGCGCAACGTCACGTTTCGTTTTTCGGACACCGTGGCGGTGGAAATAAAATCACTAAGCGGTGTGCTCGCGCCGTTGGGCAAAAATGAATTTCCCAACTTTGACGACAAAGACTCGTTTATGCTGCGCATAGGCACAGCGGAGATCGCCATGGATTCGCGAGACCTGGCGAACGTTCTCAATTCCTATGTTTTTGCGCGCCCGCATTCGCCCTTAACACAGCTGTCCATCAGCGTGGAGAGAGGGCACTTGAAAGTGAAGGGAAAGCTCCATGACAAAGGGGACATCCCGTTCGAGACGGAGGGAATTCTCATTCCCACTGCTGACGGAAAAATTCGGCTGCATAGCGAGAAGATTAAGGCCATACATTTGCCGGTAAAGGGTTTGATGGGTCTCTTCGGTATCGATCTAAGCAGTTTAATCAAAGAGGGCAAAGTTCCCGGCGTAGGGGCTCAAGAAGACGATTTGATTCTTGATCTCGAACAGATCCTGCCGCCTCCGCATATGGAAGGTAAGGTGGTCTCGGTACGAATGGAAGGGGAGAAAATTATTCAGATTTTTGGGGGTTCGGGTGCCAAACCGGTGAAAAATATCCGCGCCGGAAATTACATGGCCTTCAAAAACAATCGTATACGTCTCGGCAAGTTGGTCATGAACGATGCAGATCTGATCCTCATCGACATGGATCCAAATGATCCACTCGATTTCTTCCTGGATCACTATAAAGAACAGCTTTCGGCGGGCTATTCAAAACTTACGTCGGACTCCGGCTTGCGGGTGTACATAAAGGACTATCACAAGCTTCATCCCGCAAACGCGTCTCCCGGCAACGACAAAACGAAATAAAGTGGAAGTGCGGAACCGCTCGTCTCGTTGTGACGAGCGTCGCTACACGCACGGAGCCTGTGCCTTCCCAGAAATATCACTATCTGCTCACGGAGTATGGACCGTCCTTCGCCCGGCGATAGTCCGAATAAGTGAGGATCCTGTCGAGGTCGAGATTCTTTAGGAAAAGGATTCTGGCGCTTGCTTTCACTTCGAGGCGCTTGGGCACCCAGACCGCGTCAGCGAGGCGAGTCTGCTCCAGAACGATGTGCGAGCCGCGCTGCACGCGGGCCAGGAACAATCCCATGGAGAACGACTGCGTTACCTCGCCGTCGACTTTGACCCAGCCGAAGTCCTTCTGGTCGACCCAGAGCTTGCCTTTCACCTTGGCGAACAGCTTTCCGTACTTGCCGCTGGCGTGATAGCCGGGATGCGGCGTCGCCTCAAGCATGTAGGTCGGCCTGCCGGCTATGATCTCTTCGCCGATCAGATGGAAGTCGAAGGCCTCGAGCAGGTCCCGAAGATAGGACTTGTTTTCCTCGTTCTTGCGGAGCCGCGCAGCCTGCTCCTCCGACGTTTCGTGCTTCAGTTTCTCGAGATCCTGGTCGCGTTTTATCTGTTCCTCAGCCGATGGAAGCTGTCCGTTGTGTTCCATGAGCTGCTCAAATCGGATGCCGTTGACAAGAGTCATTCGGGTGACGTCGACATTTTCCGATTTCACCTGTCCCAGCGAGTCCAGGCGTCGATCTTCATCACGTTCCATGTAGATGTATGCGTCACGCGCCTGCCAACTATGCTCGGCCGCCACAAGCGATCGACCCACGATCTGACGCGCGTCCAGAACGCTTCGAGGATTCTGTTGTTTGTCCGGTCCGCTATTTTGAGCGAAGAGTGGGGAAGAAGCTGCCACCGAAATCAGCAGTGCCCCGATTCGGAATTTAGTCAGGAATTCCATTTTTTGGCTCGAGGGCGACTGCGGCTGAAGACCCGGCTGAATCAGGATCCAGGAATAGACTAACGCCTTCGGAGTTGAGCGTCTGTGCGAATAGGAACAGATTTATTCATGTGCGGATTGGGACAGACTGCCGGGCCCCGACTGTAGTAAACCTATTTCATTCCCAGGAATCTAGTTTCCCTCAGAGCGAAATCCGGCCTTCTATTCTCCGGCGATAGCGAGGGGGATCTGGAGGCGGGCCGAGTCTGTTTCTTCCTTCCAGCGATAAAAAGCAAGAATTAGAGAGAAGAGCGGTCTGATGATGTACAAACGGTTGATTACGCTGCTCGGAATGGCCCTGTGTAGCCTTGCGCCGGCGGCCGGACAAACACCCGCTCCACGGATCGTCCTCGCGCAAGAACATGTTGCGCCGGCGATAACAATGCTTCGAACGGTATCGAACCCCGCGCCGCCCAGTTCCTTTCTCTTATACCAGGATCCCGGAAAACCACCGGTCCATTTCAGCGACCCGGGCACGGAGCTCTTTCCCTCGGTGAAAAAGGTCAAGACTTTGTTTTACACACAGTCGAGCCTGCTGCTCGTCCAACTCTGGAGCGGACGCGTCGAACTGGACGCCTTTCAGAACACCGTTCACATTCAGAACGTGCTGCTTGGTCCTCTAGCCTATGGAGGCATGCAGGGCTTTCGTTCCTCGAGACTGGGCTATCCAGGCGGTCCGCCATCGGTCCATTTTTCCGGCCTCAGCCTGACGGTTCACTTTGGCCAGAACGCGCGGGCGAGAGGCCCTATCGAGGCTTGGCGGCGTCTGCTGAGGTAGAAGAGCGCAATCCCAAAAGGTCTCGCCTCGCTACCCACCTACGTCCCGACAAGACTAGCAAGAAACAGGGGGGCTGGCGGTCTTCGGTATACGCTTGCGTGCTTTGGCCTTCTTGCCGGTCGGAGCCGCACCAAGTTCTCCTCACGGACCAACGACGGTGATCGATTTCAGCATTCTGACCCAGCGCGCAGGTCGCTTCTCATGCGGCGCTACCAGTCGAAATGGACCCTGTTGGGCAACCAGCGGTGCGCCGTCCATAGTATCTGCCACGATCACCTCAGATTCGAGAATCCCGGAATCAAGTTCCGCCAAGGAGAAGACGACGCGGTATCCGTCATCCGCTTCGGCAATCACATAAGTGGCCATCGCACGGCCTCGAAGCTGCTCGCCCTGCGGAACCCCGGCTCTGTGGAGAAGTTCTTCGAGAAGCACGCCTTCGTAGGTTTCTTTTTTCTTATCATGCGGATTCACAACCGAGATGGATTTCCGAGGCATCTTTTCGAGATCAGCAAGTGTGAGAACGAGCGGTGTGGAAACGGCGCCGCCGATGCGGAGTTCCGCAGGGACTGCGGCAGTTTGCCTGGGAGTTTTCAGGGTTAAAGGAAATGGCTCTGCCAGAATGGCAACAAACAATATGGGGATGAGTGCCGCGATTCTCGGATGCGTTGTCGAGCGACTTCTTTTAAGCATGGGTCTTGAAGTGAGTTTCAACCCTTTTCCAGCATAACTTCGGTAGACTTGATCACCGCGGAGACTTTGTCGCCCACCTTCAGCTTCATTTCCTCCACGCTGCGCTTGGTAATTACGCTCTCAATCAGATTCTTCCCGGCGCGAATGACTACGTGGGCCATGACACCGCCAACCTGGATTTCAACAACTTTTCCATCGATTCGATTTCTGGCTGAAAGAGTCATGAGAAGGAGGATAGCTCTGATTGGATAAGGGTGTCTAGGGGCCAGTCCAAGCCAATCCTGGGTTTTGGTCCAGATCGCCGCCCAACAGATGTGTAACCTGACATTTGGCCTTCAAATTTTCAATCGCTGACCGCTTTCTCCGTGAAATCAAAGTCCTTGCCAGCCTCAATCATCCCAATATCGCCGCGCTGCGCACCGCCCTCACCCTCGACAATCAACTGGTCATGATCATGGAGTTCGTCGACGGCGTCACGCTCTCCTCTCGCCTCCACCAAGGAGCCATTCCCCCAGCCCTGGCAGTCAAATATATCGATCAGATTCTCGACGCCCTCAGCTACGCCCACAAGCAAAACATCATCCACCGCGACATCAAGCCCGCCAACATGATGCTCACTCCCGATGGCTCTGTAAAACTCATGGATTTCGGCATCGCCCGCTCCGCCACCGATCGCAGCCTCACGATGACCGGAACCACGCTGGGCTCGCTCAACTACATGCCGCCCGAGCAGGTCAAAGGCGATCCCGCCGACAATCGCTCCGATCTGTACTCCCTTGGGGTCTCCCTCTATGAAATGGTCACCGGCCAGCTCCCCTTCCAGGCCGACAGCAACTACGCAATGATGGCCGCACATCTCGAGGAGGTCCCCAAACCTCCCATCGTTCTCCGTCCCGGCATCCCCCAGGCGCTCAATCAAATTATCGTTATGGCACTCGCCAAGGACCCTGGCCAGCGTTTCCAATCCGCCGACGCCTTCCGTGGCGCTCTCAAAAGTGTCTTTCCACAAGGTGGAGCGGCTGAAACCGCGGTCGATCCGCGAACCTACGCTCCCTCTCCCTCCGCTAACGCCGGAAGCGCAACCGCCCTCTTCCAGGAAACTCCTGCGTCGCAGTCTCCCACAACGGTCCTGGACACGCCTGCTTACCAATCTACCGAGCATGTAGCAGCGGCAACTCCGCTTTCGGCCGCTGCAGCCGCACGCCCTTCGGCTTCGCCGCAGGCGCCGCCTCCACCCGCAGCCAGCGGCGGCGGGCATCGCGGCCTGTATATCGCCCTGGGCGCTTTCATCGTCGTTGCCGTCCTGTTCGCCGCCGGCCTGTATCTTCCCAGCCGCATAAAGACTCTCGCGGGCGCTGGCAAGACAGCCGTCCCGACCAAGCCATCGCCACAAGCCGATTCGTCAACCACTGTTCCAGCAACCTCCGGCGACGCCACGACCTCGCCGTCGTCTGCTACAACCGATCCCACTCGACCAACCGCTGGCGGCACCACAGATTTGCCCTCCGGTTCGGCAGGCGCGCAATCCCCGCAGTCCGGCCAATCCTCGCCGGATACTTCAAACTCCTCTTCTACCCCCTCCAGTGACGCTTCCTCTTCGAATTCCAGTTCGGCCAGCTCCGGCGGCACCCCTCCCCAGCCTCCGAAGAAGCCTTCGGCCGGCAAATCCAAGAAGGACACCCAAGCCGCAGAGGCAGCCGCCCAAGCCAAGGCCGAAGAAGCCGCGCAAGCCGAAGAGAACGAACACCGATATGACGACATCGACAGCCGCTCCAGCGCTGTCTCGCAATCTCTCGATAATCTCCAGAAACAACAAGCCGCCTCCGGTTACGGCCTGCGTGGCGACATCGTCTCCGCCCAGCAGCGCATGAAGACAGACATCTCCAAAGCGCAATTCGCCATGCAAAATAAAGACACCAAAAGCGCCAAAAAGTATCTAGACATGGCCGAAGCCGAACTGCAAACCCTGGAGAAGTTCCTGGGCCGCTAACGCCCAACCCCCCTCGAACCCTAGGTAGCGGGCGCTCGGCACCATTTGGCGAAACGCAAGTCCCTTCGAACGAATACGGCAAAAGCGTATCAACGCAAACGAGTTTACGTCGTTTAAAATCAACATTACGAAAAAGTCTGCGCCCAGAGGTCGTTGTGCTGAGGAGATCTTCCAGGCCGCGGATTTAACCAGCCGGTTAAACACGTTTGCTCTCGTTTGCCGCTGTTTTTCCCGTGCCACTTTTTCCCCTTGCTTACCGAGCGGAGTACATGTATTTTGATCTCGGTAACCGAGTAGACCCCTAAGGGGAATCAACCAATGAGCAGACCTTCCGACCTGGTGCAAGGCACTCTCGACCTTCTCCTCTTGAAGATTCTCGCCCTCGAACCTCTCAACGGCTATGCCGTCAGCCTCCGCCTTAGACAAGTCTCAGGCGACGTACTCCAAGTGAGTGACGGCTCTCTCTACCCTGCGCTGCACAAACTCGAACAAGAAGGGTGGATCGCTGCGGAGTGGAAGCCCACGGAAAACAATCGCCGCGCCAAGTTTTACTCGCTTACCGAGCTTGGCCGCACGCAGCTAGAAAAAGAATCCGCCAACTGGAGCCGTCTCTCGGTCGCCATCTCCAATGTAGTGAAACTCAAAGAGGCCTGAACGATTCTCTTCACAAGGAGCCATGGTGCGCCCCAAACATTGGTTCTACACTTTACCGCTTCGGTTGCGCTCCCTCGCGAGCCGCAACCAAGTCGAGCAGGACCTCAGCGAAGAATTGCGCTACCACCTCGAACAGAAAACGCGGGAGTACTTAACGGCTGACGTCACGCTGGAAGAAGCTCACCGCAAAGCCCTTCGCGAATTCGGCGGAGTCGAACTCTCCAAAGAAAATTGCCGGGACACTCGCAGCGTAAACTTCCTTGAAACTCTGGCGCAAGACATACGCTTTGCCTTCCGCATGGTGCCGAAAAGCCCCGGTTTCACCGCCGTCGCCATACTCACGCTCGCTCTCGGCATCGGTGCGAGCACCGCCGTGTTCAGTCTCGCCCAAACGATTCTTCTGAAGCCGCTTCCCTACCCCAATCCCGACAGAATCGTTCTCCCAGAGCTGGTTTCCCCGCCGGGAGTGAATCTCGGGTCCGAGTATTTTCCCTGGGGCCAGATTCAATTCCGCCTATTGACTCGGGAATCCCACCCCTTCCGATTCGTGGGCGCTTTCCAAAACGATTCTTTCAATCTCACCGGCTCCGGCGAGCCTTCGTTTCTGGACGGCTTTCGAGCCTCAGCCGAGTTCTTTCCTGCTCTCGGCGTCGTCCCCGCCCTCGGACGCATCTTCACCGCCGAGGAGGATCAACCGGGCCACGAGTACGAAGTTATCCTCAGCGACCGCCTCTGGCGCGAACGCTTCAGCTCGCGCGGCGACATTTTGGGCCACGCGGTGTACCTCAACGGCTACGCCTACACGGTTGTTGGCGTAATGCCCGCTGGTTTCGAATTTCCCCGCGCAGAGGAAATGCCCAGCAGTTTTAACTTTCCGAGCGAACCTCAGCTCTGGGTTCCTCTTGCTGTCGCCGCACAGCCAAAGGGCGGCCCATCCGAGCTTGCCGTTATCGGCCGCCTCAAACCTGGCGTTTCTTTCGAACAGGCGCAAGCCGCTATGGACCTAGTCACCAAACGCGCCGAGGCGAGAGATCCACAGTGGAAGGGCTGGTTCAACACGCGCCTAGTGCCGTTAACGCACCAAGTAGTCGGCGACGCGCAACGCCCCTTCGAACTCATCCTCGGCGCCGTAGGAATCGTGCTGCTCATTGCCTGCTCGAACGTCGCCAACCTCGTGCTCGCGCGCTCCCTTGGCCGAAGCAGAGAATTCACTCTTCGAGCGGCTCTCGGCGCCAGCCGCTCTCGCCTGGTCCGTCAGCTCCTGACAGAAAGCCTCCTGATAGCCATCGCCGCGGGAGCCGTTGCCACGCTCATCGCGAACTTAGGCGTTGATTTTGTGAAGGCTTATGGCCCCTCGAACATTCCGCGCCTGCGCGAAGTACGGCTTGACCCCCTGGTCTTCACGTTCGCTTTGTGCGTTTCCGTAGCCACGGGAATCCTTTTCGGCCTGGTTCCAGCGTTTGGCGCCACGCGTAGGGACCTCCGAAGCTCGCTTAAAGAAGGCGGCCGCAGCTTCGCGGGCACTCCCGCGAGCTCGAGGCTCGGCAATGCGCTTCTCGTCTCGCAGGTGGCCCTCGCTCTGGTTCTTGTCGTCTCTGCCGGACTGTTGACACGCACTTTTTTCCGCCTTCTCGGCGCGAACGGCGGTTTCAACCCTGAGAGGGTTCTCACATTCCAATTGCCGCTTCCGGCTTCGAAGTACGTAGACCAGAATCACATCGTAGCGTTCTACCAAAGTGCGCTTTCCCGCCTGCGATCCATCCCTGGTGTCGAGTCCGCCGGAATCGGCGAAACCGTTCCGCTGGGCGGCGAAGGCGAGAGCACGGTCATTCGGATGCCCGACCATCCGGTCGGAAGCCAAAGAGAAATGCCTTTCGCCAATTACACAATTATTTCTCAGGGCTACCTCTCTTCCATTGGAACTCCCGTTTTGCGAGGTCGGGATTTCTTGGAATCCGACACCGCTGATTCGACGCCTGTAGCCTTGGTTAACGTGGCCATGGAGAAGAAATACTGGCCGAGCCCCGGCGCTCTCGGCAAACAAGTAGGCCCCGGAAGTTCGCGCTACCCCCTCATGACCATCGTGGGCGTGGTTCCCGATGTGAAGCACATCTCCCTGCGAGAGGAAACGGCGCCAGAAATATTCGTGATCTACACGCAAAAACAGTGGCCCTCGATGTTGAACATGCGCGTTGCGCTACGTACCAAAGTCGACCCCGCTTCCATGACCGAAAGCGTGCGCGAGGCCATCCATTCCGGCGATCCGGACCTCCCGTTGGCCAAGATCACCACCCTCACTACTCTCGTCAACGATTCGCTCAGCCAGCCCCGATTCGCCATGCTCCTTCTGGCCGCCTTCAGTCTGCTCGCCCTGCTGCTTGCTTCCATTGGAATGTATGGAGTGATTTCTTACTCTGTAGCGCAACGTATCCAGGAGATCGGCATCCGCATGGCGCTCGGAGCGGAGCGCCGCAAGGTATTCGGAATGGTGCTTGGCCAGGGCGCGCGCCTTGCTGGCCTCGGAATCGCTATCGGCCTGCTAGTGGCTCTTGGCGTCACCCGCCTGATGTCGAGTTTTTTGTACGGCGTCCAATCCACCGACGCGTTTACCTTTGCCGCCGTTTGTTTACTCTTGCTCGCGACCGCGCTCCTGGCCTGTTACTTGCCGGCGCGCCGCGCCACCCGCGTCGATCCGATGGTCGCTGTGAGGCACGAGTAGATGCCGCTGCTTGGAGGGTTTGTGTGAAGGAGGTTCCGTGAATCTATCGCACTGGATCGTGACTCTGCGGCTTCGCCTGCGCTCTCTGTTTCGCCGTGAGCAAGTCGAGCAGGACCTAAGCGAGGAGCTGCACTACCACCTCGATAAAAAAACCCAAGAGTATCTGGCCGCTGGCCTCTCTCTTGACGAAGCTCGCCCGAAAGCGCTTCGCGAATTCGGCGGCGTCGAACTCTCCAAAGAAAATTGCCGTGACACGCGCCGCGTCAGCTACATCCAGGACCTCCTGCAAGATCTAGGATTTGGCCTGCGCATGCTCCGCAACAGCCCCGCCTTCGCCATCGTCGCGATCCTGACTCTGGCTCTCGGCATTGGCGCCAACACCGCGATCTTCAGTGTCATTCACGGCGTCCTCCTTCGGCCGTTGCCCTTCCCCAAGCAGGATCAATTGATGATCCTTTTTGAGAAGAACAACGACGGTACGCGCTCGAACACCTCCTGGGCCACATTCATGGACTGGAATCGATTGAACCACTCCTTCACAGGCGTAGCCGCCGTCAGCCTTTGGTCCCCAACTTATGTCGGTGTGCACGACGCGGAAACTCTCATCGGCTTCCGCGCCTCCTCGACCTTCTTCGACCTTATGGGCGTAAAACTTGAGCGCGGCCGCAACTTTCTCCCCTCGGAAGACGTGCGCGGAAACAATTTTGTCGTAATCCTGAGCTACGGCTTCTGGCAGCGAACCTTCGGCGGCGACCCCGGCATAGTTGGCAAATCGGTCGAGCTGGGAACCCGCGCCTACACAGTTGTCGGCGTTCTTCCCGCCGATTTTCCCTCCGTTCTCTCGTTCGATCCCCGTAAGCCCGCAGACATTTATACACCGCTGGCCTACGATGCCACGCTTCCCTACGCGTGCCGCGACTGCCGCCACTTGCGGGCCATCGCCCGCCTCCGCGACGGCTTGCCCATCGCCGAAGCCGAAGCCGAAATGAATCAAATCTCCGCAAACCTCTTCCGTGAATATCCGACGGCCTACTCCGCTTCCGGCGTCACCCTGACTCCGCTGAAAGATTATCTCGTCGGAGGCGTTAAAACGGCGCTGTGGATATTACTCGGCTCCGTGGGATTCGTACTCCTGATCGCTTGTGTTAACGTCGCAAATCTTCTTCTCGCCTGGGCCGCGCGCCGCCAGCGCGAAGTAGCTCTTCGCGCCGCTCTTGGCGCACGGCGCGCTCGCATGGTCCGCCAATTTCTCACTGAGAGTCTGCTGCTCTCCCTCCTCGGCGGAGCTTTCGGCCTGTTCTTAGCCTGGGGCGGTGTTGCCGTGTTACGACGGGTAGGCCTCGCCAATTTACCGCGTCTTCAAAACGTGCAGATTGATGCTTGGACGTTCGTTTTCACCTTCTCAATCTCTCTCGTCACCGGCCTTGTGTTTGGCCTCCTGCCGGCCTTCCGTGCCTCCAGACTCGATCTCATCGAAGCTCTGAAGGAAACCGGCAAGAGCACTGCCGGAAAAGAACGCCACCGCCTGCGCAGCGTGTTGGTTTTCGCCGATGTCGCTCTGGCTTTGCTCCTGCTAACCGGCGCCGGCCTCATGATGAAGAGTTTCGTTCGGCTTCTCGAAGTCAATCCTGGCTTCGACCCATCACACACGCTGACTCTCACGCTCTCACTCTGGGGCCCCAAATCCGCGGACGCGCCGGCGATAGCTTTTTTCGATCAGGTTCTCGAGCGTGTACAAGCTCTTCCCGGGGTCGAATCGGCCGGTATCGTCAGCCAACTCCCGCTCGGTGGCAACCTGGATATGTATGGCGTCCACGTTGAAGGCAAGTCGCTAGCAAATCCCGAAGAGGACCCGAGCGCCGATCGCTATTCGATCACACCAGGTTATCTACGCGCGATGCGCATTCAGTTGTTGGGCGGCCGCGAGTTCGACGAGCGCGACGTTCGAACCTCTCCCATGGTCGCGCTGGTCAACGAATCCATGGCTCGCCAGTTTTGGCCAGGCGAAGATCCCGTTGGCAAGCGCTTCCGAATGGGCGACACGAAAGGCCCCTGGAAAACAGTCGTCGGCGTCGTGGGCGATGTCCTGCACAAAGGACTCGACGCTCCGCACAGCATCCAAGTATATTTGCCCAACACACAATTCACAGACTCCATGGTGGTCCTGGCTGTGCGCACCTCCAACGACCCGCGATCGCTGGCCGCCGCGGTGCGCTCAGAAATTGCCGCCCTCGACCCACAAGTCCCCATCTCCGAAGTCGCGACCATGGACGAAGTCGTCTCCGCCTCCGTAGCCAATCAACGCTTCGGCGCGCTCCTGTTTCTACTCTTCGGCGCCATCGCACTGGTCCTCACCGCCGTCGGGATTTACGGCGTCATCTCTTACGGTGTAGCCCAGCGCACACACGAAATCGGTATCCGCCTGGCGCTAGGCGCAAAAAGACGTGAAGTGCTCAGCATGGTTGTGAGCGAGGCGCTGAAACCGGCGCTGCTGGGTGCGGCGCTAGGCCTTTCGGCGGCGTTCGGTTTGACTCGTCTCTTGACGCGTCTGCTCTACAACGTCAAGCCCACCGACCCGCTCGTCTTCGCGGGTGTTCTTCTTTTGTTGATTAGTGTCGCGTTGCTCGCGTCCTACATCCCCGCGCGCCGCGCCACTCGCGTCGATCCTATGGTCGCTCTGAGATATGAGTAGGAAATAGCAAATGCATTAGCAGTATGAAGGAGGACCTGTGAACACAAATCGTTGGCTGGGCACTCTGCCGCTCCGCCTGCGCTCCCTCGGAATCAAAGGTTTGCGGGCTCCCTTCGCAGGACTCTCTCAGCGAGTGGCTGGCTACTGCCCCTTCGCCATCAGGCTCTTCCAACGTTCCCAGGCCTCGGTCCGAGCCTTCTTGTCGGCGTCCTTCGCATCCGGGGCTTCACCGGCGCGCATAAAGCCATGTCCGGCACCGTCGTACGATATAGGTTCAAAGATCTTGCCAGCCGCCTTCATATTGCTGATCGCGTCGGGAATCATCGCCCCGATTCGCGCATCATTCCCTGCAAAAAATCCGTAAACCGGGGCTTTTATCCGCCCCATCGCATCCTTGTCCGGTGGAGGGCCATAGAAAACAAACGCGGCCGCCAAGTCGCCGCGATTCGTCGCGAAGCGGAACGTCTGGCCACCGCCCCAGCAGAATCCGCCAACAAATAATTTTCCGTTTGACGCGGGAATTTTGTTCCCGTAATCCGCCACGGCATTCAGGTCCGCGGTAACCTGGTCC
>Ga0207144_1151_pt1 | contig 12096 bp, 13 predicted proteins | sample Alteio_BWMinHeat_FD_153583 | JGI IMG/M metagenome (GOLD analysis project Ga0207144, IMG submission 153583) | Enriched cells from forest soil in Barre Woods Harvard Forest LTER site, Petersham, Massachusetts, United States -... | ecosystem: Environmental > Terrestrial > Soil > Temperate forest >...
CCGCGTCATTACTGGCGAAGATCGATTCGGGGTGGGGGACTTGCTGGTAAAAGCAGTTTCAGGTTTCAAGTTTCGAGTTTCGAAAACAACCGCAAAACCTTTCGCCGCAGATGAACGCAGATCAACGCTGATTTTTAGAGTGGATTGTGCCCCCGCACTTGCTAGCAGGTCATTGAAGTGCCCAAACCGCGTCCGTAACCGCGCAAGAAAAGTTTTCAAAGACCTAAAAGGACTACAAAAAGCCCTGCATTCTTGAATGCGTAACGTAAACACACGTCTGGCACAATTATGGCCTGCGGTTTCCAAGGAAGCAAGGTTTTGATACCAGGATGATACCATACGGATTTGGTTCCGATCCTAGAGCCACCTGCGCCTACTATTGAGGCATTACCGCCAGATTCTTCGCTGCGCTCAGAATGACAACGTGTATGAATTTAAGTTTTTCAGTCTACGTCACTTCAGGACTTGCGCCCGCGTTCGCGCCGGGAGCTTCTCGCAGGCGATGCGCAACACCAGGCGCGGGGCCTTGTTCTTGATCTTCATCAGAAAGGGTACTTGCGCGGCGGGATTGGCCTTGCCCATCTCGCGCAGCAGCCATCCCAGGCCCTTGCGGACCATGTCGTCTTCATCTGCCAGCAGCATTCGGGAGAGACGAAATACCTCGTTACTATAGAGTTTGCGGCGGACCGAATGCACCAGGACGACGCAAGCTGCGCGCCGCGACCAGCGGTTCGACGAGCGCGACCAGACGAATACCCGTCTGAGATAGCCAGGATATGACAGGATCATGGGAGCAATAAGGCTATGGCACAGGTCGTCACATTCATCCCAACTGGCGATGAGAGGGATCCAGCGCTCGAAGCGGCGGAACTCGGCGGCGCCCAGGAAGGAAGCTTTGCCACGCAGCAACCTTCGGCCCTGCGGATCGAGCAGCATAATGGCGGCGTGGGCTTCTTCCCCGGTCGTTTTTGCGTGGAAAAGTTTGTCGGCGACTTCGAAGAGGAGTTTCTCGCCACCGGCGGCTTCGATTTCGCGGCCCATCTCAGCGGCATAGCGCCGCAGGTCGGCGGTGCGCCATCCGTAGCGCTTGACTGGTTCTTTGAAGAAACGTTGCTGAGATTCGGCGTGATTGCGGTTGCCGCCACGATGCAAGGCTTGAACAATGTAGCGGACGAAATATTCTGGGGTCTTCATGGTTAGATCTATTTCCATAACCTAAATAGCTGTTTTTGGAGAAAGCCGACTTTTCCCGTGACCTCTGAAATTTGCGCTTTTCCACGGTAGTTCTTACGGTGCACTTTTCAAGGATATTACGAAACACGCCCAGTCTATTTCGCGTCTCTTTGTCTTCATGCCGCACCTGTTCGGTTTATTTCTGCGTGACCCTCAGCTTGTGGTAGCCGATGGTGGCGAGATCAATTTTGTCAGGCAATGAAAATTCTGAATCCACACCGACGTTGGGATATTTGGGCTTCAGATACTGGCTTATGAAGAATTCGAGCGCTATTCGCGGAACCTCGGTGCCATCTATACTGACGGTGCGCACGTGTACCTTGCCCTGGCCGTCAGAACCTGCACCATCAGATTCAACACGCACATTGTGAATGCCGCTAAAGATGGACAACAACGGATTGGAAGAGCGCTCGCCTGCGCGGATCTCGTCAAAATCAATGGTCGCCAGCGCTGTGAGTGTTCCTGACTGACCCTGAAAAATAACTTTCTTTACCCCCTGCGGCAGATTCACACGTCCGGCGGCAAAGTAGTCGTTGATTTCATCTTCTGTCATCACAGTTGGGGCCGGATCGGGTTGCGCTGATTTTGCATTTTCCTGGATATGGTCCAGTTTGCGTTGCAAGCTGTCAGCCAGACGATGTTGCGGGCTGGACTGCTGTGCCGTGATGCAGACGCTGCCTGTCAGAAGAACAGCGGTAATCCAAATGGCTCTCATGACCGTATCCAATCAATTATGAAACGGCTCTAGGCGGCGACCTGTTGGGCGGCCGCACCTGCAGCATCTGGCGAAGTTGGCCGGAGGGTCTTGTCGTAAATCCATAGCAACAACGCAGTCACCACTCCTATCCCGGTGACCACCCACCAGATACGTGCTGGCTGGTGCCGAACCTCCCCGAAATGGTGGATCAGCTTTCCGCCAAGCCAGCCGCCGACTAATGAGCCAATCCCAATGGGCAGGAAGCCAAAGCCCATGTATGTACCTTGCTGCCCCGGCGGTGCGAGCCGCGAAATATATTCGTAGTAACGCGGTGACTGTATGATCTCACCCAACGCCACCACAACCAGCGTAAGAATTACCATAGGAACCGAAGGATGAATGATCAAAAGGACCCATGCCAAAGCAGTGATGAGGGTCCCCAGCGTAATGGCGCGGAATGGAGGCACCTTCTGGGTCAGGAAACTGATCGCCACGGTGAATAAGATCACAATGACGGGCCCGGTTGACAACATCAGATCGGTTTTTGCCTTCACATCTATGTAGTCGTGGACATAGATCGGCAGAATGAGGAACTCCTGCCAGAAGACGATCCAATACCCGGAAAAAATCAGCAGAAACAGCATGAACCGCAGGTTCAACACGACCGTGAAAAAATTCTTTGTTACTTCTCCCAGGCTGGCGGCTTGCGCCTCATCGGAGCGTTTCGGCTCTTTGAAGAACAGCAGTACCGCAAAGAACATCAGGAATACGCTTAGCGCAGCCACCAGGAACACTTTTTCCACGCTCATGCGGTCATGCACCCATGAGCCGATCGCCGGCCCAGCCGCCCCGCCAATATTCACCAGGGTGTAGTAGATCGAATAGCCGATGGAGCGGACGTTTGGCTTTGAGGCGCGCGCTGTGGTGCCCACAATACAAGGTTTCACCAAAGCAACGCCGAAAGCAGGAAGCACCAAGACGATGGTAACCAGCGCAGAGAATGGAACAATGCCACGTATGGGAGCGAGCCAAGTAGCTTTGAGCGATCCCAGCAGGAAATAGGAGCAAGTCAAGATCAAGTAGGCGAGGGAAAGTGCGCGGCGAAATCCCAGGCGGTCGGCAAGAGCTCCACCGAAAGGGGCCACTAACCACACGAACCCGAACAATCCTGCCAGGCTGCTTGCCTGTTGTGTGGCGAAGCCTAGTCCCTCGTGCAGGTAGCGTGACAGCGAGGCAAAGGCGGCGTAATACGACAGCCGTTCAAAAAGTTCACTGATGTTGGCGACCCAGAAGGGACGCTCGAAGCCGGTTTGTATCTCGCGCAAACGCTCGGAAAAGGACAAGGTTTTTCTCCTTCAACCACCGTCAATCCTCAGCAACCATCAAGGAGACGTAGCAAGCTACGTCTCTACACCAAGAATGTCGACAAGTTAGACTATCTCGAACTGCTTGTTCCCGTCGCTTGTAGCCGCTGGCGAAGCTGCTCGGCGCTGATGCCGCTGATACGTACAACTTTAAGACGATTTTTTTCGCCGCTGGCTATGGTAACGGAGGAGCGTGGTACTTTCAAAAGTTTTGCGAAGAATTCAATGCAGGCCTCATTGGCCCGGCCTTCCACGGGCGGGGCCTTCAACGCGAGTCTGAGAGCGTCGCCCATTTCGCCCACAATGACGTCGTGTTTCGCCCGAGGATGGACCCTGACTGTAAAGCTGACGCCTGCGCTGTTTTCGTGGATCGTGAACATTTATATGTATATGCCAATCTCCATAGATTGGCAGGTTCGCTGGTGTCGCTCACAGCCCTGGCCGTGCTGACTGGGCCACTGCAGCGTGGCGCTGGTAGAGCTCGACCTGCAATTCAAAGACCTGATATTCATCTTCGCGATCAAGCTCGCGATGAAATGCATCGTTGATCGCAGCGGCTCCCGGCGCTGTGAGTACCTGACTATATTGAACCAGCCAGATTCTTTGATGTCCGCGGGCGAGTGTATTGATCCACTGGCTTGCCGGTGCGTTGTCAGGATTGGAATCAATTGGAATCTTAAGATTGTGGTCCCACCTCGCCAGATAGTAATGGAAGGCCCACGGAGGAGAAGTTGGAGGCAATGCCACCACATCACCCGGTCTTGCGTGGGAGAAGACATAAGCTGCGGCCGCGCGCCAATCTTCTTTGGGCGTCTGATAATACCTCTTGACGTACACCAGCGAGAAAAATACGAGCACACTCAGGTAAATCAAGAAAACCGAACGATTCAGGATCGAGCACAATCCCCAGGCGGCAACCAGCACACATGCGGGAATGCAAAAAATCAGGAACCTGGGATAAAGGATCGGTTTCCTGATGGAGATGATCAACACCACAAATAACGGAACCCAAAGCCAGCTCAACAATAACGCAGGAGACCAACTCGCGATTGAACGGCCAGACTCTCGAAGTATCCGAATAAACTCGCGTACCGCCAAAAAGAGCAACGGAATGTAGGGCCAAAGATTTCTTGTCCGGACGCCGGCAAGGAACGCTGCCACATTGGCCACGTCTCGTAGATTGGTTCTTTCAACCCAGCCGATCTGTCCCCCGTCGTGGGTGAGAATGAAAAATAGAGCCGGAGCAGCCAGGAGCAACACCGCTGTTGCGCTGACGAGAAAACTCTTCCAGCGGCTTTCTTTAGGTTTTAAGAACACAATCGAGAACCACTGCGCCGGCAGGAAGAAAACCGCGAATAAATGCGTGTAGATTGCAAGTACGGTGCAGGCGGTGTACAGCACCCAGTACCGGCGGTGGCCTGTGTTGACGCCATACCATAGAAAGAGGAACGACAATGAACAAAGCAGCGTAACCAGGCTGTAGCTGCGGGCTTCCTGCGAATATGCGATGTGGGAGACATGGATCGCCAGCAGGAAGGCGGCAACCATGCCGACCTTCTGGGAAAGCAAGCGCGCTCCCAGAAGATAAATGATGAAAATATTGAATATCCCGGGAATGACGGAAAGACTCCGAATAAATGCTTCATTGTTTCCCAACTGAATCCACCCGCGCAGCAGCGAGTAGTAAAACACCATATTGAATTCTCTAGACCATGTTGACCTCAGAAATTCGGGCCAACTGAGATGATGGTCCGCATCAGGATTGGTCACGATGGCCATGCTTGCCGCCTCGTCAGCCCACAGGCTTGTTGCCCCTAAATGAGAAAAACGGAGTATGGTCCCTAAAACTATGAGAGCGCCAACTGCGGCAATCACAAAATAATTCCGAATGCGTGGCCGCTCAGGTTCCCGGGTTTGCGTAGTCGCCGTTACGTCAATCATGCTGATCTGCTCCCGGCCGCTCGCCGAAAATCGCTGTTCCCACCCGCACGCAAGTTGAGCCTTCTTCGATGGCGATTTCAAAATCGTGCGACATACCCATGGAAAGCGCGCCCAGGCTCATGCCTGAAATTTTCGCTAGCTCATCACGCAATTGCCGCAATTGGCGGAAGTGAGGCCGCACGCTTTCTGCATCTTCTGTAAAGGGAGGGACCGCCATCAAGCCGCCAATTTTGAGATGCGGGAGCTCAGCACTCTGCTTGAGCAAATCCCGCAACTCGAGGGAATGGGGAGAGAAACCGTGCTTGGAAGCTTCTCCTGCAATGTTGATCTCAAGCAATGTTGCCAGTTTCTTGCCGCGTTCATGGGCGGCACTGTTCAATCGCTGAGCAAGGCGCATGGAATCCAGCGAATCAATGGCCGTGAAGAGCTCTGCGGCCTGGTTGCTTTTGTTCGATTGCAGGTGTCCGATCAGATGCCATTGTGCTTCCTGAAGATCATGCAGTTCTGCCGCTTTGGCGGTAAATTCCTGCACGCGGTTTTCGCCGAAGACCCGGATTCCAGCGTTGTAGGCTTCTTTGATTTGCGCCGCCGCGACCGTTTTCGTTACCGCCATCAGGGTTATTTCTTCAGGAGAGCGATTCGCGCGGCGTGCGGCCTGAGCGATACGCTCGCGTATGGTGCCTATGTTTTCAGCGATGGACATTTCAGGATTGAGTCATTGATTCATTGGGTCATTGAAGAATTGCGTAATCTTGTAATTCGATAATTTTCAATTTTCCCAATTCTACAATTATCCAATGACTCAAGGATTTAATGTTTTCAATTCTTCTTGCTCTCCAGCGGCTTGCGGGCAAAGTAAAAGAGTGAGACAGCCAACAACAGGAACGTGATTACTGCAAGCAGGTTGCTATTGGCCATGGCAGGGAATTTCGCGCCCCAGGCTAGCCAGTTCTCGGGAAGCACTCCCGTACTTTCGAGGAGCTTCACGCCAATTCCGAGTAACCCCATGACTCCGCCCGCAGCGATGAGTCCGCTGGCGAAGAGAGAGCCGGGGCTGACCTCGCTTTCGGTGGGAGTTTCACCGGCACGCTTAGCGGCGGTTTCAACCAGCCATCGCGTCACACCTCCAACGAAAATCGCGAGCGTGGTTCCTATGGAGAGATAGGCGCCCACGGCAAAGGCCAGCGAACGTATGCCTAACAGCTCCACGACAATCACGAGAAAGACGCCGAGCATCACCAATCCCCAAGGCAGCTTGCGCGTAAGAATGCCGTTGATCACGGTGGACATCAATTGCGCCTGTGGTGCGGCGGCGCGCTCGCTGCCGATGCCCTGGATCCACTGCACCTCGATCTGACCTGTTTTGGGATTGTAGAGATATTTGCCATTGGCGATTTCAGACGAGTTGATGGCATTCAGCAGGTAGAAATCGCTGCCGTGAAGAGTGACCTCTTGTCCCTGGGTATTGTGATAGCTGAAATGGTCGCGATCGAATGTTCGCGCGCCATTGTTTTCTTCCAGGCTTACTCCAGCCGGCAGATGATTAATGTCTACCTGCTTGGTCAGCTGCCGAAACTCCTCGAGCCCTTTATTCATAAGGATCAGCGTGCTGCCTACGGCGAATGTAGAGACGACCACGCCGACGAGTAGCGCCAGTTGCTGCGCCCTGGGGGTGGAACCGATCAGATAACCAGTTTTGAGGTCCTGGGATGTATCGCCAGCGTTGGCCGAGGCGATGCATACCACGCCTCCGACGGCCAGCACGAGGGCACCAAAGGCAGGAGCGGTCCAGCCAAGGGCGAGGAAGATTCCTGAGGTTGCCATCAATGTTGCGATGGTCATTCCCGAAACAGGATTGGCGGAGCTGCCAATCAAACCACAGATGCGCGAGGAGACGGTAACGAATAGAAATCCAAAGACCACAACGAAGATCGAGGCGACAATGTTGGCGAACATCGAGGTCTCGGCGCCGTGAATCGGCTTGAAGGTCAGGAACGCCCACATCATGATGATGAGCAGCACCGAGCCGCCTATGGTGACCGAAATCGGCAGGTCGTTTTCAGTGCGCAGGTTCGACTGCTCGCTTTTGCCTGAGCCAAGCTGCTTCAGGCTGGCCCGCAATGCAGAGACAATGGTGGGAATGGTTTTGATCAATGTGATTAAACCTGCGGCTGCGACAGCTCCAGCGCCCATGGGCCTGACGTAGGTGCGCCAAAGATCGGTGGGCGGCATCTGCGAAATAGGAACAGTGCCGGGATAAATCGGTGTCGTCATACCAGAGCCAAAGAAGTGGATGGCCGGCATCAGTACCAGCCAGGAAAAGACTCCGCCGGCGAGCAGGACTCCGGCGACGCGCGGGCCGATAATGTAGCCCACGCCCATGTACTCTGAGGTGGTAGAAGCGCGAATGGAAGCACCCGGATATGACTTGAAGTCCCATGTTGGAGCGCTGGGCCAGGCGGAGAACAGGTTCTCATTTTGGAACAGCGTGTACAGCGCGCCCAGTCCGAGCCCCCAGAAGACGCGGCCGGCGAAGCTACCTCCGCGGTCACCCGCGATGAGCACATCGGCGCAGGCAGCGCCTTCAGGATACTTAAGCACACCGTGTTCCTTTACGATGAGCTGCCGGCGCAGCGGGATCATGAAGAAGACGCCGATCAATCCGCCGACCAGGCTCAGAACAAAAATACGGGGTCGTTCCAATTGGAACCCCAGGAAGATCAGCGCGGGTAGAGTAAAGATTACTCCTGAAGCTATAGACTGCCCGGCGTTGCCGGTGGTCTGCACGATATTGTTTTCGAGAATCGTAGCCTTGCCGAAGGCACGCAAAATAGTGATGGAGAGCACGGCGATGGGAATGGATGCCGATACGGTGAGTCCGGCACGCAGGCCTACGTAAACGGTCACTGCGCCAAACAGCAACCCAAACAACGCTCCCAGGGCAATTGCGCGGAAGGTGAACTCTGGTGGAGCCTGTGTAGCGGGTATATAAGGTTGAAACTCTGCTTCTTTGGGTTGATCTTTCGTCTGCACTTGAGTTTCTTCAGCCAAGATAGCCTCTCCTTGATTCAGCCGTGTTTGTCACAAATCGGTAAACAGCGGTTAAAATCTGATAAAAAATGAAAGGGGCACGTTAGCACGCCGCAGCCCCCAAAGACAATGGCTTAAAAGCGATGATATACTCAACTTAAGCACACACTCCAATTGTGGCCAGGGAGGTCAGTCTTCAGCAGTACAGATGACCTAACGCGAAGTAGGGTTCCTGAAGCCAGGGGATTTCCTGCGCTTTTCTCACCCCTGAGCGCCGCTGCCAAGGGCTTGTTTAACACGGTTTTTCCCGGCGATTGCCGCATTTGCGCGGCTCCTTTAACTGAAATCTCACGGCTTCCAGTCTGCCGGCAGTGCGTAGATTCAATTCACAGAATGGAAGGCGGAGTGTGTTCCATTTGCAGCGAACGCCTCTTTCGTTTCACATCTGGGCAGTTCACGCCATCTGATTCGGATGCAGGGAGTGTTTGCGGGATGTGCCAGCGCGCACGGCCTCCATTTACCAGGGCGGTCGCCTATGGCCGCTATGACGGTGAATTGCGCGAGCTGGTTCACCTGCTGAAGTACGAGAACGTTCGGCCGGCCGCAGATCTTCTAGGAGCGTATCTGGCTGAGACCATCCGGTCGCTGCATCTCGAGGTGGGCGCGTGGAAGATTGTGCCGGTTCCGCTGCATCGTTCGCGGCACAGACAGCGTGGCTTCAACCAGGCGGAATTGATTGCGCGCGCCGCACAGCGGCGGCTTGGATCTAAGCTCGAAATAAATTCCGGCCTGCTGCAACGACGCAGAGAGACCTCTACCCAGACCGGGCTGACGCAACACCAGCGCCGCGCCAACCTGCGCGGGGCTTTTGTTGTGACGAAGCCTGCGGAGGTCCGCGATCATCAAATACTGTTAGTGGATGACGTCTTTACCACCGGGACCACCGCCGCCGAGTGCAGCCGCGTGCTGCTTCGCGCGGGCGCACGTGCTGTAGCGGTGGCTACAGTGGCACGAGTTTTTAAGGGAGAACCTGCGCGGCCAGCAGGATTTTTACGTACAAGCAACATTAGTATGAACTTGGCCAAAGCAGCGGAGGCATAAAGTAGAGGGTATGTCGGGGAAAATGCACCATTCGGGACACATGGCTCACCGGGCAGCGGAGCACCCGCCTGCGCCATCCCAGAGTGGACATCACGTAATGCATGCTCCGGTTCTGGTCTTGAACGCTTCCTATGAACCCATCAACGTGTGCGCTGCGCGCCGCGCCATTGTGCTGGTGCTCAAAGGCGTAGCCATGACCGAAGAAGAGAACGGGCACTTTCTGCACGCCGCCCGCTTTGCGGTGCGTGTGCCTTCGGTGATTCGTCTGCTTGAGTACCGCCGCATTCCGCATCAGACGCGGGCGCTCTCGCGTAAGAACATTCTGCTGCGCGACCGCAACACCTGCCAATACTGCGGCACCGTACTCGTGGCCGCCGAACTGACGCTGGACCACGTGATCCCGCGCTCTCGCGGAGGCTCGTCTACCTGGGAAAATCTGGTGGCCTGCTGCCATCCTTGCAACCGCAGAAAAGGAAGCCGCCTGCCGCACGAGGCGGAGATGAAACCGCTGCGCGAGCCGCGTCCTTTTAATTTGCATACCAGCCGGCACATCATGCGGCTGATGGGACACTCTGACGCCAAGTGGCGGAAATACCTGTTTTACTAGTCAGCTTCATCTTTAAATGTAATGAGGCGTACACCGGAGCGGAGCTGTGTCTCGGCAGAATTAATTGCGTTGAGTTTAGGTGCAGCAAGCGTATAGTGAGAATAGCTGATTTCTCCGGAGACACGGTCCCTATCCGTCGGGCCTTCGCCGATGCAGCCATTCGCATTGCGAGGTGCTACACATGCGCTCCGGACTCATCTTTGCCGCTTCGGTCAAGGTCCCCAACCGTTTTCTTCTTTGCCAGATCCTTACAGCGTCTATCAACAAGCGACATCGCGACGGCGCCTCGGTGCCGGAGACGATCAATGACTCACTCCGCGCGGTAGACGACAAATCTCAGGCGGTCGCACAAAAAGCAATCAGTAGCAGCACGGCTTGAGATCCAAAATGCCGGGAACCACTCCGCGGTGAGGAACCCACGGGCTTCGAACAAATCATGATCACTTCGAGTCATGGAAGATGATTCCGAGGGTATGGCGATTGCCAGACCGAAGCCGGCTGACCCCGTGCCGCATGTTGACGCGATAAGTTCCGCGTGTACCCTGCACTGGACGATTGTGCACCGCAAAAATCACTGCATCACCTCGACTCAAGGGAACCACCTCAACGCGTGACTGCATACGCGGCCGTTGTTCGGTCAGCACGAACTCGCCACCAGTGAAGTCTTCGCCTGGCTCAGACAAGAGAATCGCAACCTGCAGCGGAAAAACATGCTCGCCGTATAGGTCCTGGTGCAGACAGTTATAATCTTCCGTACCGTATTGGAGAAGAAGCGGCGTGGGACGCTCTTGACCTGCCTGGTGACAGCGCTTGATAAAGTCGGCGTGTGCGTCCGGGTAGCGAACGTTGATGCCCATCGAAGCATTCCAGCGATTGGCGATCGGAGCGAGTTGCGGATAGAAAGCATGGCGCAGATGGGCGACGATATCAGGCAGCGGATAAGCGAAGTATTTGTATTCGCCCCGCCCGAAACCGTGCCGCGCCATTACAACCCGGCTGCGGAAGATGCCGTCGTTGACATACAGGTCTGCTATTTCATGGCATTCTCCGTCCGTCAAAAGCGCATCTATCATTGCCCAACCGTTAGCATCGAGATGAGTAGAGACGCTCGCCCAATCGAGCGCCTCCACACGGGTTTCGATGGTCCGGGCCGCCGGATCCGGTTGTTTTGCCTGCGCAGTCGTGTTCATGCCGCCACCGCCTCACGCTTCAGGAGACTGCGTTTGCGTTCGACGCCCCAGCGATAACCAGACAGACTGCCATCGTTCTTCACGACACGGTGACAGGGTATGGCGACAGCGATAGCGTTCGCGGCACAAGCTTGCGCCACTGCGCGGACTGCCTTGGGCGATCCGATGCGCCAGGCGATATCGGCGTAACTCGCCGTCGCTCCGACTGGAATCGCGCGCAATGCCCGCCACACACGTTGCTGGAAGACCGTTCCGCGTACGTCAAGCGGCAGATTGAGACCCCGTTCCGGCGCTTCCACAAAACCGGCGACTTTGGCGATGAGCTTCTCGAACCCGGCATCGCCATCGGTCAGACGAGCCTGCGGAAATCGGCGCTTCAGATCGCGTGCCAATGCATCGGGAGCGTCTCCGAGCAGTAGGGCGCAAATACCCTTGGCACTCCTGGCCACGAGAAGAGAACCGAGCGAACATTGACCGATGAAAAACTGTATCTCTTCGACGGCCGCGCGCCTCGAACCTTTTTCCGTTGGAACTGCGACTAACTTTGATCGGTTGAACATGGTGCTCATTTTAAATTTCCTTTCACGAATTAACATCGTGGGTCCAATGTAAACGGCCTGGGCCTGGCGTCGCGCTCCGGCCCTTGCTTTCAAATCAGAAAATCTAGCCCAACTTTGTTTGATCGTGCTTCGGGATTGGGCTGTAGCTCTAATTTCACATATTGTGCATTGTGATGCTCATATACAGTTCTGCGTTTCCACTGCTTCTCTAAAACGTTGGAAATTATTTTTCTTTTCAATGACTTAGGGAGTAATTCTCATCTCTTCTGTGGAACCAGGAATGCATCGCCATCGAATGCAGGTTCCAACGTCATTTCTATTTCACACTTGGAGCGAGAATGACTGAAAATGTAATGGATCAAATTGTCGCCGA
>Ga0207144_1152_pt1 | contig 12093 bp, 11 predicted proteins | sample Alteio_BWMinHeat_FD_153583 | JGI IMG/M metagenome (GOLD analysis project Ga0207144, IMG submission 153583) | Enriched cells from forest soil in Barre Woods Harvard Forest LTER site, Petersham, Massachusetts, United States -... | ecosystem: Environmental > Terrestrial > Soil > Temperate forest >...
GTTTATCACGATTTACGTACGTACTGGATGTATTTTAGAAATAATAGAGGCAGTATTAGTGTTGTTGCATGTATAGTTATTGCAATGATCGCCTTGAGTATTGGAGCACTCATCATGGGCAATTTTTCTGTTTATTCACTTTCAAAATCCTACCATGTTCTTCGTGAGCGGTTATTGGTTAAGAAAATGCTTTTTCAAATGACAGAAGAAGTAGTCTTAAGTCAATATGAGCTTTCAAATACGAGACTTGGTCTTGATTTGAAGGCAGTGATGAAACAAGAAGTCGATTCCGTTATTGAAAAAACAGGGTTGGTTATCGATGCTTTTGAGTTAATAGAGGACCATCTTAAGCCGTCTTATTATATGGTTTCAAAAGAAAATTTTGCTTTTGCAAACGGCTATGCATCTTTGAGTCCTAGGATTTCGAGTTATTTAAATCAAGGGCCGTATGTTAACTGCGGTCAGGCCAGCTTTTTGTATAGCATTCATGGACGTAGTTATAATATCAGAGCAGCGGGTTATGGAGTGCCGCTTTCGAATTTTAATCTCACGCAATATGATTTGCCATCGAGTCTAGGAAGTGGCATAGGGTTTCAAAATGAGATGCTTTATACTGTCGATAAAGAAGGGAAAGAAATAGATGTAGATACTTCCGTAAAAAGTGATATTAATTATAAAAAGCGGAAAGATGTCAGTCTTTTTTGTAATGCTTATGAGTGGCTTTGGAAAAGCGACTATCTAGAACAATTGGCAAAGGCTAAGGGTGGGGGAAATCGTTTTGTTTTAGACATTCCTTATAATGGAGAACTGGAAGATAACGGTATTGCTGTTATTAATCAAAATGAGGTTACTTTAGATCTTGAGAAGATTGCTTTCGACGTTGTCACTTTGTCAGACCCTTTAGGTGAAGGAGTCATCAAGTGTTTGCCAAGTGTTGTTAATGAGAAGTCATTAGTGATTATCAGTTACAATAACTTAAAATCCAATAAAAAGACTGTTTTGGAAATTGGCCAATCCTTGAAAAGGCCGATCGTCTTCTTTGTGTTAAATACAGAGATAATATTCCAGAATGATCCTTGGGTGAGCGGGGCATTTTTTCTGGATCCGAATTCGAAGGCTAGGGGAGGGCTTACTCTCGATGGACACTTTTCTTGTTATCGCGAAGCTGACTTTTTGAATATGTTGCAGCTCAAATTTGACCGGACTGAAGTGATGAAAGCGAAATTGGCTAGTATAGTTCCGCATGCATTTTTAACTGATGTATCATTAATGGAGGACAAATGAAAATATCGAGAACTAATAAATCTGCCTATAGTCTCATCGAGCTCATGATGGCGCTTTCAATATTGATGATAATTTCAGTCTCCGCGATTGCTGTGTTAAATGCGGTTCGTAGAAATCATGCGATCGAAGAGACTGAGGCTGGTCTAGATCTTCGTGAGATTGCTAAACAAGAATTTTTGCTTCAAGGGTTAAGTACAGAAGAGTCTATTAATCCTTTGGAGAACTATGGGGATGTTGGCGCTAAAATAGAGAAAACTCATAGTCCTTTAAATGCCCCAGGAAAAAACGATGTTTCTTTGATGAGTGCTAAATTTGATACTCAAAGAGACCGAATTCATGTGGTTGGAAAAGTCATCAAGGATGAGGGGACGCCGCAGGAGATTCAAGAATCAACACTTTTACCTCCAATAGCTAATTTTTTTGGAACTGTTGCGCTGACGGCATTTCCAATCAAGAACTTTATTTCTTCTGTGAGTAATAATCCGCTTGGGACTTATTATCGATATACTACAGATGGTTCAGATCCAGTGATGTCCTCACGCGTATGGACTTTTTCTGATTTAAGTTTAACACAGTGGTCTCCAAAAATGAAGTTTCGAACTTTCAATCAAGATTCTCGCTATACAGAGTCGCCAGTACTTGAGGTAGTTTTGACTTTGACTGGGGATATTATCTTACAAAGGGAGAATGGGTCTAATAACTTAGGTGTGGCGTATTCTGAGATAGTTAATAATGCCAATCGAATAAGCTTAATGGTTCCTGGCAAGGATTCTAATGTCAGTATTCGATACCGAATCAAAGGAGGCGATAATCAGGAATATCAGGGACCTTTTCATTTTCCGTTGAATGAATGGAATGTTAGTGGGCTTACATTCGTAGCAGAAATCAAGGTTCCTCAATGCAATGAGCCAATAAAGGTACAGGAGTTTAATTTGCATATCAGAAAAGAACAATTAGCTGCTCCAGAAATTATCTCGCTTTGTGACGCAGGTTGTCAGACAGGATCTACTGTATGTATTAAAACAGATAGGAGTATGGCCAATACGGTGACGACGGTTGATGGGCAGGATGCGGTGTTTTATGTGAAGATAGAGGATATTTAAAAGGTGGTGGGTTATTAAAAATGGATAATTTTGTAATCGTGTATATATTTGTTTTTGTTATTGGGGCTTGTATTGGAAGTTTTCTAAATGTGTGTATTTACAGGATTCCGAACGGGAAATCTATTGTGTGGCCGGGATCGGAGTGTCCCGCGTGTGCGAGTAAGATAAGATGGTATGATAATATACCGATTTTCAGTTGGTTTATACTTGGAGGGCAATGCTGGGATTGTAACGTGCATTTTAATTTTAGGTATCCGTTAATAGAAGGGGGAACGGCTATTTTGTTTGTAGCTTCTTGGTATTTTTTGGAACCGGTACAAGCGATTATAGGAATGCTTTTTATAGGATTATTAATAGTTGCGAGCTTTATTGATTTAGATCATTTGATTATTCCTGATTGTTTTACGGTTGGAGGGTTTATTTTGGGTTGTATTATTTCGGTGATGGTTCCTGGGCTTCATGGGTATGTTGGATCAGAGCCTTATGTGGTGAGAGGTTTGGGGTCGTTAATCAGTGCGTTAAATGGAGCGTTTTTGGGTTCGGGGCTTTTGTTATGGGTAGCATGGATTGCGGATATGGTACTAATGGAAGAGAGTGTGGGTGGAGCAGACATTAAGTTAATGGGATGCATTGGTGCATTTTGTGGATGGAAAGGAGCAGTGTTTGCACTTTGCGGAGGTGCTCTTTTAGGTTCTTTGATATTGGTGCCTTTAATATTGATGAAGAGATTAAAAAGCAGGGATGCGAGGTCTGCTTATATGGTGGTTCCTTTTGGTCCTTGGTTATCGCTTGGTGCAATTACATATTTTGTTTTTACAAGAGGTCTTGTAGAGGCTTATTTTAAAATGATTGGTGCAATTTTTAAGTAATTAGGAGTTACGCAGTTAATTGAGGAAATTACGGATAAGAGGTTTTTAGGGCGTGTCCCTATATGATGATTACTTCTAGCAACAAAAATTTTACATTAAGAAAGCGCATGGTTCTTAAAGCGTTACAAAATGGTATTAAGCCTACAGCTTGTGAATTTAGTACTACTGTAAAAACAATTAAAAAATAGCTTAAACGTTTTCAAGCGCTCAGTAACGATGGGTTACAAGAACCCAATTAAATTTTGAATTGACTTAAACAGTACGACGGCATTCATTAATAATAAGTTTTAAGTACAAAAAATATGAAAAATCAGATATTGATGGTATGGTTTTTTGTTGCCTTGGTGTTCTTGCAAGTCAATTTATTTGGACAAAGACACAAGGGGAAATTTCCGGCTGTTTTTAATCTTGAAGATATTAGTGGGACAAATGGCTACGTCATCAAAGGTATGTCGTATATCGGTGATACTAAAGGTCAAGGAGATATTAATGATGATGGAATAAATGACGTTCTGGTAAGTACCCTGCCTCTAAAAAAAACATTCTTGATATTTGGCAATAAAGAAAAGAGGCCTGCGTCTATTGACATTTTAAATCTTAATAATGGTAGCCTTACTGGCGTTACTATCGATGGATATAGTGAATTTGTTAGCATTCTTGGGGATATTAATGGGGATGGAATAAGTGATGTTTTAATTTATAGAGGCGACTGCTATGTTATGTTTGGAGGGAAAGAATGGCCTGAGAAAATGATATATCCTTTAAATGGCTTTTCTATAGAAGGTTTTAATGCTGTGTATGCTCGTTCTGCAACTGGAATTGGTGACATTAATAAAGACGGTTTTCAGGATATTTTCATTGCCGATGGTGGTATTGTTAATAATGTTAGATACAGAGGCTATGTATTGTTTGGAAGAAAACGATGGCCTAAGAAAATTAACGTTATGAACTTAGATGGAAGTGATGGATTTATTATTAAAGGAATCAAAGAAAATGAAGGTTATACTTCCATTAGTGAAGCAGGTGATATAAATGGGGATGGTATTCCAGACGTAATAGTTGGTATTCCTTTCGCATATAATGCAACAGGACAAAGTTTCGTAGTATTTGGTAAGGAAGGAATGTGGCCTAGTGAAATTGATCTTGAGAATCTTGATGGTAATAATGGATTCGCTATCAATGGTATTAATCTAGGTGATCAAAGCGGATATTCTGTGAGCACAGCAGGAGATATTAATGATGATGGTATTGACGATATTGTCATTGGGGCACCTTATGCTAATAAGGAATCTATGTTTTATGGCAAAGGTCAATCCTATGTATTGTTTGGAAGAAATAATCCATGGCCTAGAATATTTCAACTTAGTGATCTTGATGGCACTAATGGATTTATTATTAATGGCGTTGGTAAAAATGAAAATGTGGGTATTGCCGTAAGCGGAATTGGAGATTTTAATGCGGATAATGTAACGGATATAATAATCAGCGCTAATAATGATCAACAATTTGAAGGGCAATGCTATATAGTATTTGGTGATAAAGAATGGTCTTCGGAAGTTAATCTTAGTAGCCTGAACGGAACAAATGGGTTTAAAATTAATAAAACCGGTGGGTCTCGAATTGGAAGACTCGTTAATGGAATAGGAGATATCAATGGGGATGGTGTAGATGATGTTTTCATTGGAGAATATGGTTTTATCGCAGAACAGCTAAATTATGTCTTATTCGGCTGTTGTGGAGAAGTACCACCACCATTACCACCTGATGATCACTCTCTTGCTTTAGGATTGGGAATAAGCGGTGGAGTTGTTGGTTTGGTAGCTTTGGGTGTTAGTGGCTATTATGGATATCAATGGTATTATCGTAGTTCTTATGAAGCAGTACAGTAGCACATTGGTTAGAAAATTCTGAAAAAGTACTTGGTTTAAGAAATCCTCATAACTCTTTGATTGGCTATGGATATAGAACTTAAAAATTCTGATCAGGCCGTTATCTTACTATTGCTAATTCATTCCAATTAGTCGTAAAACAAGGCGATACTTGATTCTGTTTGCGTTTGCAGATATTTTTTGTTCCGAGAGAAGCATAGAACAGGTTATTTTTACCATATTTTATTGTAATTTCATCAAAGACTTTCATAGACTTTTGTTTGCGAAGGATGTCTTCATGGGCTTTAAACAGATCTCTTTGAGATTCAATATTCGATAATATTTTTGAACAATAAGCACCGGCTTTAATATAACGATATCCAGGTTTAAAAATCTTTTCCAAGGCTTTTCGTGCAGCTTGTAGAAATTCTGGTGTATAATCTGTTGGTTCAAGAAAAGATTCAATTGAACTTTGTGAGTATTTAGGACCCGCTGCAAATCGACTCGTTCTAATAAAAACGCCGATCGATTGTGAGAGCGAATTTTGAGATCTTAAGACTTTGGTTATTTGGGTAACATGATGTCCAATAGCTTCTAAAATATCTTTGATGTCTGTGGTTGGTTGACCAAAAGTGGCCGAACGTAAAATTGTTTTGTTATTTTGAATACCTTCTTCAATTGCTAAACAGGGGATTTCACGTAATTCTAATAAAGTACGTAATCCGCAGATAGATAAATGTTTTTCAACCCAGTTGTCTGGAAGACATAGAAAATCAAAGGCCTTATCAATTCCTCTTGATTTTAGAAATTTAGCTTTTTTTCTTCCAATTCCCCAGATATCTTCGATGGCGAAGGTTTTTAGAGTTTTCTCAATTTCTTCTTTTGACTTGAGTAGCAGGATGCCGCCTTGATTTGGGTTTTGTTTAGCTATGTTACAAGCTATTTTGGCGAGTGTTTTGGTTTTTGCAATTCCGATGGAGACCGGGATTCCGATCCATCGATAAAGTTTTTCTTTAATTGCTTGGGCTTGTTGAAAAATGATTGACGGGAAATTAGAAGTGAAATGAATAAAGGCTTCGTCAATAGAATAGACCTCGACTGAAGGAAAGTCTTTTTTAAGAACACGCATAATACGTTGCGATATGTCGCTATAAAGAGCAAAGTTAGCAGATTTGATTACGACTTGATTTTTATCTATTATGTCTTTAACTTGAAAATAGGGAGCACCCATGGCCACACCTAATGATTTCAGTTCATTAGATCGTGCAATAAAGCATCCATCATTATTAGAAAGAATTCCCAAGGGTTTATTTTTTAAGCTGGGTTCAAATATGCATTCGCAAGAAGCAAAAAAATTGTTGCAGTCGATAAGACCAATGTAGGGCGAGTCAATATTCATAATTTACGAATGATGCTTGATACAGTACCCCAGATCTGTAAATCGTTGAAATCATTGATTTCGGTTTCGAGAAGAGGGTGATAAGAGGTTTTTGAATTAAGCAAAGAATGTTCTCCTTGTTTAGTGAAATATCTGATTTTAAAAGTACCGTTAAATACAACAATTACTAAATTACCATACTCGATTGGTTTTGAGCGGTCTACAACGATAATATCGTCTTCAAAAATTCCGATATTTTGCATCGAGTTTCCTTGGAAGCGCAGAAAAAAAGTAGCTTCTGGATTTTTTATCAAGAGTTCGTTTAAATTTAAGGCGTGGTTGCTCCAATCGGTCGATGAAGTGCGAATTTGAGGCTCAATTTCCGTAATTTTATAATCGTTTAGCATCTTGAATAGATATATATTTGTTCACATATTTAATGCAAGAGCAAGAAAAAAATTGAGTAATAATTATTTGTTAATGTTGATAAATATAGTAGAAAAAATAACCATTTTTTCTGCCAATACATGACTTAATGATTAAATTTAAGCGCTTATGAATAAGGTATCTAGAGGAATTTATGGAAAGGACTTGGGTGTTTACGCCTTAAGATTTTTCAGATTGGATTAGTTAAATCGAGAGTTTTTAATATTTTCTGGAAAAGAGTAGGGGGTGTCCCTAATTTAGTTATAAAGAGCTTTACCGAAAAAGAAAAACGCTTTCTTGTGTCATTTAAAGAAGGAGATTCGGATTGGGATTTGCTTGGGTTGATAAACATCGCTGCACTACCTGCGATTCAATGGAAATTGGTGAATATTGCTAAAATGAGGCCAGAAAAACATGTTGAATCCTTAAATACATTGAAAAGTAAATTAGGCAACTGACACAGTTCCCCAAACACCCACTTTTCTTGGGGGGGAATTTTTATTTCGTATTAATAGATACGACAACGGGTGATAATAAATTTTGAATAGCGGATATAATTTCATGAAATGGCGGAGATTTTTCTAAAAGTGAATTTCTATTGAGAAAGGCGTTCCATTGCTTTAATTTTTGTTCGTCATTAAAAAACTCTTCCAGGAATCCAAGAGATATGTCTTTAGGAATAGTTGTTTGTCGCTTGTTAAAAGTTTCAGTTATGGCCTGTGTTAAAACAATCGTATCAACATCGAAGTTTTTACTCAAATACCACAGATCATAATAATCTTTCATTCTTGTACTGGCTATTCCTAATTCGACAATGGCATGAAATTTTTCTGCAATAGCAGTATAAATTGAGTAAGCTCTTAATCTAGGTTCGGGAAAGCCTAAAAGAGAAGGATAATCTACCATTTCAGGAGTCGGGAAAACATAATCTCCGTACCCAATATCAGCTTGAACAGGAATTCTAGCTTTTCCGAGATATGCAATTAGTTTTATTCGAATACCTTGATAAGCATCATCTTTTTTTATTACACTTCCAGTTACGCTATTTGGATCAAATAACAAACCGTCGTCTTCTACATCGATGTTGCAGATTATTTTAAAAATTCTTTCTAATTCACGGACATCATTTAGACCAAATCCTAAAAAATCAACGTCTCTCGTGGGTCGATGTGGAATGATTTCCCAAATAATAAACAACATGGCTCCTTTAAGCACAAATTTGTCGTTATATTCTGATTTGCAAAGACGATACAATAGCCGTTCAATTGAAAACTGCTTGAGCACAATGTTCATATCTTGATTGCTCTTTTTACTTAATAATAAAAGTCGTGCTTTGATGGATTCCTTTGAATTTAATGTTCGCTTCTTTCCCATGCTATTGCTTCCAAATAAGGCAGTATTGTTTTTTCTATGCGGCATATTCTTGCATAATGTAAAATTTCATTATACGTGGCCTTCTTTTGACGAAAAGCATCATGGAGAGCTTCTAGGGCAAGGTCCAGCCCTATTTTATTTCTGTATTTAAAACAATCGGCTATAGTTTTTGCAGGAGAGTATACTTTGACGATGGAGCCTTCGACAGTATGTTCTTCAATCCCTTCACTCAAAGATTTATTTGAAAAACGAAAAATGCGTATGGGGGGATATTTGATTCTGGGTCTATGAGCTTTATTTCCTATAGCGATCCAAATTTCATGAGGCATTTGGGTTGTTAAATCATGAAAAATTAATGCAGAGAGTAGACAAATAACGGCATTAGGAACCTTTTTACATATTTCAGCAATGGAATGATGCTCTGTAACATCATACTCAGCAATCGTGTATATTCCTTTTGATAATTTTTTAAGTTTTCCTTCCTTGTAGAGCCTTCGAACCTGTTCATAGTGAATTCCTAGCTTTTTTATTTCACTAAGACGCAGCATGCCTTCAGATTGAAAGAGTAAAAATAATCTTTCTTGAACTGTTAACTCTTTATCCATTGTGTGATTTTATCGGTAGTTTTCAATATATACCTAGATATTCACACAATTTAGGGAGAGTTGCAATCAGATATTTTTATAGAAGTATTGAGATGTTTTGAAGTCGATATAAAGTGTCAGACCATTTAACTGTATAATGATGCCTCGTTTCAAAGAGTTTAACCAGTTTTAATATAAAGACGTCTCAAATTGCTATACACTTTTTGTTCTTTTAGCCAAGGATCCGTAGCCATCGTATGTAGAGGCCATATATCAAGCAGTTTTTTTATTTTGATTATTGTTATCGTATATTTAATACGTTATTATAGATTTTTTTAAAGAGTGAGATTAAATTGCAGAAAAAAACGCAGAAATTCTGTTTTTTACGTTAAGGGATGATATTGAAAGTTGTTCAATAAACTACTGCAAATCTAATTGAATTTTCAATGCAGTAATAATTCTTCCCTGTTCTTCAAGAGCTTTTCTAAGTTGTTCTGAACGCTCAAGCATAACTTCATGGTCTTTGTTAAGTCCAGCACTGGTGTCAATCAGGATATCGCTGTGAGATTGGAGGATTTCATTGATGACACGTTGACGATGGAGTTCCAGAGCCAATTCTTTTTCCATTAAAATAGGATTGTAGTTTAGCTTCCCATCGGTGAGTATGTTGCCGATTAAGATTTGCTTACTGTCGTCGGTAGCAAGCCTCCAGCTTGGATCTTCTTCAATACGGTACAGGACATGACGTTCATGCATGATTCTTTGGTTTGCTGGGTCAATATATCGGTTGACAGCATAGGCTTTTACATGTTCGGAAAGTCTTACATTAGCTTCGTTTTTCAGAGGGATACATGGGGGAGAAGAAGAGTTCTTTGTCGGAGCTTCATAGCATTCGATAGGTAATGAATCTAAACGAGGGTAGGGGGCCTTACAAGGGGTTTGTAAGCATCCGTTACAAGTTAGCAAACATAGCAGTATGGCGATAGCAAATGGTAGTATTTTCATTTTTCAATTTCAGTTAATTTTTCTTTAAGTAGAGCGATCCTGTCAGTCCAAGTGTCTGGATCGTCAATAGAAGGTTTTTCTTCCGTAAGGCTTCCTGCCATATCCCAATCTTCAGGATTAATGTTTTGTTGAACGTACAGGTAAAATTGTTTGCCAGCTGGAACACGTGTGTAAAAACCGTTTTCTTCGATTTCTTTTTCTATTTTTTCTGCAAGACGATTCATGATAGCAGTAATACCGCCTAATGATGCGTCTTTAAAAGTATTGGCTGGTTGAGTGCTGTTAAAAACGCCTCCAGAAGGCACTTGAGTTTGAAGGCTAGAGGCTATAGCACCTAAAAATGTTGCAGCAAAAACTTTGATTTCCTCAAGATTGTTGCTTTTGATTCGATGTCCTTTAAGACCGAAAGACCCATCAGTAATTCCGTAGCTTTTGCCTTCTCCGTTAGGGTCTTCTCGATCGAGAGCAGTACCAGCGATTTGAAGAGCTGCGCCATTAGGTCGATCACCATCTGAAGGAAGAATAATATTCCACATGTTTCCAGATACTATGCGTTCCCTTAATTTATCGGTAGTTGCAATGCCATGGATTTCGCTACCTACAGGAATGATTAAATCTCCGTTCCAGTAAACAGGTTCCATGACAAGTCCAATAATTGGGGTTTCTAGATTCCCTGAATCGACAGTATTAACAAGTTCACACTTAATCATGCGACCAAATGGAGCGAATTGCGGAGGCACAGGTTGCTTGAGAGGTTTTTCGATAATAGGCGTGATTTCTTCTTCAGGAGGTATTTTCATTACCTTATTATAGATGTCCAAGATAATGGGAATGTGTTTATCGAGCGTGGCAATTGGAATTCCTTTTATGATTTTTGTTTCATTACTATTTTGAATAACTGGGTCTTTCAAAACTTTAGGTTGTGGAGCAATTGTAGTTTTAATAGAAGCAGTATTGCGATTAATGGTGGTAATAGGTTGTTCTTTTTGTCCCTCAGGAATCGAAAAATAGACCTGAGCATTCTTTGCCTCTTGTAGCTTTTTTGCTGGCATAGGTTTTTTCTCGATTTGTGGTTTCTTCGTGAAAAATACAAAGGTCATTACTGCAACAGTTGCAAAGATCAAAATCCCGAGTCGAGTTTTTAAAAGCTTTAATAGACGAAGGATTTTAATCATAAGAAGGCCTTAGAGCATCGATATTGACTTGAAATGCATTGTTGGGTGCAAGGTAATTAGGGCTGCCTTCTGCTGTCCCGATAATGGCAAAGTATCCAATTGCAGATTCCCCAGGTTTGACTCTCCCTTGGAAATCGCTGACGACTTGCGTGTATACTTGATCGCCACAGCGAACCGTAAAGCTCTCAGGGTTCAGTACAATGTCTTCCTGAGAGTCGTTGATTACACGAACCCCAAATACCAAAATATCGTATTTATCATGTCTAACAACGATGTCTAGGAAGACACGATGAGTTCCATATTCTTGGATGTCGTTTTGCCTGAGGGAGACACTGACATGAGGCATGACATTCAATAGCTCGTTTAAGATTGGTTCTTTGATTTGGCTCAACATTTTGGTCATGTCTATTATGCCAATGATTTTTGCAGCACTTGACGTTTCAAATGTTTTCTTGGGAGGAGTAACGCTTTTATAGACCTTAGGATGTGGAGTTTCTGCTTTATATATTTCAGGATCTTTAAAAATGAGAGCAGTCCATGCCTTGTTGGAATTTGTAACAAGATAAGGCCTTAAAACGTATATCTTTCCTTTGACAATGATATTGAGATTTCTGGGCAGTGGATTTTCTACCAGTGGATAAAGCGAAAAGTAATTGTTGGGTTCGGTGTAGGATACGAGGAATTCCCCAAAAGGCTTTGTGGCATCGGCTGTAAACCCAGCACCATTTAGTCCATCGATGATATGTGGAAATTGAATAGTCAAGGTCACCGAAGGATGCATTGGGATTTCTTGGGGAATAGTTTCATCCATAAAGACTTCCATAATCCCAGGATGGGCCCATGTCCTCCATATGGACAAACTTAGGAAAACAATAGCGAGTAAAAAATGTTTCATAGTGGGATCACTTCGTTAATTTTGAAATCGGCAATAATGAATGGATAGAGTTTATTTTCTGATAAATTTTTATTGGGCTTAATGGCAAAAGTGACTTTAAATGCATGAGCTTCCAGAAGAGGGATGCCTTCA
>Ga0207144_1113_pt2 | contig 12040 bp, 11 predicted proteins | sample Alteio_BWMinHeat_FD_153583 | JGI IMG/M metagenome (GOLD analysis project Ga0207144, IMG submission 153583) | Enriched cells from forest soil in Barre Woods Harvard Forest LTER site, Petersham, Massachusetts, United States -... | ecosystem: Environmental > Terrestrial > Soil > Temperate forest >...
ATCCCCAGCGGCGCCCCGCTCCAGACTACCGTTCCCTGCACCTAATTACCGTTCAACCTCCATTTTTTGGCGCCGTTCCCGTTGGAGTGGCCGTTACCGTTCGGATGACCGTTTCCGTTTGGAGGGGCGCCGCCGTTACCGGCGGCCGGTGCAATGGTTACCGGCTTGCCGGCATTGGCGAAATTGGCCGGCGTGGCTTTGGCGATGTCGGAGACGGTGCCGATCTGAACTACCGTTGGTTGGGGCTTCTTGAGCACGAGTTCTTCGTAGATAGCGCGAACTTTGGCTTGTTCCTCGAAGGCCTTTTTGCGGCGGGCGCGATCTTCTTCCGCGGCGGTTTGCGGAATGTCGTGTTCGAGGTGGCGGACGCGTGCGGCGTCATCGGCATCAATTTTCAGAGAGTGTTCGAAGCTCTGGAGATTGACGCTCTTGCCTTTGGCGTAGATTTCGTGTTTGCCGTGGTTCTTGTACCACTCGGCGACCGTTGCGTTCTTGTGCATGTTTTCGATGATTTGGCGCCAGCCTACGCCTGTATTGTAGGCGCAGAAGGAGATTTCGCCTTGCTGGGTGGCGTACGGGATGATGCACATTTCGGTGCGGCGGAAGTCATAGTTGAAAAGATCCTGGAACCACATGCCGGCGATGAAGAGGAAGTTCCAAGGATCCTGACGGCGCTTCATGGCGTCGTCAATCTTGCGGTCCGGAGAGGTGCGTCCGTACTTTACCGTGGATTTCTTCGTGAGCGCCCAAGTCTTGTCAAACTTCTTGAACAGAGCGCTAAGAGTAAGACCCTTGGGTCCTTGGAAGGGGTGATAGTTTTTCAGCAGTGCCATCGCCATCATGAAGTTGGAGAAATTCTTGCCACGGGCCGCGTCGGTAATGGCCGTGACGTCCTTGGTAAGCTGGACGGCATCGAGGAAGCGCGGAACGGGCGCCCATTCCTTAGTCTCTTTGTTGATCATCAAAGCGGTGCCGACCCCGCAATTGGGGTGACAGCCGCAGGACAGCGAGCCCCATTGGGACTCGTTGCCCTTTACCATGTCCGCAAAGCCGGCAAAGGTGCTGACGAAAGAGATGGGGAACCAGTCGCGCGTGGGCTCAACCTTGCCTACCTGGGCGCTGACGTCCTTGGCCAGATGCGAGAGAGTGTAGCGCTGGCGCAGACGGCGCTCCGGGGTGATGTCTTCGTCGCGGCCCGTGAAGGAAACGGGCTGGAAACTGACGAAAGCGATTTTCTTCGGATTTTCCATCGCAAATTTCACGACGGAGCCGACCTGGTCGTTGTTCACATTGTTGACGATGGTGACGACGAGGACGATTTCGATGCCCGCTTCGTGCATGTTCTCAATGGCGCGGAGTTTCACGTCAAAGAGGTTGCCGATCTGGCGATGGCTGTTGGCGTCGTTGCCGATGCCGTCGAATTGCAGATAGGCGTAGCGCATGCCGGCGTCGAAGGCTTTCTTCGAAAATTCCTTGCTCTTGGCGAATTCGATGCCGTTGGTAGCGGCCTGAACGCTGTTGTAGCCGATCTTGCGCGCGTAGGCCACGGCGTCGAGGAAAAGCGGGCTCATGGTCGGTTCGCCGCCGGAGAACTGCACGGACATCTGACGGCGCGGCTTGATTTTGAGCGCGTTGTCTAAGATTTCCTTAACTTCGTCCCAGCCAAGTTCGTGTACGTAGCCGACCTGGTTGGCGTCCATGAAACAGGGATCGCACATCATGTTGCAGCGGTTGGTGAGGTCGACGGTAAGAACGGAGCCGCGGCCGTAGCGAACAGTCGAAGAGCCGTGCTTGTGGAGATCTTCGTCGTTGTGCGCGGGAATGTCGCGGCCAGGGAACTGCTTTTCGATCCAGTCGAGGAACTTGGCATCGATGGCCATCATGTCTTCGTAGTGGCCGTGGATGGGGCAATCCTTGACCATCCAGATCTGATTGTCGCGCTCGATGATCTGCGCTTTGATTTCGCCGACTTTCTCATGCATCAGATCGCGCCAGTCTTTTTTGCCAGCGATGATCGCTTCGCGCGCCTCTTTGACGCATGCCGGACAGAGAGAATCGGTCTGTCGTGGGAAGCCCAGCGTAGGTTTGGTCTTTTCCCAGGATTTGAGCAGCGGCTTATCGGACCACTGCGGAGTGACGGAGGGATTCGGATTGCGCTTGTTGAAATACTGAATGCTGTCAAAGGCAAATCCGGCTGTCTTGCACAGCGCCCAGTCAACGGTTCTCAGAATCTGCGTCCCCACACGATTCGGCATAAAGCTCTACCCTCACTTTCAAGAGATGCGGCGCAACTGCTTACGGAATTGGATGAAAACCGAGCCCTTAACAGCCCCCCGGGCTCCCCGGTACCGTACCATTTTCGACTGGTACGTCCTAAGTCTTTCAACACCTATAGTTTGACGGTAAAGAGGGCGGGATGCCAGGGGGATACAGCGAACGGTCAAAAATGGAGGTTGAACGGTAATTAGGTGCAGGGAACGGTAGTCTGGAGCGGGGCGCGGGGGAGTTACTTCTAGAGCGAATGGGCTATAAGTTTAGACCGTTCGGGCAGGGAGATGGAGCAGAGAGGCAGAGATATTCGAGGGATGTGCCAGCTTTATTGGACTACTCGTTCAGCGTGGGGCGAATAATGGCGGTCACAAAATGGGCGAAGTGTGAGGCGCCCTCATCGAGCTGGAGCCAGCGGACCACGCAGTGATCGGCGAGATATTTGGTCACGCGCGATTCGGGGATGCCCAGATGTTCGGCAAGTTGCGGCTTCAGGGAATCCGCGCCACGGCGGCTTGCACCGCCGCGCAAAAGGTTTCCGACGGCGATGCGCAGTGTCTGGCATGCTTCGACATAGTAATAGCTGGTGAGGTCAGAATCGGTCAGGACGAAAACGCCGGGACCGACCGGAGCGTGGTCCGCTTCGCTAAGTTTTACGGGAGGACAGGTCAACAGTCGGCGAAGCTGCATTTCTAGAAGCGACAATCGAGAGGACAAGCCGGGATCGCCGGAACGGCCGCGCACGCTTAGGCCGCCAGGTTCGCCAATCGGTTCGACCGGGAGTGTGGGAATCGTGCGACTCCCGGCAGCCCGCGGAGGTACGGGCTCGGCCGGTTCGTCGAAAACTCTTGACGGCAAGCCCTTTACTGGAGTTGCCGATTCGGGGGCGCGGGAGGCAGAGCCTGCTGCCGGGCCCTTGGGTGCTTCGGCCTTTCGGCGATTGCGGCCGCCTCGGCGGCCACGGCGGCGGCGTTTTTTGTCTGGGGAATCGGCGGATTCTCCAGTGGGCGTCGCGGAGGCCTCTTCGGCTTCCGTTTCGGGTGCCGGGGGAGCGGCCAAAGATTCAAAGGGGGCAGAAGCCTCCGCTGGTAAGGGCTCGGTATCGGCAACGGAAAGTGGCGTTGAGACAAGATCGCCTGAGGAATGAGCTGGGTCGACAGCGGCAACTTCCGCGCCAAGTCTGGCCGCCGCCTCTTGCGCCTTGGTTTTCCAATCCGCACGGCGAAAGCGTTCCGCAGCGGCGAGGTACCATTTAGCGGCTTCGGGGTTTTGACCGGCGGTTTCGAAATAGCGTGCCAGCTCAAACGCAACCATGGCGTCACTGGTTTTTTCGTACAAATTAGAAAGTTGCCCGACGGGGTCCTTGCCGGTGCGGGCCCGACGAATCCGGGCGGTGATCTGTTTCCAGTCAGCCATGTGTTGGCATGCATTGTAGCAGCGGAAGCGCGCTACGGCCAGAGGAGGCCGGCAATTCGGGGCAAAAGATTCTTTGCCCCGGGGGATGATTCTTTATTGACGGCGGGAGAAGCTGTGAGTATTCTTTCAAATAGCCCAGTTGGAGACCTCCATGGCGCGCGCGCGGGAAATTGTTGCTGCCATCTTGACATCTGCTTTACTGATGACTCCGGTCTGGGGCGCTTCAACCGGCCCTCTGGGAACGGTGGTGGCGTCGGATCGCGCGAGTATCGGCGGAGCGGGCGCAGCTGTGGGTACGACCATTTTCGCCGGCGATAATCTCAGGACGGCCGAAGCCGGCAGTGTGCAATTGCGCACGGCGTCCGCGCGGTTTCTGCTTGCTGCATCTTCCATGGCCACCCTAAGTGAAGATGGCGGGATGCCGGAGGCCACGCTGCTGCGGGGGTCTGCGGCTTTCTCGACGGCGAGTGCGAAAGCATTTGCGTTGAATGCGGCCACCGCGGTGATCAAGCCAAAGTCCGATGAACCTACAATCGGGCAAGTGACCATGCTGAGCGCCAAGCAATTGCTGGTGAAGTGCTCGCGGGGAGCGCTGACCATCACCGTTGGGGACGACTCCCGTGAGATAGCCGAGGGCAACGCGTTCCGCATCGTGCTGGATCCGGCGGAGAGTGAAGAAGCCCAGAACCAGCCGCCGCCACAAGGATCAGGGACCAAGGGATCTGCCGCGTCGCCTTTGAAAGCGGCGAAAAGCAAGTTTGTGTGGTATGCCGTTGGGGCCGTCGGAGTGGTGTCGTTCTTCGCGGTTTCAGAGGCTTTGGAGAGCCCCGACCGTCCGTAATTTGTTTTTCCTCAGCAGTTCAAACCGTGGCAATCACTTCCATTTCAATGAGGGCGTCTTTGGGCAGGCGCGCGACCTCCACCGTCGAGCGGGCCGGCGGAGCCGTGGAAAAGTAGCGCCCGTAGATCTCGTTCATCGCGGCGAAATCGCTCATGTTCTTCAGAAATACCGTAGTTTTTATGACGTGGCTCAGTTTGCTTCCCGCCGCTTCGACGATGCCTTTCAGATTCTCCAGCGTTCGTGCCGTTTGCTGCTGAATATCTCCGACGACAAATTCATTGGTCTTCGGATCGATGGAAACTTGTCCGGAAACGAAGAGAAGTCCATTCACCTTGATGGCTTGCGAATAGGGTCCGATGGGTTTTGGACCGCGATCGGTCAGAACGATTTCTCTCATGGCATGGTCTCCTTGGAAGTGATGGCGATAGAAGCAGAAGCATCCTCGTAATGCGCGCGAAACTCATCGGGAACGCCGGGGCGTTTCATCCACAGGCGGACGAACTCCGCGACATTCTGATGGGTCTCCTGTTCGAACGCGGCGATGAGATCGTTGAGATTAAAGCCCCGTCCTTGGCGAGCCGAGAGCACGTGGTCGATCGAATGGCGGAAGGCCTCCCGTCCGTAGCGCTCCTCGAGAGCGTAGAAGAAAAGGAAACTCTTTATCCGCAGGACGTTTTCATCTTCCGGTTGGCGCCGAACGACGCTCTTGGGAATCATACGCAAGGCGCGGCGGATTGTCTCGATGCGAGAGGACGGGCCATCGAGGGCTTCTTGTCCCAGTGCGGAGGCAAACGCCGGCAGAGCCGAAAGAGGCGGTTGCTGTTCGTAGAAGCCGGGGTTCTGGCCGTAACCCAGCCAACTGGCGGCCAGAGCGGGTGCGGCAGCGGCAAGTCTCGGCGCTCCGCCGTTGAAATCGATTAGCAAGGTGTCGGAGGAGACCAGCTCAGCGGAAACCGCAGCGGGTTCCGCATTCAAGAGACTGGCATAGGAAGATTCCGTTGAGGTAAAGCAGCCGGCCAGAACGGGACATTCCACAATCCAGAGCGGCTGGGGCTTTTCGGAGCGGGTGCCGAATGTCGCGTCGTAAGCCTGGATAGTGCGGACAAGACCATCGGCGGATTGCAGCAAACGCGCGGAGTCTTCTGGTGCGCGCGTCCAGAGATAAACTCTGTGGCCCGCGCCGGTGTCCAGAGCTGTCTCTTTGTACCTGCCTGCAACGACGAACGGATAGCGATCCTCGGCACGTTCGACAGACGGAACCGTGATTTCGCGGGCGCTGCGGGACGTTTTTCGAGGACGGCCGCTGGAGTGCACGAGAAACCCCTCGGGCACGCGCACCTCTAAACGCCACTGCTTTGGAGGAACGCCTCCTGTAGCAAACAAGCCCTGCGAGGGAAGCAGCTCTGCCGCCCAGCCTTCGGACGGGAGGAAAAACGCATCGGAAGTAAAACTCAAACCGGTTTCGCCTGGAGCGCGAGTCTGGAATTCAGTGGAGAGGTGGAGAGTATGACGTTCAGAGACCTGCCACTGTCGCGGAAGTGCGAGCAAAGTGTTGCGGGGGATTACCGGCGAGCTTTGCTCGGCAAGGGCAACGCCATCCCAGCAGGCCTGCGCTCGGGCCAGGTGAAAACTGCGGTGGCCGGGGAGGCGCAATTCGAGGGAGGCCAGAGGTTGATTGCCGGTGTTGCGCAGCTGGTAGTCCGAGTCGAGGTGAATCCTGGGATCGGGGCCAGGCAAAAACTGGACTCGGATTTCCTGGTTTTCGATGGAATAGCCCGGCCCGAGCGCGACGGCGCAGGAGGAAACCCAAAAACCTACTGGGGCGAGGAGCACACCGAGAAGCAGGCGGAGATGCGACCGTGTCACCAAAGCGAGTCGATTGTAGCCGGGGAAATCGGAAGAAGCAAAAGCGATAGCTGGGGTTCAGAGGGGGCGTGGCACAACCGGCATTAGCGCGGCTTTCGGCCGCGGACGCGCACAAAAGAGGTGTCTTTGTGATTGCGGGCGCTCTCGCGGGAGTGAATTTCTTTTTCGGCCTGTTCGTCGGTCATTCCTCGATTGATGCGATCGAGTATTAGCCGTTCCGTCAAACCGGTGTTTTTGAGGCGCGAAATTTCCGCGCTGGCCATGACCGGCTGGCCATCCAGATGACGGTGAAGAACGAGTTGAACGGTGGAGTCCGAGAGACCGATAAGCTTGAGAGTGACGGCATCGATGCTGATGACGTCGAGCTGGTCGGCGCGGGCAATCTCGAGGATTTGCGGCTCGGCGAATCCGGCGCCGGCCAGGTTGGAAGCGGAATCGGCACTGATGAACGGATGTTTCCGAGCGTGCGCGGTGCTCACCAATTCAACGCAGCTGTCGTCGCTAATCCCTGCGTGTTTTAGCTTGACGACTTGGGCGATTTCCTGGTCCGAGGTATTGAGCCCTTTGAGCTGCTCAATATTGCTGGACCACATCCCCGCTTGGTCCAGCGGACGGTAGTCCGTTAGGGGATGCTGGTGGCAGCCAGCTATGGCAAGGACAGACACACTGAGAAGCAATCGTTGATACCGCATGTTTCTATTGTAAGTGGAAGGAGGCGGGAAACGGGGGCATGTGCTTGGGTGATACCCGGCAAAAGGGACAGGTGTGCCTTGTCGAAGGGTTTCAACACGTCAGGCGCCGGTGGCAGAAATGCTCGGAAGGGTCCGCGGCCGTCCAGCGGGGGCGGACGAGGCCAGGCCTACCGGTTATTGCGAGCCAAGAGTTTTATGAACAGGAGGAAAATCAGATCTGGTAGACGCGCTCGACGCCGAAAACGCCGGAGACTTTTCGAATGTTGGCCAGGATCGTTTCGAGCTGGCGGCGATCGACAATTTCGAGGCTGGCTTCGATGCGGGCATTCTGGCGGTCGGGGCGGCTCTCGAGGCTGCGAATATTGGACCCCGCTCCGCTGATGACCGCGGTGATTTCCGCCAGAAGGCCGGCGCGGTCCTTGCCGCGGATGGAGAGTTGAACAGGGAAAGTAGCGGCGCTTTCGCCTCCCCACTCAACGGCGATGCGGCGTTCGGTCTGATACATGAGGTTCTGCACGTTGGGGCAGGCGCGCGTGTGTACCGCGACGCCGCGGCCGCGCGTGATGTAGCCAACGATGTCGTCGCCGGGAATCGGATTGCAGCATTTTGCACGATAGACAAGCAGGTCGTCGTGGCCCTTGACGATTAACGGGGCTTCGCCGAAACCGAGCATGCGTTTGACGGTTTTAACCAGCGTCGGCTTCGAATCTTCCGCTTCGGACTCCGCGGTCTTTTCCGGCTCCCCGAGCAAGCGCGAGAGAACTTGCCGAGCGGAATACTTGCCAAAGCCGACGGCGGCGTAGAGATCCTCCTGTTTCGAGAGGCCATAGTCGGCAATCAGCTTGTTCCAATCGGCTTCCGGAATTTTCTTCAGGCCGCGGCCGAAGTGCCTCGACTCTTTCTCCAGCAACCTCTTCCCCATGTCCGTGGCTTCTTCGCGTTCGTGCAGGTTGATCCATTGGCGGATCTTGCTGCGCGCATGCGAAGACTTGACGAAGCTGAGCCAATCCCGGCTCGGCGTGTGGCCCTTGTTGGTAAGAATTTCGACCACGTCGCCGCTGACGATCTCATGGCGCAGCGACACCATTTGGCCGTTCACCTTTGCGCCGACGCACTGATGGCCCACTTCCGTGTGCACGGAGTAGGCGAAGTCGACAGGAGTGGCGCCGCGGGGCAGCTCCAAGACGCGGCCCTTGGGGGTGAACGCGTACACCTCGACGGGCGCCAAATCCACTTTCAACGTGGAAAGGAATTCACCGGGTTCCTGCAACTCTTGCGACCATTCGATGAGTTGCCGCATCCAGGCGATGCGCTGGTCGTCGTCGCCGGAGGCAGGTTTGCCACCTTTGTATTTCCAGTGGGCGGCGACGCCTTCCTCCGCGATGCGGTGCATCTCCTGCGTGCGGATCTGCACCTCAAATGGCTGGCCGCCATGCAGAACAGTGGTGTGCAGCGACTGGTAGAGGTTCGGGCGGGGCATGGCGATGTAGTCTTTGAAGCGGCCCGGAACCGGACGCCAGATGTGATGCATCACGCCGAGGGCGGCGTAACAGCTTCGCTCTGAATCGGTGATGACGCGCACGGCGAGCAGGTCATAGACCTGTTCGAGGCTGCTCTGCTGCCGCAGGATTTTGCCGTGCAGCGAATACAGGCCTTTGACTCGCGCTTCCAGTTCCGCGGGAATACTGTTTTCGACCAGCTTGGTGCGGATGGTACTTTGCACTTCCTCCAAAAACCTCTGATAGACAGGGCTCTTTTCCGTAACTTCTCTTTGCAGCGCGAGAAAGGCCTCCGGTTCTAGAAAGCGGAAGGCAAGATCCTCGAGTTCGCCGCGCATGACGCCCATGCCGAGGCGGTGCGCGATGGGGGCGTAGATGTCCAGCGTTTCGCGCGAAATGCGCTGCTGCTTTTCGTGCGCGAGGTACTCGAGCGTGCGCATGTTGTGGAGGCGGTCGGCGAGCTTGACCATGACCACGCGAACGTCGTTAACCATTGCCAGCAGCATTTTGCGGACGTTTTCGGCCTGCCGGGTTTCCGGAGCGGTCATATTAAGGCGGCTGATTTTGGTAACGCCTTCGACGAGCCGTGCGACGTCCGGTCCAAAACGTTCCTCAATGCGAGCGACAGGGTATTCCGTGTCTTCGATGGCGTCGTGAAGAAGCGCAGCGGTCAGCGTGGTGGCATCCATACGCATGTCCGCGAGGATATGGGCGACCTCCAGAAGATGCGAGATATAGGGATCGCCGGAACTGCGGGACTGATCGCGATGGCGCTCGGAAGCAATTTCGTAGGCACGACGGACAACCCAGGGATCTTCGGAAGGACGATTTTTGCGGAGTTTCTCGAGGAGTTCTTCAAAGCGGGCTTCCACTTGGCGGACCGCGCGATCGCGCTGGAAGCTCAACGGGACATTACTGGGAGACGGCATGTTCTAGTATACGCCCGAAACGGCCACGCGCGAAGCCTCCGGCGGGCGGCCGGGCGGACAAGCCCCCCAGGCCGGCAAAAACAAGCAGCCCGCTTTCCGAGGCGCCTTGTCGTCAGAAAATCGATTTACTACTGCCGATTCAGCAAGCCTGCTCAGGATAACTGTTGCTGCTGGTCCAGACGCTTCTGCTTGATCTCCTTGATCTTGTCGAGGAGGTCGTTGGCTTGCTTCTCGAGGGAAGCGCGCTCATCCATACTGTCTACCATGTCCGCCTTGCGGCGGTAGAGAAGGCTAAGGTAAGCCATGGCGTCGTCATAGTCTGGCTTGAGAGAGATGGCTTTTTGCAGGTCGGCGATGCCCTCATCGACGAGATTACTATACTTGGCGGCGTACTCGGTACGAACGGCAGGGGGCAGCGGCTGGTCTTCGTGGACCTGCTTTTTAATGTTGCTCTTATTGTAATCCAAGCGCATTTCGAGATTGGCGTGGTAGGCCTCATTCCAGTCAATCACGCCGATCCAATAGTATGGTTCCGGGTCATCGGGTTTGATTTGAATATGGCGCTGATGGTAGGTCTTCGATTCCTCGAACCCCTTTTGGTCATACGACGGCGTGCCCGCCATCTGGTAGACCAGCGAGCCGATGCCGTCGAGGGCGGTCAGATTGTTGAGATCGTTGTCCAGAATTTCCTTAAATACTTTGATGGCCTGTTCGCCGCGGGCCTTATTTTCCGGGGAAGGAGCGCCGGGGATGTACAAACTGGCGTAGGCAGTAGCCAAGTAGAGGTGCGCGGTCGTCAAGCTGGGATCAAGCTCCGTAGCGCGCTTGAAATCCTCGATGGCATCATCCGACTTGCCCGCCTTGAAGGCCACGACACCTTTGTTCAGGAGGTCGCGGGCTTTGAGTTTATTGCAGCCCGAAACTCCAACGGTGAGGATCAACAGCGCTGCCAGAGAAGCCGTCCGGCGAGCATTACGAGCTGATGCATAAGTCATCGAAGCATCCATCCCTGCGAGGATTCAGATCCGCCCTGCGAGGGGCCAATCTACACTATTTAGCGAACGTTTTCGAGTTCCGTCGTCATCAAGCCCACCGTCGTAATTCCCGACCCACGCATTACATCGATCGCCCGGGCGATGGCGCCAAATTCGATGGCGCTGTCCCCACGGAGGAACGCAGCGCGGCTGGCGCGCATCTTGAAAATCTCCCGAAGCCGGGCCTGGAGATCTTGCCACTCGACCGCGTCCTGGTTGATGCGTAGCGTGCCATCGCCGAAAACTTCGACAACAATCACATCCGGCGGCCGAGGCGCCTCGGAAATCGCCGGTTGCGGCAAATCCGCCGGAAGACCATACTCGATCTGCGGGCAAACCGCCATAAATATGATCAAAAGCACCAGCAGGATATCGATCAGCGGAACGACGTTCACTTCCGCCAGGGTTCCGAGCTTTGAACCACCAAGCGAAATTCCCATGAGCCACCTCGCCCGAACTGCATGGCCCTGCGAGGAGGACTCTCACACCCTGCGCCGGCCGAGACTCGGCCGCCGAAAAGAGAAGCCTTACGACTTACTGCCCGGCCTCGAGCTTGGCCGTGATCAAGCCGACTCTGTCGATTCCTGCACCGCGCATGATGTCAATGGCGCGGGCAACTTCCATGAACAGTACATCGTTGTCGCCCTTGACGAAAGCAATTTTCTCGGCGCGCTCTTTGAAAATCGTTTCTAGACGCGGCCCGAGCCCATCCCAGGTGGTGTCTTCGTTGTTGATCTTCAGCTTGTTATTGGAAAGCACTTGAACCACCACGGTCTTGTTCTCCAGCTCGATATCCTGCTTTTGGTTTGGATTGGGCTGCGGGACGAGCGCGTCCAACCCGTGAGGAGTGAGCGGAGTAATAACCATGAAAATGATGAGCAACACCAGCAAAATGTCGATGAGCGGAACGACGTTCATTTCCGCCATCGAACCGCCTTTACTTTCTCCAACAGACATTCCCATTGCGAATCTCCTGTCAGCCTGCGTTTCGCTAAGCTTTCTAAGCCAGCAAGCCGCGCCAGGTGGGATCCGGCGCGGCCCTTCTGACTCAGCAAACGAATGGTCGAAACACCCGACACCCCAGCCGAACGCCTCTCCGACAGTCTCAATCCGCCGACGGAGAAGATGCGTTGGGTGGCTGAGGCGGCGTTGTCCTGCGGTCTTGATTTTGCTCTGTCAAGAGGCCTAGCTGATCGACGCCCGCGGAGCGGATTTCGTCCACCACCGCGACAACATCGCCATACTTGGCCCGAGCGTCGCTCTTCACGTAGACCGTTTTATCGAGACGGGCGGACAGCATATCTTTAATCTGCCCGGTGATATCTTCCTTAGTGATCTTCGTATTCTTAAGGTAGATGGTTCCGTCTCGGGTAACCGCCACGATAATCGCGTCATCTTTATCAGCGTCCTGCATTTCCTTTGCATTATTGACCCTGGCCATATCCACGGGCAGGCTCTTCTGCAACATCGGAGTGACCACCATGAAGATGATCAA
>Ga0207144_1153_pt1 | contig 11982 bp, 5 predicted proteins | sample Alteio_BWMinHeat_FD_153583 | JGI IMG/M metagenome (GOLD analysis project Ga0207144, IMG submission 153583) | Enriched cells from forest soil in Barre Woods Harvard Forest LTER site, Petersham, Massachusetts, United States -... | ecosystem: Environmental > Terrestrial > Soil > Temperate forest >...
CCTCGGCGATGCTCGTAAGAAAGGCCAACTCTTCTATTGAAGTAAACGTTTGCTCGGTGTATATCTATGGCCCTCGAGGAAATGTTTTCATGATTCGATTTCGTCCAGGAATTTCAATTCTTGGTGCATTCCTCGTCGCAATTTTTCTGTTCACGGGTACTAAGATCGCTTTGTTTCCTACGACCTCTGTTGCCGCGGGACAAAAAGCAACTACCGAACAATGGTGGGACGCTTGCGCAAAATCACAGGCCCCTACCTGGATGCAGAAGCTGAGAATCTCGACAGACGAGAAACGGCAGCTACAAAGGAGACCGCGATGATAAATCGGCGTGATTTCTTGGAGCAAGCGGCGATGGGAGCGGCCGGACTGTTACTGGGTTCAAAAACGGGTTTGGCGTCCGCGGCCGGCTCACGCGCGGCCGACTCGCGCGTAGAAGTGCTCTTCGACGAGCCGCTCGGCACCGTCTCCCCAAACATTTACGGCCATTTTGTCGAAAATCTCAGCGGCGTGCTCTACGACGGTATTTGGGTCGGCGAGAATTCCCCTGTGGCAAATATCGATGGTCTTCGAAAAAGCCTAATCGAACACATGCGCAAGATCAAAGCTCCGGTGATCCGCTTTCCGGGCGGATGCTTTGCCGACAGCTATGACTGGCGCGACGGCATCGGCCCCGCTGAAAAGCGGCCCCACCGCACGAACTTCTGGGCCATGGGTGAATCCGAAAAAGCGCCGGCGAGTCACCGCTACGATCCCAATGCGGTCGGCACGAATGAGTTTGTCCACTTCTGCAAGCTGATTGGCGCGGAACCGTATCTCGCCGCGAACGTGAGAAGCCTGCCCGCCTCGGTGTTCCAACAGTGGGTGGAGTATTGCAATTCTCCGGCGGGTAGCACGACGTTTGCCGATGCCCGCGCGGCGGCCGGGTATCCCGATCCTTTTCGAGTGAAGTATTGGGGCGTAGGGAACGAATCGTGGGGCTGTGGCGGCGAGTTTACTCCTCAAGAGTACGCGGTAGAGTTCCGGCGTTATTCCACATGGCTGCCGACGTATGGTGACAACTTGGACCTCATCGCCTCAGGGCCGAATACGGACGAATGGAGTTGGACCAGAGAATTTCTGGAAGAAGTGCTGCGTAAAGGTCCCGGGGAATTGCGCCGCATTTACGGGATAGCTTTGCATCACTACGCGTGGAACCTGAGCCGCGGAAAAACACAGGAGTGGGTGGCCGGCAAAGGCGACGCGTTGAAGTTCGACGCCGTGGATTGGTACGAGCTGCTCCGCGAAGGCGAGCGCATGGAGGGCTTGGTCACCGGTCACTGGCAAGTCTTGAGCGAATTTGACCGTCAGCATCGCGTGAAGCTCGTGGTGGATGAATGGGGACCGTGGTATCGCCCTGGCAGCGCAGCCACTCCAGGCGACCAGCTCGAGCAGATGCCTACGCTACGGGATGCGGTCTTCAGTGGCATGACTCTGGACATCTTCAACCGCCATCCAGAAAAGGTGGCGATGGCCAACTGCGCGCAGCTCATCAACTGCCTGAACAGCCTCTATCTTGCGCACGAAGATAAGTTCGTGATTACGCCGGTTGGGCACGTTTTCGAACTGTACGCCAGCCACCAGGGTGGGCAGGCGCTGCGCACAATTTTCTCGGCGCCCACTGTGCACTATGACCGGGACGGACAATCGGCGTCGTTCTGGGGATTGCGCGGCTCAGCTTCCGTGCGCGACAAAAACCTGACGATCACCGTTGTTAATCCCAACACAAGCGAGTCTCGCTTGGCGGAAATATCCCTGAGAGGCGCCTCCGTCAGGGAAGCCAGCATGCGCTTTTTGAGCAACGCTGACATCCACGCCCACAACACGTTCGAGCAGAGGGATGTGGTTGTCCCACAGACAAAGCCGCTACGCTTGAGCGAAGGCTCCCTTGTGGTGGAGTTCCCGCCAGCTTCTGTTGCAGCCCTGACCATCCAGCTCAATTAGCATCCATCAAGGAACTCATCTTGCCAGCGAATGAATAGAGGCGGGGGCTGCACCGCTTCCGACTCTGGTATAGCAAGATTGTGACGCGTCTGAGCTTTGCTGTTGTGGCTGTTGTGCCTAGCCTCGAACTTCGACCGGGACGCGCTCCCATCCCCGACACCTAAGGGACCACCGCTCGGGGTGTAGAACGGTGGTCCGAGATGGTGCTTGTCCTGAATCAGGCTAGAAGTAGAGCTTTCCTCCTAGCTGCCACCATCTTGGCAGAGTCTGCCTGGTCACCTGGCCAAAATTGCCTTGGGATAGATCACCCTGGACGTTTTGGAAATTGGCATGATTGAAAAGATTGTAGAACTCAAACCTAAATTGAAAAACCAGGCGTTCGGATATGTGTGTGTTCTTATAGAGAGTCGTATCCGTTTGTATAAAGGCCGGATTGCGGAATGCCCCGGCTCTCTCGTTGCCGTTCGTACCCGCAGTCGGAACAGCAAACTGCGCGGCTGAGAAGACTCCCGTTGTATAGGCTGCCCGCGACGTTCCCTGCTGATAACCTGTCACGTCCGGATAGCTGAAGTTATCTCCATTGGCAAGATAGTCTCCAGTTTGCGTAAGGTGGGCGTCCGCACCCGCAACATAGTTTGCGCCGTTGTACGCCGCAGAGGTAAACACCGTGAAAGGATAGCCAGTCTGGTAAATGCTCGTACCGCTCAAGCCCCACCCGCTGGTCGCGTGTCCCACAAATCCCGCACCACCGTTCAAGCCGGGCTGCTCATAATTGAAGCTTGCGGAGAAGCGGTTGGGAGCATCCCAAGGAGATGGACCGTAAAACTGTCCAGGATTCTCCGGGGTTGGATACCTGCTGCCGTCATCCTTGGAAGCAGAGTGTGTATAGGAAACGTCAAAGAACCCTCGGCTTGCTCGGGCTCTGAGGTCAAAGGTCACGGCCTCATAGTTGGCGTACCGATTGTTCTGAGTAAAGGCGATTTGCCCAAAACTCGGATTGGGCCGCGTTGGCGCAGAACCGAGGGGTCGTCCGATTAAGGCTCCCGGCAGTTCATTGATGTCTACACCATAGGACACTTGACCTCCGGCATTGCCGTTTCCAACGAGGTTGGAGGTATGAGAGCCGGTGTAGAGCGCTGCAGCAACAAAGCGGCTACCGAGCCGGTGTTCAAGCGTGCCGGACCAAATATACGCGGTGGGAGAGACAATGTTTGGGTCGATTCCCCCAATCCCTAAGCTTGCCCCCGGTATTCCTCCCGCTGCGTCCAGACAGGGTGCGACAGGACACAGGGCTGTACCGGCCAGTTGAGGGAATACGAATCCGAACGGAGGTTTGCTGCTAGTGCCCTGAACGAAAACTGGCCGGTTGGCTGGTGCATTCGCCGCGAAAAACGTAGGTAGGATTAGGCCCGGTGGGTTGCCTCGGAATTCCTCCTGAATATTGGCGGGCGTGAGCCAATTGGAGAACATACCGAATCCGCCGCGTACCAGCCAGTTGCCCCTTCCAGTGATATCCCATGCGGCGCCGATCCGCGGCGTGTAAGCTTTGGGTGCACCGGCCAGCGCATTGGGGGTGGGCTTCGCAAACCCACTAGCCACTCGAGCTTCGAAACTAGATCCCGAGCCAAGGTAAAAATTGCCAAAAACAGTGGCGGTAGACTTGGAGTACGGGTTTCCTTGATCGTCAAAGCGGAATCCCAGCGTCACGGTCAGATTGCGCCGCACCTTCCAAGTGTCCTCTGCAAAGATACCCCACGTCTTGGAAGCTGCGTCCCAGTTCCAGAGTTGCTGCACACCCGTTATGGGGTTGTACATGACGCCGCCCTCCGTAAGGGGCGCATCTTGAGCCAGAGATAACAAATTGTTGAAGCTGAATCCGGGGTGAGACCACGGTCCCTGGAAAGGCTCGACGTCGTCGCCGTATAAGCCTTCGTAGCCTACTTTTATGACGTGCGCGCCGCGGACATGAGTCAAGACATCGCGCCAGTGATAGTTGTGTTGAATGAAATCGCCTTGGGCAAACCCTACACCGTATCCGACGCTTTGCCCGGTAACGCCGATTCCAGGGATGGTGAAGTCACCAGTCTCGCCAAGTTTGCCCTCAATCCGATTCTGGGCAAAAATTGCTTCATTCAGCGTCGTCGGGCTGAAATCATGCGTCCAGTTCACTTGCAGTGCGCGCTGCCAGTAGTTGTTCGTGGTAGAGAACTGTTTAATGACATTCGGCGCGGGATTGGCCTGGAGGGTACGAAAGAAACTGCCATAAATGCGATCCTTGCTGAAATATTTGTCCACGCGAACGAAGTACTGGGTGCCGTTGATGACGTTTGAGGAATTGAATATTCCGCTGTCAATCATCGGCGTAGCGCAAGGCAAGTTCTCCGTTGCCGCTGTGCCACAAGTTCCCGCGAAAATGTCACTTGCAGTTTTCGACACGGCAACGCCGACCACGTGAGTTGGGACGTAGGTATTCAGTATCTTGGTTCCAAATGTGCCGGGGTTATTCGCTTGGGCGAAAGCCGCGAACGCGGGGTCAGGGAAAGTTATCACCTGGTTGCCAGTAGAAGCAGACGAACGCAAGGCTTCTATCCCAAAGAAGAAGAAGAATTGGTGATGAGGAATGATTGGCCCACCGATCGTCCCGGAGAGGTTGTTGCTATGAAACGGATTGTAGGAATGATCGGAGCCAGGTAGCGAATACTTCGCAAACATCGACTGGTAGTTGAAATAGTCGCTCGCCAGGCCGTGGAATTGATCCGCACCTGACTTTGTCGTCATGGCATTCTGAAGACCGCTACCGCGCCCGTACTCGCTTGAATAAGTGTTGACCTGATTGTTAGATTCTTGAATGACGTCGGGATTGGGAGTGAGATTCAAGACTCCTTGTCGAACGCTGCTCGTGACGTCTAGTCCGTCAATGATCCACATATTCGCAACTGTTCCTTGACCGTTGGCGCTGACGTCCACTGCCTCTTCGGTGGAGAAGTTGCCTGCGTTAGCTCCCGGAGTGCCCGAAGCAACGCCCGGACCGCCCGCAAGTCCTAGTCCAGTGACGCCGGGGGCGATGGTAGACAACGAGAGCATATTGCGGCCTGCCAGCGGTAGCGTCGACAACTCCTGGGTTTCGAGCGTCTGTTGATTCCGGGTCTCCGCTGTGTTCACAAGCGGATTCTCAGCGGACACCGTCACGGATTCCGTCGCTGCGCCAACCTTGACCGCGATGGGCACGCTTAGGTTTTGATTCGTCTCAAGCGTGACAGTCGTTCGCGCTGTCGAAAAGCCCGACGCTTCGACCGAAATCTGGTAGGAACCAGGGGCCAAACTCAGAAAGCGGTAGCCTCCCTCGGCGTCCGTCGTCGTCGTCGCCGCAATATGCGTCGCTAGGTTTTCCAGCACCACCTTCGCTTGAGTGACAGCTGCGCCACTCGGATCGGTCACGTTTCCTTGAATATTTGCCGTGTACTGAGCCCACGTCGGGCCAGCCGTTAGAAGAACTGCGACAAGCAGCCGGATGGACCATCCAACCAACAATCCTGTTTGCATGCGCTTCACCCCCGAAGATGGAGAGTAAACATTTACAAAACAACTCCCATGTAAACGTTTTCTCGATTGCCCCAATATATATGCCAGCTGTTTTCCGCTGTCAAGCAGTTTCTAGTCTTTCCTATTAGCGCACTCTGGGAAACGCGTCCCGTCGTTTCAGGCCTCTTGATTTAGGTCTTCGACCAACCACGGTTTGCCACTTGTCCGACTCCCTGTCGCAGACATAACCAGCTGATTGATCGGCAGTTGTTTGAAGGACTCCACAAGTCCGCCCGGCCAATGCACTTCCACGCCCACTAGAGTATCGTTCCCGAGGCCGAAATGCAGGCGGGAATCGTTCGAAGAATAGAAGCTGGATGTGACCCAAAACGGTCTGAGCCAGCGTTTTCCGGCCATATTGGGCCAGAACCCGAGGCCCGATCGCACTTCGATTGGACTTCACTCCCTCGAGTTTCACCTTGATCCAATTCTGTTTCCGCGAATATCGTTCCGCAAAAGGACGGGTCTTCATTCAGATTGATAATGAGCATGTCGACCTCGCCGTCATTGTCGAAATCCCCAAAGGCGCATCCCCGGCCCCGGTGCGCCTTCGCAACCCCCTGGCCAGCAGCCTCTAGCAGTTCCTCAAAGGAGTTATCGCCCAAATTGCGAAACACCGCGAGGGGTCTTGTTCGCATACTGGCTAAGGGTCCGTGGGACTGCCGGGTAAACGTTACCTGTAACCACGCAGAAGTGCGGGTGCCTATGGTTATCGACGTCCGCCATTCGCGCACCCCCAACAGATATACCGTTAGTCTCTTGGAATGCACGCGAAAACCGTGCAGAAAGTTTGCGCGCTCCGCCTAAGGCTGCTTCGTCGCAGAGTCCTCTTCAAACAGTTTGTATCGGTAGTGCTCTTTTTCTTCCTTGGTCGCCTGTTCCCGTAGCTGCGCCAATCGCTGAAGCAGTTCCGGGATCTCTTTCTTCTCGCCTGTTTTCCGCAGTGCCTGAATCAGGCGGTACACCGCGGTTTGATCCTTGGGATCGATGACCAGCGCCTTTCTGCACTGCTCAATCGCATCCTGGTACTGTCCGGTCTGCATGTAGAGTTTTGCCAGCACCCCGCGACCCGCGGCAAGGGTCGGCTGTAACGTGACCGCTCTCTTCGCCGAACTCATCGCAAGCTTGAACTCCGGCGTCCCCGGCTCCGCACCCTTTTGCGAAAGCACATCCGCCTGCAGGTAAAGTAGCAGCGGGTCGTTCGGCTTCCGGGCTAGTTTTGTCTGAACCGACACCAAAGCGTGGTCAAGATCATTGGCCTGCACAGCCGCCAAGCCTTGCGCCGCGGTGCTCAAGGATTGGTTCGGGTTCAATTCATACGCCTTCTCGAAGTCAGCCTCGGCTTTGTCGTACTGCGCCAACTGCACGTACAGAACTCCTCGCGCGACGTAAAGGTCGTCTGCTCTTGGCTCTAGCGACAGGCCCTCCGTGATCACATCGATACCCACCTGAAACGACTCGTGCGTAAAACAAATGTTGGCAAAATCCAAATAGAGGCTGACGTTCCGCGGCGCCAGCAAGAGCGCCTGACGAAGCGTGCTCACCGCTTGCGGGGTGTCTCCGGCGTCCTCGTAGGCCGTCGAAGCGAGCTGCAGAGTGTCCGCATCCACGTCCTTGGCCTGCAGCAGCGGTTGCAGCGTGGCAAGCGCGTCCTCGGGCCTCTTCGCCATAAGCTGAATAGAAGCGAGAACGAGATGTTCCCGCGGATCCTCCGGTCGAAGCGCCAAGGCTCTCTGAAAAGTTGTCACCGCCAGGTCCATCCGCTTGAGCTTGACGAGGCAGGTCGCATAAGCATGCAAAGCGTCGGGCTGAGAATCGAGCAGTTCCCCAGCTTTCGCGAAATCCGGAGCCGCGGCAGCGCAGTTTCCCTTCCGGTACTCGAGCACCGCCAGCATGGCGTGCGCCGTCGGATCTTCCGGATGCAATTGCAGCAAATGATTCAGCAGTGGCACAGCCGTCTGGTCCCCGGCCTGGTACTCAAGCTGCGCCGCCCCGGCCAGCGCCGCTATGTTGTTCGGAGAAATTCTCAGCGCTCGCTGAAACGCCGTCAGTGCGTCTTTGTTGTCCCCTTTGCTTGCGAAAGCGATGCCTTGCAGCGTCCACAATTGCGCATTGTTAGGCGATGTCGCCAACGCCGCGCGGCTCAACTGCACTGCTCTGTCATAATCTCTGGCACGGAGCGCCGACGTAACAGGCTCACTCTGGCTCTCAGAACTCTGAGAAAAAGCTGGCGAATGGCAAGCGAACAGGAGAACGGCAAGCCGAATCGCGATCGAGAATTCACGAAATTGTTTCATCGGTGTGAACACAGGATACTTCATCCGGGAAATCGATTACAGCCAGGGTTTGACGCCGAGCCCCCACCGCGCTATATATAGGTCATTCGAGATAACGCTTACTTAAGTTCTCGCGCTCGGTCATCGCTCACAAGCGCACTTCTCAGAATCCGCGGAGGCCGACCGTTAAGCGATCTCCGGAGGTTTCGCGATGCAAAATAAGACCAGGCGCCAGTTCCTCAAATCCGCCGCGGTTTCCACCGCTGGACTACTCGCGGCCCGTTCTCTTCCCGCGTGGCCGCGCTCCTCGGCAACCCTGGCGATCACTCCGCAACTCGCGATCTTCGGCTATGCCCATGTGCAACTCCTCGACGGCCCCTTCCGCACCCAGTTCGACCAAAATCATCAGTTGTTCCTCAATCTTAACGAAGACGGCCTCCTCAAACCCTTCCGAAAGCGTCAGGGAATGCCCGCTCCAGGCCCCGACATGGGCGGCTGGTATGACGATGCCGACGACTTCAACGACAAGGATAATTTTCACGCGTTCATCGCCGGCCATTCCTTCGGCCAGTATCTCTCCGGTCTCGCTCGTGCCTGCGCCGTCACCGGCTCGAAGCCCACACAAGAAAAAGTTCACCGCCTGGTGCGCGCCTTTGGCGAGACGGTCGAACCCACAGGAAAGTTCTACGTCGACTATCGCCTTCCCGGCTACACCTTCGACAAGACTTGTTGCGGCCTCATCGATGCTCATGAATTTGCATCAGATCCCCACGCCCTGGAAGTCCTCAAGCGCGCCACCGAAGCGGTCCTGCCGCATCTCCCAGAGAAAGCTCTGAGCCGCGCCGAACAGGAAGCCCGCCCCCACAAGTCCATCGCCTATACCTGGGACGAAACCTACACGCTCCCCGAAAATTTCTTCCTCGCCTATCAACGCAGCGGCGACAAACACTACAAGGAGTTAGGCGAACGCTTTATATATCACGAGTATTACGACGCCCTCGCCGAAAATCAGAATGCCCTCCCCGGCAAGCACGCCTACAGTCACGTCAATACGTTCAGCTCCGCCATGCAAGCCTACTTGGTCCTCGGCGAAGAAAAATACCTCCGCGCCGCAACCAACGGCCTCCGCATGGTTCAGGAGCAAAGCTACGCAACAGGTGGATGGGGACCGGACGAAGCCTTCGTCGTACCCGGCAAAGGCCTCCTCGCCGAGAGCCTCGGCAAAACTCGCTCCAGCTTCGAAACTCCCTGCGGCGCCTACGGCCAATTCAAAATCACGCGCTATCTCCTGCGCGTGACCGGCGACTCCCGCTACGGCGACAGCATGGAACAAGTGCTCTATAACACCGTGGCCGGCGCCAAACCCATGCTCCCCGACGGCACCAGCTTCTACTATTCCGATTACAACTCCGACGCCGCCCGAAAAGTCTATTACAAGGACAAATGGCCCTGCTGCTCCGGCACGTTCCCGCAACTCGCTGCCGACTACGGCATCAGCTCCTACTACCAGTCCAGAGAAGGCGTCTACGTCAATCTCTTCCTTCCCTCTCGCGTAAGCTGGATCCAAGGCGGCACGCAAAGCACTCTGACTCAAAAAACGAGTTACCCCACTTCGAATACCACTCAGCTCGAGCTAGAGATGCCGCGTCCTGAAAAGTTAAGCGTGTATCTGCGCGTTCCAGCGTGGGCGGACGCCAAAACGCGCATCTCCGTCAATGGCAAACGAGCGGAAGGCGATGTTGTCCCCGGAAAATTCTTCGAACTATCGCGCACCTGGAAGACTGGCGACCGTGTGGAATTTGAAATTGGGATGCCGCTTACCCTCGAACCTGTCGATCCGGAAAATCCCCAGATCGTCGCACTCCGCCGCGGCCCCCTCGCGCTCTTTGGCGTCGGAAATTTGCCCGCGAACTTCTCGCGCGCTCAACTGCTGGCCGCTACCGCAGCCGCTCAGTCTTCAGAAAACTGGCTGGTCCAGGGCGACGCCGGAAAAATGACATTCCGTCCGTTTGCCGCCATCGGCGACGAACCTTATCGTCTCTATCACACGGTAAAAGCCTAGCGCTCCTGTCGCAACGCAGCGGCTTCGGATCGCCAGGACGCGCTCAAGTTTCCTAAGCCTTCAAAACCGGCGTCCAAACCTGCATCGGCGTGCCTGCCCGATTCGCCCACGCGTAGTAAGGAATGAAGCCCAGTTCCACTTGCCGTCCCCTGGAAGCTTCAGCACGGTACGCACGATAGAGTGTGCTATGCGAACCGGACTTCTCGCTAACCGCCCCCGTATGTTTCAGCAACACGATTCCCCCCAGCAAATCCCTGCGGAACTCTTCGTGAAACGCCGACGCGCCTTTTTGCCGCACATCCAGCGAAACATCAAATAACTGCACACCCTCCGGCTGATCCAGCTGCTCAAGACAATAAACCAGCGGCCCACGCTGAACAGCGACACGTCCGTAGTCATCCACAACACGCGGATTCGCCTCAATCTCCTGCGGCGTCATCCCAAAATTCACATGGATATCATCGCCGGCCGTCCACCGCCGCCGCAGCGCAAGATACTGCCCCGGCGTCGCTCCCGAAACCGCCTGGCCATTGACGGAAACCTGCGTGCCCAGAGACCACCCCGGCACGCGAAGATAAAAAGTAAACTCCGTCGGCCTCGCTGGGGTCACAGTAATATCCGCTGCGCCATCCCACGGATAGTTCGTTTTCTGAAGCACTTTCAGCCCAGTCCCATCCTCAAGATGCCAATCCAGCTGCGAATTGTCGTACAAATGCAGGTAGAGTCCATCCTTGCTCGTGCTATAAAAATACCCAGGCAGGGAAGCAAACGTCCGCTCCAGATTCGGCGGGCAGCACGTCGTGTCGTACCACGGATTGCGAATCTGGTCGCCGCCCGAAGGATCAAATCCCAGCGGATTGCGGTAGCAATACATCGTCCCGTCCAGCGACATCCCCGAATTAATCCCGTTATACAAAGCCCGCTCGATCACGTCCGCGAATTTCGCATCGCCAGTCGCCGCGAGCATCCGCCAGTTCCACATCATGTTCCCAATGGCCGCACAACTCTCTCCATACGCCGTGAAATTCGGCAGCTCATAAGAATCGCCAAATGCCTCGCCAGAACTTCGCGCCCCAACTCCGCCCGTCACATACATTTGGTCTGACACTAGGTCTTCCCAAAGAAGGTTCAGCGTCTTCAAATAGGTTTGATCACCGGTTTCCAGATAATAATCGGTCGCCCCGCAGCAGGCGTACATCGCTCGTACCGCATGCCCCTCAAGATGCGTGCGCGACGTGAACGGAATTCCGCAGAAATGATAGACGTACCCGTGCTGCGGCAATTTGATCCGCTCGTCGCCCTGAAGAATATATCCCGCCAACTCCAGGTGCCGCTTGTCTCCCGTGGTGCGGTACAGCTCGATCAGCGCCATTTCCATTTCCGGATGTCCCGAAAGAACCGGCTTCTTATCCGGCCCCGGCCCGAAATTGGGCAACAAATAGCCGTCGACAAATCGAATTCCCGCGTCGAGCAGAGTCCGATCGCCCGTCCCGCGATAATAGGCAATCGCGCCCTGGATCAGGTGACCGAGGTTGTAAAGCTCATGCCCCCACCGTTGCACGTCAGGCTGCATCCGGTCCTTCGCCTTGTCGCCCGTGTAGTAGGTATTCAAATACCCGCTCGGCTCTTGTACCGCCACAACTTCCTTGATGATCCCCTCGGTCAGCGCGCGCAGCTCAGGACGGTCGCCAGACTGTAGCGCAAATCCCACCGCCTCCGTCCACTTGTACACATCCGAATCCGAATAAACCGGGCCGTGCTGCGCGGCATCGCTCTTGCCCACAAGCCGCAGAAAATTGTTCATCCGCCCATTCGCCTCGAGCAACTTCTCCATCGACGGAATGCTCTTCTCGACGTTCGTCTCGCGCCGCGCGCCCCAAAATCCCTGGGTAATCGTCACCGCCTGCACAGGAATGTTGTGCAATTTGGCATAAGGGGACTTATCGATAAAAAGCACGCCCTCATCTTTCCAGTCAGGACTCGACGCACTGGCACCAGCTCCCCAGGACGCCCCGAGCAAACTGCGCGTTGGCACGGCACTCACCGCGGCCGCTGAAACCGCTGCGCCCACAAACTCCCGC
>Ga0207144_1154_pt1 | contig 11891 bp, 9 predicted proteins | sample Alteio_BWMinHeat_FD_153583 | JGI IMG/M metagenome (GOLD analysis project Ga0207144, IMG submission 153583) | Enriched cells from forest soil in Barre Woods Harvard Forest LTER site, Petersham, Massachusetts, United States -... | ecosystem: Environmental > Terrestrial > Soil > Temperate forest >...
ATTTATTTTATAGTAGGATTTAGTGTAACATCATCTTCTCCAAAACGGAAGATTATCTCATCAGACTTAGCATAACCTATCCGCTGTCTGGCAACCCATTCAAGAAAATTGGGATCTTGATTAAAACGTTTTAAATACTCTTCCTGTATGATCACTTCATTTTGTGCTCGTCGCAGAGCATCCTCAAGATTTTTTTCATTTTGCTTAAAAATCTTGCCTTCTCGATGCGTCTTTATCAGCATGAGGGTAAATCCAATGCTCACGAACAGGATTAATCCTCCAAATAAAAGACATATAGACTTGTGAATATTACTAAATTTCATTTATGATCTCAATCAATCAGCCTCATTTAAAAAAATTTATCAAGTTTAAAAACCTATAGCGACGCCATGTATCAGGATTATTTTGAATTTTCAGAAATGCCTTTCAACATTACCCCGGATCCCAAGTTTTTATTTTTAAGCCCCACTCATCAAGAGGCTCTTGCCCATTTGCGCTACGGAATCAAAGAAAAAAAAGGTTTTATTGTTCTCACGGGTGAAGTCGGCTGCGGAAAGACGAGTCTCTGCCGCAAATTATTAAGCGAACTTCACTCCGACAAGTACGAAACCGCACTGATACTGAATCCCAGAGTTCAAGAACATCAACTTCTTAGAGACATCCTCCATGAGTTAGGAGAAACTATTTCTCCAAAATTAGACACAGACCTGGTAGGAAAAATTAATGCCATTCTTATCGACCGCGCCTTAAAAGGGAAAAGCGTTATTCTTATCATCGATGAAGCTCAAAACCTTTCTTTCGAGGTTCTTGAACAAATTCGCCTCCTTTCGAATCTAGAAACAGATACCCAAAAGCTACTGCAAATCATTCTCATGGGCCAACCGGAACTTAAAGAAAAACTAAACCAAAAACATCTTAGACAACTAAAGCAACGCATACTCGTCTATTTTGACTTAGATAAACTTTCCTTTAAAGAAACTTGCATGTATATTCAACACCGCTTAAGTTTGACCCGAAGATCGGGCAGGCCCTACTTCACCTATTGGGCTATGCGAAAGATTTTTAAAAAAAGCAAAGGCGTCCCTAGAATAATAAATAATATTTGCGATAAATCTCTTCTTTCCTCTTTTGCAAGAACAAACGATTTCGTGACCTATCAGGACGTCTGTCGCGCCATCAAAGCAATCAAAATACAATGAGCCTTATTAACGATGCCCTAAAAAGAGCTGAAAAATCGCTCAATAATAACTCCCCCGATCAACACAGAGAACGGATTCCCTCTTTTCATGTTGAACCTTCCAAAAATAATAAAAAGCTTTTTATTATTGTACTCTTGGGTGGGATACTTTTCTTCAGCACTCTCATTGCCTTAATTATGGTGCTTCGATCTAAACCTGAACCAACATCAATAAATACTCTATCGAATACTTCCCACGATGTCGCATTTGTTGCAGACGTTGCAGTTGAAAAAGAAGATCCTGTGATACAACAACTGGAAGAACCCATTGAACCTGAAAACAATAACACCACCACTATCAACGAACCAGAAAAACCCATTTCATCAAATCCCATAACAACCTCAACAGCAGCAAATTCAACAGTAAGTCCCACGGCTAACGAATCACAAAAGGACCTTAGCGAAGAGTTCGTTCAAGGAATTGTTGGGCTCGCCTCACGTGCATTCATCAAAACTCCTTCATCCAATACAGATTCTCAAAAACCTCAAGAATCTGTAAAAGAAAGCGCCAAAGAGACCTATTCTTTAAGTACAGCCCAAGATACTCTCACAATGCTCGAAAAGCAGGTGAACAATACTACTCAATACCGTATCCCGAACAACCCCGTTCAAGATTTCGTCCAGGATCTTTCTATCACGGGAGTCATGATTGCAGATGATGAAAGCCAAGTACTCATAAACAATCAAGTCTATACCAATAATTCTATAATCGACACTTCGCTCAATTTAAAACTAATTGACATAAAACCCCACAAAATCACTATCAGAGACGCGATGGGAAAAACCTATACAAAGGAATTTTGAAACAGCAAATGCTTCATCAAAAATTCAGAAAAGTTATTCTTTAAATAATTATTCTTTACAGAATAACTTTTGGATCTAGGATAAGAGAATGAAATTCCTAGATAGAAAACAGGAGTTTTCCCTTTTAACTAAGGCCATACTTTCAAAAAACTTTTCATTTGTCGTACTTTGGGGCAGACGACGAATTGGAAAGTCGCGACTACTCATAGAATGGAATCATCAACAAAAAGGTATTTACTGGGTAGCTGATGAATCTACACCTTTCGTTCAACGAAAATACTTTACCGAGGCTCTTACAAAAAAATTTCCTGGGATCAACGAAGTTGATTATCCTGACTGGAAAATTTTATTTAGGAGACTTACACAAGAAATAAAAAATCAACGATGGGAAGGACCTTTAATCATTGATGAACTCCCTTATTTAGTTTCAGCTTCAAAAGAGTTGCCGAGTGTCATACAAAACTGGATTGATCAAGATCTTAAGTCATTAAAATTTACTCTAATAATTGCCGGCTCGAGTCAAACCATGATGCAAGGACTTGCGTTAAGTGCAAACTCTCCCCTATACGGCCGTGCTACTGAAATCATAAAACTTTCGCCTCTAGCACCAAAATATTTAAAAGAAGGCATGCACATCAATTCGCCAATCGATCAAATAAAAGCCTATACTTTATGGGGCGGAATTCCTCGATATTGGGAATTAGCAGAAAATTATGGGATAGAAATAGAAAAATCTGCGTATGACCTTTTACTTAAACCTCAAGGCATCTTACATCAAGAACCCCATAGACTTCTTCTTGAAGAAAAACCTAGCGCTATATCATTAAAACCTATATTAGATGTAATCGGCATGGGAGCTCATAAAACTTCGGAAATCGCTGCCCGACTAAGTCAGTCATCCACATCACTCAGCAAAGGGCTTCATAGGCTTCAAGAACTTGATTTAATAAAACGCGAAATCCCTTTTGGAGAATCAGAAAAATCAGGAAAAAAATCACTCTATAAAATCAACGATCCACTATTCCGCATATGGTTCGAACTAATATCAGGTCGACAAGGCCAAATCGCGGAATCCACACAGCCTCAATTAATGAAATTATTGGATTCTTATTTACCACACCTCATCTCAAAAACCTGGGAAGACCTCTGTCGCAAAGCCTTCCTGCATCTCCCTCAACTTCAACAGGAATCTTGGCGCGTACCCTCTCGCTACTGGCAAGGTAACGGACCTGAATGGGACCTTATTTCCACTTCATTCGATACTCATTCCATAATAATTGGAGAATGTAAATGGTTTACTGGAAAAGCAACAACTACACTCATTCAAAAAACAATTCAACAACTCATAGAAAAAGGCATTCCTCCATTGTCTCAACCACCTTTTGAACACATTTACTACTACCTATTTATACCTGAAATTCCACAAGAAAAAATTAAACTCGCTAATAATATTGTTCTTATCGACGCAAAGACAGTTATTCAAAGTATTGAATCGTAAAATAAACTTCAAAAAAACATTGAAGAAATTACCGATTAATCTAGCTTCCTAATTAACCATGTCTAATCCAACTACATCTAAAGCCAACAAAACCGCCATCTCTCCAACTCGCGAGGAAAACTATCCTGAGTGGTACCAACAAGTCGTTCGTGCCGCTGATCTGGCAGAAACTTCTCCCGTTCGAGGATGTATGGTAATTAAACCTTGGGGCTATGCCATTTGGGAAAATATCCAAAGAGTTATGGACAAAATGTTCAAGGATACCGGGCATAAAAATGCCTATTTTCCACTCTTCATACCCATGAGCTATCTTGAAAAAGAAGCCCAACATGTCGAGGGGTTTGCAAAAGAATGCGCTGTTGTTACGCATTCCAAGCTTGAAGCAGGCCCGGACGGAAAATTGATTCCCGCTTCTCCTCTTGAAGAACCACTCATCGTTCGTCCAACTTCTGAAACCATTATTGGCGAATCTTTTTCTAGGTGGATCCAATCTTATCGTGATCTTCCCTTGCTTATTAACCAATGGGCAAATGTTGTCCGCATGGAAATGCGTACACGCCTCTTCCTTCGCACAACGGAATTCCTTTGGCAAGAAGGCCATACCGCTCACGCCACTCAAGAAGAAGCGATGGAAGAATCGCTCCGAATGCTCGGAGTCTATGCCGATTTTGCCATCAACTACATGGCCATGCCTGTTCTCCAAGGTGAAAAAACCGAAAGCGAACGCTTTCCCGGTGCTGACCGAACCTTTTGTATTGAAGCGATGATGCAAGATAAAAAAGCACTTCAAGCTGGGACCTCTCACTTCCTTGGCCAAAATTTCTCTAAATCAAGCAATATCAAATTCCTAGATGCCGATGGTCAGGAAAAATTTGCATGGACGACTTCCTGGGGCACTTCTACTCGCCTCATTGGAGGACTTATTATGACCCACTCCGATGACGATGGGCTTATCATCCCTCCACGCCTTGCGCCTACACATGTTGTAATTATTCCAGTTTTACACAAAGAGGAATCACGCACGCAAGTCCTTGACTACTGCGAAAAACTTAAAAAAGATCTCCGAAATATCAATTTCGCTGGACGACTTCTCGAAGTAGAAATTGACGCTCGTGACCTCCGTGGTGGCGATAAAATGTGGCACTGGATCAAACGAGGCGCTCCGATGATCCTCGAAATCGGCCCTCGCGACATCGCCGAAAACAGCGTATTTCTCACTCGCCGAGACAAATCGGTTAAAGAAAAATCGGCTCAAAAAAGAACTGAATTTCTCGCAACCGTTGCCAAGCAACTCCAGGAAATGCAGGACAATCTCCTCAACCGCGCCCTCGCCTTCCGCGAAGCCAACACTGTCAAAATCGACACTAAGGAAGACTTTTATAAATTCTTTGAAGGCGAAAATTCTGGCTTCGCCTATGCCCACTGGAACGGCAGCGCTGAGGTAGAAGAAAAAATTAAGGCAGACCTCAAAGTCACAATCCGTTGTATTCCATTCGACGGAGACAAAGAACCGGGAAAATGTGTTATTACCGGCGAACCAAGTAAGCAACGGGTTTATTTTGCAAAGTCTTATTAACTTCAATTACCCTTATTCATCACTTGTTTTTGGAATGTACGGAATCAAACCTTTTGCATAAGCTACTTCTTGAATTTCTCGAGAAAGATGTCTCACATCAACAAGCAGTCCATGAAATAAAATCATCCAAGCAGTAAAATTATCATCCATTTTACTAGGCAAAGTCCAATCAGGATCCATTGTTGCTATTTTTAAAATATTACGAACCTGCTTTCCTTTTTCCCCTCCAGTACTTGCACTTAATCCAAAGGCTTCGGCCAATTCACTCGCTTTCATATGAGGTTTTTGTGATTTATCATACAAAAAATTAACGGTCCCTAACGCAGTCAATACTCCACATGCCCATGTTTTTGGCCGCCCCCCTAACAAAGGCGATGGACGCTTTCTTGCTAACTTAGCAGTCATCTTAATAGCCAGCATTTCATATTCTTCATTCAAAGATACTCGACAAACCTCTTGAATATATTGAACGATCTCATTGAAAACCCCTTGCAAAGGCTCCGGAACTTTAGAATGCTGCTTTTCTATTGATGCTACCATAACTATCTAAATCAAAGTTTTTCACAAAAAATATTTAACATATCCAAAATTAACAGCTGAAAATGCTAAATCACATGAGCCAACGCTAAACAAAAACAAAAAAGAGTCAACTTACTTTTGCAATCACAGCTCTGACCAAGCTAAGAATCAATATAAGCAACAAAAAATCTGGCTACCAAAAACGGCAATACTTGAATCCAAACAGCCTGCTCGCGTAAAAAATAAGCGCCAATAACCACGCCTAAATACAAACTAAGCGTAACAAAAGGATATTTTGGCGTAGCTTCTATAAATCCATTACAAACTTTTGGAAACATGGCTTGAAATAAATGTACTAAAAAATACACTCCAAAAAATGCACAGGCCATCAATTCTGAAAACAGTTTATACCCTGGCTCAAAATCAACTAATATAAATATCGATCCAGTAAAAAGATACACTAAAACTGCGATCAAAAAACACCTCACTTTTTTGCGCTTTAAAAACAAAAAAACAAAAATTATTACCGAAATTAATGCTCCTAAAAAATACCCTAGAATCCAAGGACACCCCCAAAGATTTGGCCCAAACGTTCCAAAAAACGCAAAAATTATCATTGGAAGATAATTAATAAATTCGTAAAACCCTGACTCTTTCTTAGAACTATTCATACCTAACCTTTCCCCTGCTCAATCTCTGTCTCCACCTTCCCAAACTTAAAGCACACTTCTTTGCGCAGCTTTATAATCGCAGAAAGATTGACAAGAATCAGCAATCCTCCAGATAAACTCATTATCAAATATACCTTCGTCTGATCAAAATGTGCAAAAAACCAAAATGCAAAAATTGCAAAAACATAATAAATTGCCCGTCCAAAACGAGGAGAAAGAAACTTTGCCGCCTTCACTCCAACCGCAAAATAAGCCAAAATCGTCGTAAACCCAGCTAAAAAAATAATAAACGCAATAAAGTACTGCGAGTGTGGAATATGCATTGCAAGTGCATGTGCAACATACTCCGAAGTCTTAAAACTCACCGGATCCATCCAAAGACCCGTCAGATAAACCACAATCATACTCATTGAACAGATCAACGCATCCGTAAAAGCTGCTACAATCGCCAACCTCGATTGATAATAAAAATTGTTCGTCTTTGTTTCACTCTGGATAATCGAGTCAAATCCGATAGCAATGTCACCCGAATAAACAGCTCTTGCAGCCCCCTGTTGAGCTGCCATAAGCAGAGTACTTCCTGCGAAACCGCCGATTGCAGCATGCCCTACAAATGCACTCTTAAAAATTGTAACAAACATCTCAGGAACCATTTCCATATTTAGAAAAATAACCCATCCACACAACATCACGTAAAGAACGATGAATAACGGCATCAACAACGTACAGACATTAGCCAATCGCTTAACTCCTCCAAGCCCCACGTACACAGTGAAAACCAACAGTACAAGAATGATAATCTCCTTTCCAATTGGGAGATTATCCTGAATGGTATCGACAATCACTGTAAATTGAAAAATTTCAACCCCATAAATACAAAGCAAAACGGCAGCTATATTAGCAAGAATAATTCCTCCTTTTCCTTTGAAAGCCCCTGGTATCGTATACATAGGCCCTCCATCATAACCTTCAAGGCCGTTGGTCCTACGATATTTCATCCCCAGATAAATTTCTGCATATTTAATCAACATTCCCGCAAAGGCGGCAATCCATAACCAAAAAAGGGCTCCCGGCCCTCCAATTAGAAGCGCAGTTATCACAGCAACAATATTTCCCAAACCAACCATTCCCCCAATAGATGCAAAATACAACCGAATGGGCGACACACCCGGCATCTCTTGCTTTCCATAAGCAGCAAGCGCTCTCACCGTTGCCGGCAAGTGCTTAAGGACTCTAATTTGATAAAATCGACTTTTAACACTAAAATAGAGTCCCGCCAAAACCACCAAGAAAAAGCCTATGTAACGCCAATAGAAATCATCCACCGTCGATAGCGCCGAAAATATTTGATCAATCATTATATATATTCGTTAAAAAACAAAATCCGCCTCTTCCAAAAGCACGGATCCTGAGAAATGTAATTCTTGTATTATACTTTCTGAAAAAACACAAGCCCGCACCCTAAATATCACGTTTTTCTTTGTCAATGAAATTACTCAGAGAACGGCTCATCAAACAGGACTTTTTTCCATAAAATAACCACAAAATACAAATAATATCCCATATTTTTGACACTAAAACAGTATGATTATATAATTAGTTTATACACAAACTGATATTAATCATGAAACCCGTAGATAGTAGAAGGACCACACCCCAAAGTATATCTTCCAGCGGCGGTGATCGTAGTGTAACAAAAGTACATGATGGGCCTGCACCCCACCCACTCGCAAAAACCATTGGTTCGCTTAAATCTCAAGGATATCCAACACCCGATACACCCTTAAGCGAACGAAAAGTAACAACAGAGACCACCTCAGCACTCCCTCGCGCAGCCCGTGGACTCCCCTCCGCTCCTGCTTCAACTTCAGCTGAAACTCCTCAACAAGCAAACAAAACACCTGCCAATGCTCTTCAGAAACCACCAACACCCAAAGCAGATCCCTTGTTATCAACAATAGAAGAAAAAATAAAAGATCCTGATCTGCAAAAAGGTATTAACAAGCTATTGAAACAACATAAAGACAATCCCAAAGCAAGAGAATCCATCGAATGCATTTTGACGATTAATAGATTTTCAACAGAAAAAACATTAAGATTTTTCGCAGCTCTTCTAAAATCACCTTCAACTGAAAGCATCGAAAAATTCCATAATAACATATCTAGAGAACTAGACAAAACACTATCAGCTGAATTAAATCAAAGACTAGAACAAGTTCAATCTGAAAGAACTAATGATTCACTTATGCCTAAAGAAGATTGTCTACCAACCGATTGCGCAGAAGTATTATCGAATGTAATCGTTGATCAAAATGGAAATTTCGATCATATGGCAATAGCATCAATATTACGAATAAGAGAAGGCAACACAGGAAATTCTACTAAAACTAATTCATTTGTACATAATGCATATGTGACCCAAATGCTTGAACGCTTTCAAGGCGATCTAGCAGATAGCTTATCGGATGTCAAAGCCCCGAAAAATCAAAACTCCGATATCGCCATGTTCATACGTCAAGCAAATGGGAAAAAGATGAATGACCCGATAACCGACGTCGATGTAAAACGAGCCATTATCGCTGGCCTTCTCAACATACTCTATCAAGAAGACATTTCAGGAAGCTGCTACACGACATCCTTAGCTATGAATATTCGATCTCAGTACCCCAAGTTGTTTATTGACGACATGAAAAACATTATTGATCACGGTTATTATACACGCATAATTGACGGGAAACCTCACCTTTTCTTCCCAATGAAAAAAGCACTTGATATTAAACTAGAAAATGGAGTTGTAAGAATACGAGAACAAAAACAAGCACTTGATGGAACTAAAAGCCCAGTTGTCAAAAAAGATATTAATGAGCAAACTCTACACTCTCTTGTTACGGCATTCAACGGTATGCAACATGCTGATGGCTCAAATGTTACCGTATCTGTCGAAGAAATAAAAGAAGCCATAGCTCCTCACCTTAAAACAAAATTCATTTTCAGAGACAAAAATGGCATCGAAACAGAAATAACCACTTCCGAACAAAAACTGTATGCAGCAAAAGCAAGAAAAGGCGAAGGTGATATAATTAAAACCCAGGAATTATCTCTAAAAGAGACAATCAAACTCGTCCTTCTTAAAAAAGTTGGGTTAACTCCTGAAGAACTGGCCAAAGTAAAAAAAGAAGGCCTTGCGGGTAACCAAACTCCTGAAGCTCAAAAATACAGAGAATACTTAAGATTAAAAAATTGGGTACAACAAAGCTTTTCTAATAATCAAGTTACTAGACTCTTGCGTAGCTGGGAATACTCCATGGGCACCGCAACCCTCGATACAGTTCAAAATCCTGCCCTTACTAGCAAAACAGACATTGTATCAAGCCGAATAATGTCTCTACTCAGCTCCGATCCCGTATTTATAGAACAATTCAGCAATATACCTAAAAATTGTTCCACTCTATTTTTTGACAATCTTTGCGAGCAACTCGATAGTAGAATTGGCGTCGAATATAACAAAGGGGTGCTAGTCTTTTTTGATAAAAGTAATCTCTCAGACTACGATGAAAAAAAGACCATTGCCTCCTCAGAAGATCTCCGAAAACTAATTGGTTCAATTATAATAAAAGCAGGTCAAAAAACGTTAAGAAATAAAGAAATAACATGGAAGGATGAAACCCAAAAAACCGACGCAAAGAATAACATTATTGCTCTAGCCAACCATGTCGCAAATAAAAAGGGAAAAATTGATGAAACTACAAAACCATCTATTAAGGGAGGTTCAGCTAGCAGATCCCTGGCAAATTATTGTGGAAAATCAGATCTTGATTCATCTACAGTTTCTTTCACTCCAACATCGCCAAAAGACTTGGTGGTACAATTAATCAATTTAGTTCAAAAGAGCATCCAATCTCAAGATATTTCACAGAAATCATTAAACGATGGTACTGTAACAATGCCCGTAGAAGCACACGACCATGCGTTTGCTCTAGTACCTAGCGAAGGATTGTTCAAAGATGCCATTAACAGTAGCCAATCTGCCGAAGCGTGGTTAAAAACTCTCGCAATAGGAAAAACCGTCGTAATTGCCAATTTAAATTATATACATAACGGCAAGCATGTCTACCTAGGTGTTCAAAAAACAGGCAATGATCAGTATAAATTTGTGGAACTTCTTGACTCAGAAAGTCTTCATTCTAATCCGGAAATCTTATCCGAGAGCATAGTATCACCTGATGACTTCTTATGGCAATCATGGAATGTCATCACTACTTTTGACAAAAACCTAACAACACTTGAAAAGAGCCAAACCGGCTAAAACGGCAAACCAGCCATGCCCTTGGCCTCCGCCATCTTACGCATCTGTTCTTCCATTTTCTTGCCTTTGTTGCCCTTGAAAGACTTCATCATTTTGACCATTCCCTGGAATTGTTTGATGAGCTGGTTGACGTCTTTGACCTTTGTTCCAGAACCGTTGGCGATTCTCAGTCGACGACTTCCGTTGAGAAGCCTTGGATTACGACGCTCCTTAATTGTCATAGAAAGAATAATTGCCTCTGTCCGCCGAAGTTGCTTTTCTTGTGTTTCGCCGATTTCTGTTTTTGGCATGCCGGGAATCATACCTGCGAGAGAGCTGAGAGAACCCATTTTTTTCAAGACATTGAGCTGTCCGAGAAAATCTTCGAAATCAAACTCCGCACGTCTTACCTTTGCTTCGAGCCTATCCGACTCTTCTTTATCGATGTTTTCCTGCGCTTTTTCTACAAGAGAAACAACGTCACCCATTCCGAGAATACGCTGAGCCAGACGACTTGGGTGGAAAACTTCAAGGTTTTCTATCTTTTCCCCTGTACCAATCATCTTAATGGGAGTCCCGGTAACGGCTTTCATCGACAATGCTGCTCCTCCTCGAGCATCGCCGTCTAACTTGGTAAGAACGATACCTGTGAGGGCTACGGCATCATGAAAATGTTTCGCAACATTCACTGCCTCTTGACCTAAAGCGCTGTCAGCGACGAGCAAGACCTCTTGAGGATCAACGAGTTTTTTAAGGTCTTGTATTTCTTTGATTAAATTCGTGTCGATCTGTAAGCGGCCCGCTGTGTCAAAAATAAGTGCGTCTATTTGGTTTTCTTCTGCCCACTTGCATGCAGCTTTACCAATTTGAGCCACGTTTTGAGTCGAACGATCAGCGTAAACAGGAAATCCTTCTTTTTTCGCGAGAACTTCAAGCTGATCGATAGCAGCTGGGCGATAGACATCGCAAGCAACTAATGCGGGCGTATAACCCTTCTTCTTAAGAAAATAAGCAAGCTTCACGCTACTCGTAGTTTTACCAGAACCATGCAAACCCACCATCATGATGCGTAATGGTTTCTGGTCGTTCAACTGGGTAGCGCCCTCGCCAAGCATTGTGACGAGGTTATCATTAATAATCTTAACAATTTGTTGGCCGGGAGAGACGGTCTTTAAGACTTCTTGTCCGATACAGTCCTTCTTAACGTTATCGATAAAGTCGGCTGCAACCTTAAAGTTTACATCAGCCGAGAGCAGAGCAGTATGAACTTCTTTAAGGGCACTGGCCATGTTCTCTTCGGT
>Ga0207144_1155_pt1 | contig 11822 bp, 9 predicted proteins | sample Alteio_BWMinHeat_FD_153583 | JGI IMG/M metagenome (GOLD analysis project Ga0207144, IMG submission 153583) | Enriched cells from forest soil in Barre Woods Harvard Forest LTER site, Petersham, Massachusetts, United States -... | ecosystem: Environmental > Terrestrial > Soil > Temperate forest >...
GGTAAAGGAACAGACGATATATACGCACATGCAGTAAATATATTAAATTTTATTAATTTGCACAAATCACATAGCATCTTCTCATCTCTATTTGCTGATATAATCTTTATTATGTATCAAGAATTAGTTATTGGCTTCAATGAAGTTGGTAATTTAAGATTTATTGCTATGCTTGCAAATCGAAAATTAATCGATTTTGTCAGTGCTCAAAAACTAAAAGATTACGCAATCACAAAGCTCAAGGACCTTTCTGCTAGTTCATTTCATATTAATTGTTTAAGCCTTATTAAACCGCTAATAGAAAATCAGGAATTAAAACTAAGCGACGATGACATCGCATTTTTAAAGAACTTTATTATTACAAAGCTCAATGACCCTTCTGTCAGCTCATTGAGCTCATTGCATAATAATTCTTTAAATTTACTTGTAACACTAATAAATGAACAGGAATTAAAACTAAGCAAAGATGACATCGCATTTTTAAAGAACTTTATTATTATAAAGCTCAAGGACCCTTCTGCTAGTTCATTTTATATTACTTATTTAATCTTTATTGATGAATATCTAGTATGTAGAAATGGATTGAAACTAAGCGGCGATGAAATCGCATTTTTAAAGAACCTTGCTATTACAAAGCTCAAGGACCCTTCTGTCAGTTCACGTCATTTTCAGTTATTAATCTTCCTGAAAAGACTAATAGATAAATATGAAGTGAAACTAAGCGACGATGAAATCGTATGTTTAAAGAACTTTGCTATTACAAAGCTCAAGGACCCTTCGGATGATTCACTTTATTTTCATTCTTTAGGCCTTATTGAATTTCTAATAAATAGATATGAATTGAAACTAAGCAACGATAACATCGTATATCTAAGGGATCTTTTCATTGAAAAGTTGAAGGACTCTTCTCTCAAAGAGAACATACATAGGTGTTTTCTGAGTTTTTTTCTGATATTAATAGAAAAATATGAAGTGAAACTAAGCGACGATAACATCGTATATCTAAGGGATCTTTTCATTGAAAAGTTGAAGGACTCTTCTCTCAAAGAGAACATACATAGGAGTTTTCTGAATTTTTTTCTGACATTAATAGAAAAATATTCATTAAAACTAATCGATAATGACAGACAATTTTTAAAAAACTATGCAATCATAACGCTTCAAAAGCCAGCGTGTAACCGTTTTGCGCAAGAGTTACTTTTAATTCATCTCAGTTTCATCATCAAAAAAGAAGAACTCTTTTCATTGGTTTCAGTAAAGTTTTTTGAAGATACTCATGAATTTCTTCTTAAAAATACACTAAAAGTTTCGGAAATAAGAAAGCAAACCATTGTTAAATTTTATGAATGCTTTCTCACTCATTCAAACAAAGACATCGCTAACGTTGCAGCCAATATTTTGTTACTAATCGATGATATCATTTTAGACGATACTGATTTAATTACTCAAGTTTAACCGAATAAAATAACAACGTATCCACCAGAAAATATAACCTCAAAATACATCTCCTCCTTCTTGCTCTTGTTAATTAGTTGAACTCAATTTTGAAGTGCAACATTTAAGCTTAATGCTATCTTATAGAATTATCAAATAATTTGACAAATCTCATTATTGGAATCTTGTTTTATGTGTATAATTAACAATTAATCTAATAAAAGGAGATAATATGAACAAATCATCACTTGAATTACTCTCACCAACAAATTGTGCTTTTGCACTAATCGATCACCAACCACAAATGTTTTTCGGCGTACAATCGGGCGATCGTCAGTCAATCCTCGATAATGCAGTAGCCCTTGCCAAAACCGCTAAAATTTTTAAAGTGCCTACAATCCTCACCACCGTAGCCGCCAAAGAATTCAGTGGCCCTCTAATGCCCCAAATACAAGCCGTTTTCTCTGACCAAGTTCCTATAAACCGTTCAACCATGAATTCATGGGAAGATAACAATTTTGTCGCTGCTATCGAAAAAACAAATAGAAAAAAAATAGTCATGGCTGCTCTGTGGACCGAAGTTTGTTTAGCATTCCCCGCCATTTCCGCAGTTAAAGCCGGCTATGATGTCTACGCCGTCATCGATGCCTCAGGTGCCTCAAGCAAAGAAGCCCATAAAATGGCCATCCAACGAATGATACATGCAGGCATCATCCCAGTCACCTGGCTCCAAGTTATGTGCGAACTCCAACGCGACTGGGCTCGCAAAGAAACCTATAACGATGTCATGAAACTCATAAAAGAACACGCAGGTGCCTACGGCGCCGGTGTATTTTACGTCGAATCCATGATGGGCGGACACGGCGGATGATTATCGTTATTCAATGTTATTTGAGTAACCCTAAATATTTAGAACCCAGTTTCCCATAAATAACTTTAGCGAAAATAAATAATAAGCCGCTCCTTCCACCCCAAGGACATCACACCTATCAGAGGAGTATGATGTCCTTGGGGTTTCTGAATAAGTTGAGATTTTTCACTATTAATGGCTATAATTTTTTAATATAATTTGATGCAAAATTATATATTTAATGATTTATTTTTATGATAATTTACTTATGTTATTGACTATTTTGAAAAAATAAAATACCATAGATTTTAATTAATTGAAATTAATCAATTAATGCCAAAAATTAAAAATGAATAAAACAATAAAATTAACACTATGCGCCTTATTTATGGGGCTATCATGTGCAGTATATGCAGAAAACGATGTTGTAACCTACGACGCTAATGAACAGTTAGACGATATCGTCTTTACGTTTATGAGAAAAAGTCAAATACTTCCTGAGCTGTTTGAGCTAACAAGTAGAGAGAAAGGCATTTCTTTTAATGGAGAACGTAAGGTTATCATGGAACTTCCTTTTCGCAAGCTCTATCGTCAATTGAATGCAAAAGCGGAAAAACTTGCAGAAGCTGAAGGAAAGCTTGCTAGAGAGAGTGGAAAAATTAATTTAGAAGAAATGGAAAAGACAATGAAGGAGGTAGAAGCTTCTGAGAACCTACTGACTATGATCGAAAAAACGAGAACAGCATTGAAAGGCTATCCAGCTATGATTGAAATGTCGGAACTTATGTTTGCAAAGGTATACGATGTTAAAGAGATTTTAGAAGGAATTCTTGAAACCGACATAGATAGCTTCAATAAAGATCTTGATGAAGTAATTGCTCGTCTTGCATCGACAATGAGTAAAAGTGAGTTGGATGAGCTGTTCGGTTTAATCTTTGATGATGAAATGGAGCAATATAAGACTTTTGTTGAAGAAAACAAAGCTGTTCTAGAAAAAGTATCTGCTCTAGCCAATAACGGATTCGAGATAACAGTCGCAACGCCAAAGAAGTGTAAAACTATCAAAGGGAAACAATTCTGCACTTCAGGGCAAGCGGAAAAACGTGGGATCAAAACTATTTCGGAAATCATGCCTTATATCAACAGCATGCAACCAGCCGAAGCCATTGACGCACCACACAGCGACCTTTAATTTCTTTTTACTCGAAATTTTATCGCGACAAGAAAGCTGTTGAAAAACAGCTTTCTTGTTTTTAACAAACCATGAAAATATTTAAAAAAAATTGTTGATTTTTATTTTTTAGTAATATATATTGAGCTCTTCAGGATGAAAAGTTCCTGAAATTAAGTTAGATTAACCTCTGTCTCTCCAACATAAACCCTTAACTCAACCCTCCCAAAACTGCCTGTCACTTAAAAACTGATCAGCTATCCTTTGCCCAAGGCAGAATCTTTCACCACCAACATTACTCCATCATGAAAACCCGAATACCTTAAAACTTATCACTGGTAAATTACAATACACACAAGTCCCACACGTTCTTTGACAGTCTCGCTGATCTTAAAACGCGCTTCTATGTTGTACGACCATCACCAATCCAACGTAGTCGATTCCCCATTGCCTACGTTGGATCCCCTTTTTTCATTTGATTATTAGGGTAGGGTACATACCCCCCCCTCTAAATTTCAAATAATAAACGCGCCGGATCTTCCAAAAGCTCTTTGATCATATTAAGGAATGTCACCGCTTCCTTCCCATCAACAATCCGGTGATCATAAGAAAGTGCAAGATACATCATCGGCCGAACAACAATCTCCCCATTCACCACCACCGCACGTTCTTTAATATTGTGCATCCCAAGAATTGCACTCTGTGGCGCATTTAAAATAGGCGTCGAAAGCATCGATCCATAAATTCCACCATTAGTAATTGTAAATACCCCCTCCTGCAGATCCTCTATCGCAATCTTGCCTTCTTTAACTTTCTTCGCGTAATTAATAATTTCTTGCTCAATCCCTGCAAACGACAACTTGTCACAGTCACGCACCACAGGAACCATCAACCCTTTCGGTCCCCCCACAGCAATACTGATATCATAAAAATGATTCTCAATAATTTCATCACCATCGATCTGCGCATTAATCTCAGGAATCTCCTGCAACGCCTTAACAGAAGCCTTCACAAAAAATGACATAAAGCCAAGTTTTACTCCATGCTTTTCAAAGAATTTATCTTGATACTTCTTTCGAGCCGCCATCACCGCACTCATATCCACCTCATTAAAAGTAGTCAACATCGCAGCCTCTTGTTTCGCAGCAACCAATCTTTCCGCAATCTTCCGACGCAATGGCGTCATCTTCTTCCGCGTCGTACGACCTTCCGTAGAGACAACCTTAGCCCCCCCCCCCTATAGCAGACGCAATAGGTAAACTCGAAGTACTAGAAGATTGTTTATCAACCGCCGCTAGCATATCGCCTTTCGTAACCCGTCCATCCTTGCCAGAACCCACAACCGTGGATGGTTCAATTTTACTCTCCCCTGCAATCCGACGAACCGCAGGCGAAACCGCCTCATGCTTCCCTGCTTGTGCAACAGGTGCTGCCTCCACTTTCTTCACTTCCGCTACATTCTCAGTAGCCCTAATAGCTACCCCCCCTCCCGGAGCCTTAGCCGTTTCGTCAATAAGTGCAATAACCTGCCCAATTTCAACTTCGTCACCTAAACCCGCTTTTATAGAAATAACCCCAGAAGCCTCAGCCTGCCCCTCAGAAGTTATTTTATCAGTTTCCAACTCGTAAAGCACTTGGCCCGCCATCACAAAATCCCCATCCTTAACATGCCAGGCTGCAAGAATACCGCTCGTTATCGACTCACCCATACTCGGGACTTTAACTTGAATAGACATAATTTGTGTTGTTTAAAGGTTTATTTTTTAAAAGATTCTTCAACAATCGCCGCTTGCTCCTTCTTGTGCACAGTCAAAACACCCGTTGCCGGGCTCGCAGAAGCCTTCCGACCAACATAGTTTATCCTTTGATTTCCAAGAAGCTCTCCAAGCTCCGGTGCAATATAACTCCACGCACCCATATTCTTAGGCTCTTCCTGACACCAGACAAAACTCTTCGCACTACCGTACTTCTTTATTAACGCAGCTAAAGTCTCCTTATCCAAAGGATACAACTGCTCCACCCGAATAATCGCCGTATCTTTAATTTTGTTTTCCTCACGATAAGCAATAAGATCATAGTACACCTTCCCCGAACAGAAAATTATCCGTTCTGCTTTCTTATTAACATTAACGTCATCAAGAATCGCTTCAAAATGACCAGACGTAAAGTCTTTGACTGCTGAAACGCAATGCTTATGACGCAAAAGACTCTTCGGCGTCATAACAACCAACGGCTTGATTACCTTTTGCTTCTTTTGACGTCTCAGTAAATGAAAAAACTGTGCAGGCGTCGTAACATTGCAAACTTGAATATTCTCCTCCGCACAATTTTGTAAATACCTCTCCAGTCGCGCCGATGAATGCTCAGGACCTTGTCCCTCATACCCATGCGGAAGCAACATTACAAGACCACTCACCCGTTGCCATTTTGACTCAGAAGACGAAATAAATTGATCAAAAATAGCTTGAGCTCCATTGGCGAAATCCCCAAATTGAGCCTCCCAAAGACAAAGCATTTGCGGATAGTCAATCGAATATCCAAAATCAAATCCCAACACCGCCGCTTCTGAAAGGCTCGAATTATGCACACAAAATTGACTCTGATCTTTAGAAATATGATTCAGCGGCGTATAACGCTCGAGTGTCTCCGTGTCATATAGGACCGCATGACGATGACTAAATGTCCCCCGTTCACTGTCCTGCCCTGAAAGCCTAACAGGTGTACCCTCAAGCAAAAGCGTTCCATATGCCAGCGCCTCACCAAGCCCCCAGTCAATATCCTGACCCGATACAAATGCATCCCACTTTGTCGCTAGTTGTCGTATTATTTTTGGATTAGCATTAAAAGACGTCGGAATATGTGTAAGCGCCTTAGCCACTTTTTCCAAAGCCTTAAGATCAACCGCCGTTTTAACAGGTTTGAAGCTATAAGAAGGCTGCGGTGCAAGTATCGGCCTGGAAGACTTATAGCTTCCCTCTTTCGCCGCTTCAACTTCTTTCTTTACAGTTTTAAATGTTTCATCCAAAAGCGTTTCAAATTCTGTCTTAATTGCCTCAGCATTCTGGGAAGATAGAACTCCCTCCTTAATTAACCTCTCAGTGAAATACACGCTTATAGGCTTATGTTCCGCAATGGTCTTGTAAAGAATCGGTTGCGTATACGCCGGCTCATCCGCCTCATTATGACCATGCTTCCGATAGCAATACATATCAATGAAAACGTCTTCTCCAAATTCCTGACGATATTTAAGTGCCAGCTCAGTAATCATAATAACCGCCATAGGATCATCCCCATTAACATGGAAAATAGGAGACTCCAGCATCTTACCGATATCGGTACAGTACATGGATGACCGAGCATGCCTTGGAAGTGATGTGAATCCAATCTGATTGTTGATCACAAAGTGAAGTGTCCCTCCAGTACTATAACCCTCAAGCTTCGATAAATTCAAAGTCTCAGCAACAACGCCCTGCCCAATAATTGCCGCATCACCATGGATCAGTATCGGTAAAACCTTTGATCGATCGATCACCGCAGCATTTTGCGAATAAATCCGTTGACGTGCCCGTGCCTTTCCTTCAACAACAGGATCAACCGCCTCAAGATGACTTGGGTTTGCAGCTAAAGTAATTACAACACTTTCTCCTGACTCACATTTATGAACATTTTCATATCCTAAGTGATATTTAACATCGCCGTCCCCATAGATACTCTCGGGAATATAGTTTTCTGTAAATTCTTTGAAGATAAAGTTATAAGATTTACCTAAAGTATTTGCCAAAACATTCAAGCGACCGCGGTGTGCCATTCCCATGATAACAGATTTAATCCCTACAGCAGGGCTTTTTTCAATAATGGCATCAAGTGCTGCAATAAGTGTTTCCGCGCCCTCAAGTGAAAAGCGTTTTTGACCCACGTATCGTGTATGTAAGAAACGTTCAAAAATTTCTGCATGATTGATTTTTCGCAATATGCGAATACACTTCTCCTTCGAAAATCGTGGCTGATTAAATGTCGGCTCTATGTGCGACTGCAGCCAATGCCGCTTCGTCATGTCCTGAATGTGCATGTACTCACAACCAATCGAACCACAATACGTTTCCTCAAGGCCCTCAACAATCTCCTTTACGGTAAGCATCTTTCCGCCCAAATAATCGTCCGTAAAAAACTTTTTATTTAGATCTGAATCCTTAAGCCCAAATTGCTCCAAACCTAAAGATGGATTCCGAACAACATGCGAATCCAACGGGTTGATATCAGCTTGAGTGTGCCCAATCGAACGATATGCATTAATCAACGAAATAATCGAAGCCTCTCCCTTTTCAGTCTGCAAAGAACTCGAAGGTTTTGCCCCCTGAGCAAGTTCAAATCCTTCAAAAAAAGCCCGCCACTCCCCATCCAAAGTTTCCGGACTCTTTAACCAAATTTCGTACTGCTGATCCACAATATCTGCATTCCAACGATTCGCAAATGTTAAGTTCTTCATTCTATTAGTTGTCTCTTGCTCTTTCCAATAATTTGTTTCTAATGACCTCTGTTGTAAAGATATTTTTTAGAAATTCAACCTTATAATTGCTATAAATACATGCCATTAGAATCGTTAGAGTCACTAAGGAAAAACCTGAAAATTCTATCAGGTCAAGCACAACTCGATGAGGGTAGGGCGATTTTAGACATCGTAAAGTCCCTAGATAAAGAACTTGAACAAAATAAAGCCCACCTCCCCAAAAAATTAGTCCATTTTCTAGAAAACCGTAGTTACCAAAAAGCTCTCAACTTCCTAGAATCCAATCACAATATATGAAGAAAAAGGATCGTATTCCAACTCAGCTAATTCAAAACTCTTCGCTCAATAATCATTTTGATGCCCTTGATACTTCCGACATGCAACTCAACCCAGCTCCCCCCCCTCCCCCTAAAAATTCATTATGTTCTTCAGTTACTCAGTCCAAAAAAGGACGTATTAACCTTCGTCGCGAAAAATCAGGTAGAGGAGGAAAAACCGTAACTGTTTTAGAAGGCATTGACAACCCAGAAGATCGCAAAGCTTTATTAAAAACACTCCAAAAACAGTGCGCCTGCGGCGGAACTATTAGAGAGAATGCCATTGAGATTCAAGGAGATAAACGCAACGAAATGGCAACGTTTTTAAAAGACCAAGGCTATCGAGTTGTCTTGAGCGGAGGGTAAAAGAAACCCGATGAGATTTGTATTCGTAATCACATCGGGTTGGTTCAATAAATCTACTATTGCTGATCGCTACCATTGCCCCAAAGTGAGCTAAGGAAGCCAGGCTTTTTTGCGTCTTCGTTTGATTCTTCTACATCTACTCCTGTAGTAATATCTTGTAAGCTATGGTAGTGTTCCTTTACTTCTGTGATAAATTCAAATCCGCTACCAGAATATATAGCTTCAATCACATCTGCCTTTGGATATTGACGCAGAAAAAAAGAATCAATAGCATAACTTACACTTTGTTGAAAACAGCGAATTTCCTTGTATGTAGCATTCTCTGAATCTTGTGCTAAGAACTTTTGCAATAGACGGCCGAGTGCTTGATTCGATACTCTGACTTGCTCAGCCTGCTGTTGCCAGCCGCGCCATCCTGCATATATTTGTACCATCTTTTCATGAGTATAAGTTTCTGTAATCCGACCACTTAAGCAGGGTTGAAATTCCTCGATAACTTTGATACACTGCTCGAATAGCTCTCGAGTATTTGTGATCACAGGGTCTTCATTTGTAACGAGCCAGCCCAACCAATGAGTCGCAGTTGCAGTTGTTTGTTGGGACGCATTCGCTTGTTTCAATTCTGCAACACATTTAGCCAGATTGTATAACTGTGTATTGTCATCACCTTTATGAAAAAGGGTTTTAAATGCTCTTTCAAACTGCAAGAAGCAGTAAACAGCAGACTGTAAAACTGAGAGTGCTACCGTCATATTGTTGTTCTGAGTACGTTGAACTACAGCGGTAAGATTAGCTTCCATGATTTGTAACATTGGCATTGGCAAACTAACCATTTTATCGTTCATCGGGACCCAGGCGGTTGTCATATAAGGATTGTATCCCGCAACTCCTTGGGAATAAGGTACCCCCTGGCCCTGCTCAACTGTATGCTGGTAAAACTGGCCTCCCATTGTGGGCGGTTGACATTGTTGATTGTTGCTTACTCCGTATTGCGTTGTATGATTTAATCCGAATTGTTGGTTGTACATATTTGTTTTTATTGTTTTATTTATTTAAGTTGGTTTTAACTTAAATCGGAATTATCGTTAGTTTGCTTGAAATTTTTGTCAATATAGAAAAGCCGAATTTGCAGATTTGTAATTGAACTTTACTTACTAAATTGAAATTTAGTGAGACCAGTGCTGCGAAGCTGTTATATTCTTAAAGGATCAGGACTATCGAGTTGTCTTGAGCGGATGGTAAAAGAAACCTGATGAGATTTTGTATTCGCAATCTCATTGTTAGTTCAATCCCTGCTGCTAAAAAATGTCTATTGTTGACTGTTGTTGCTGATGAATTTGAGTGAGCATGCATCCTCCGCGCTTATGTTCCCGGTCAACACCATATCTGCAAGTGTCATTATATCAGGTGCAGGAATAAAATGCACTAAGCCCATAACTTCCATGTCTAGAAGGAATTTTGCTTCGGGTGGCAGGCTACCTCCATGATTATTTGCAAGGGTCCAATTACCGAGTGAGTTAGCATTTACCACTATAATATCACCCCTATTGTACGATGGTTGTACTCCTTGTACCTGCTTAACGCTGTATTCACCAAACTGGCCACTTATTGTTGTGGGCTGGTCTCTTTGTTGATTGGGATTTACTGCTCCAGTTGTATTCATATTTGTATTACTGCTATTTTCCAGTCTGTAATGATAGATAAATTATAGTTAATCAAAATTGAGTTGTAGCATGATTTTATTGCAGATATCAACGTATATGTACATTCACCTTGACTATCATCACCTATTTCAAAAGAATTAAATCCTATGACAAAAAAAACTCCCATCACAGTAGCCTATGGCGATGGCATTGGCCCTGAAATCATGCAAGCAACGCTTTCTATTCTCCATGCCGCAGGTGCTCAGTTAGATATTGAGGTTATTGAAATTGGCGAACATCAATATCTAAAAGGTAACTCTTCTGGGATAGCTCCCTCTGCTTGGGATTCTCTCCGTCGAACAAAAGTATTTCTAAAAGCCCCCATAACTACCCCCCAGGGCGGTGGTTATAAAAGTTTGAATGTCACCACTCGAAAAACCCTCGGACTTTATGCCAACGTTCGTCCTACGATTGCCTACGCCCCATTTGTCAAAACAAAGCAACCTGGAATGAATGTGGTTATTATCCGTGAAAACGAGGAAGATCTTTATGCAGGAATCGAATATCAACAAACGATCGATGTCATCGAATGTCTCAAACTCATTTCACGCCCAGGAAGCGAGCGCATCATTAGGTATGCCTTTGAGTATGCTAAACTTAATAATCGTAAAAAGGTCACTTGTTTCATTAAGGACAATATAATGAAAATGACTGATGGGCTTTTCCACTCAGTTTTCAATGAAATTGGCGCGGAATATCCGGATATCGAAAAAGATCATTACATCGTCGATATTGGCGCTGCAAAACTTGCCGATGCTCCTGAGAGATTTGATGTCATCGTAACTGAAAATCTTTACGGTGATATTATAAGCGACGTCGCTGCACAGGTCGCAGGCTCTGTTGGTCTTGCAGGTTCTGCAAATATCGGGGCCCACTACGCTATGTTCGAAGCCATTCACGGGTCTGCGCCTTATATGGCAGGCAAGGACACAGCAAACCCCTCTGGATTATTTCTTGGTTCCATCATGATGCTTCAACACATCGGTCAAATCGATGCTGCTGAAAATGCCCATAACGCCTGGCTAAAAACCATTGAAGATGGCATTCACACAAAAGACATTTACACAGAAGCCCATAGCAAAAAACAAGTAGGCACTCAAGAATTTGCACAAGCCGTAATAGATCGTCTAGGTCAAAAACCTGCTATACTTCATCCAGTTTCTTACAATAAAGACATAGAAAAGCATCATCATGATACAGTTTACGTACGTCCAAAAATCAAACGTGAATTGATTGGTATTGATGTCTTTGTGCATTTCAACGGAGAGCCTGAAACCTTGGCAGAACAATTGCAATTCTGTGCAGTCGGCAGTCTTAAATTGCAAACAATTTCTGCTCGAGGAACTGTGGTTTGGCCAATACGCCACGAAGAAACGCTCTTATGCGATAGTAGTCAATGCCGCTTTGAATCAGCTTCCCCCATTCATTCACGTGACATTTTGGACTTATTATCGAAAATGGAGTCGAAAGGCAT
>Ga0207144_1020_pt1 | contig 11814 bp, 22 predicted proteins | sample Alteio_BWMinHeat_FD_153583 | JGI IMG/M metagenome (GOLD analysis project Ga0207144, IMG submission 153583) | Enriched cells from forest soil in Barre Woods Harvard Forest LTER site, Petersham, Massachusetts, United States -... | ecosystem: Environmental > Terrestrial > Soil > Temperate forest >...
TCTTTTCCGATATCGGTGAAGGCTTTTAGTACGTTTTTGATAACGTTTGTGTGGCTGGTGAGGAAGTATTGGATTTGGTCTTGTATCTTTTCTTGATCGGTTTTTCCGGCTTCGGCATCAGCGATTTGTTTTTTGAAGACAGCGCTTATGATTGGAAGGAGCATTCCTGAGAGTGCTGAGAAGACGGTTGAGAACAGTTCTGATTTTTTGAAGACGTTTAGGACGCGGGTTGTGAAGTTTGCTATTTCTTCGATTTTGGCGGTGTTTGTTGCTACGAAGTTGGTTGAGAGTTTTGTTAGCGCTTGAGCGGCTTCTATGAAGGTTGGTAATGACTCGCGGACGCTGGTAGGGATTAGATGTGTTTTCATTGCTAATTCTAATGCGTTTGTGGCATTGATTGCGTCATCAGCAATATTTTGAGAAATCGTTCCACCGGCTTTGATGGCGGCTCGTAAGGCATCGGTGGCGGTTTTTGCATCATTTGCAGCGTTGAGTAGGGGTTGAGAAATGAGCGATCCTTTTGAGGGGGCTTGTAGGAGGATTTCTGCTGTGGTGTTTATGGTGTTGGTGGAGTCGATGAGGGTTTTGGCACCGGCGAGGGAGCTAGTTGCACCGGCGGTGAGGACCATGCCGCCGATGGATCCGATCATTTGTACGACGGTGAAGGCTATGGCGGCGTTTCCTGTGAGTTGTGGGATGAGTCGTTGGTCTTCGGGGATGGCTTCGTTGATGCGGCTGCATAGGCCTGCGAATGCTGCGACAAGCCACATGGAAGCACCGATTAATGCTATACTTCCTGCGCCTGCTGTTACGCCGGTGGCTGCGGCTGTTGAGAAGACTGCGAAGGATGCGAAGATGACGTTGAAAAATTCGCCGATGATTCCGAATACTTGTGCGATTTTTTGGCCGATGGTGAGGTTTTTTGTAGCGTGAATTTGATCTTGTTGGTATTTATCGGCTTCGATGCGGGCTTCTGCTTGTTGATTTACCATGAATTGGCTATATTCGCGACCGATGTCTAGGAAGGTTTGCATGGTTTCCATGAGCACCTGTTGGATTTTTATGGTTTTGTATTCGATGCTTTGGTTTGAATTGAGGATGGTTGCAATTTCGTGGCCTGAAGCTTCAGTCAGTGTGGTGAGGTCCTTGGCTTTTGAGTTTGCAGTTAGTCTTTTTTTAGCGGCGTCGAAAGATACGGGTTCTGTGAATTTTTTGGTAAGGTCTGTTTGTATTAATCCGGCTGTTGCGGCGGTGAGAGTGATGGTGGGGGGGAGGAGTAGGGGGTTGTAGGGGTCGAAGGTGGTGGGGGGTGTTTGGGGAAGATCTCCTATTTGGGTGTTTCCGGGTGTGTGAGAAATAGGGGGTTGTTTGGTTATTTCAATTTCGGTGGATTTTTTGGTGTGTTCGGGGCTGGTTGTTGTGTCTTTTGGGCCAACAGTGGGTTTGTATTTATCTGTTGGTTTTGATCCAGGTCCTGTGATGGGATTATCTGCCATGGTGGTGTATTATTTGGAAGGTTTTGAGGTTTCTTTTTTATGGAGGCCTGTGAGGAGGTTTTCGGCTTGGAGGCGAATGTCTTTGTGTTCTGGGTTATTGCCGGCAATTTCGATGGCGGTTTCGAGGGCTTGTATAGCCATGTCGGTTTGGTTAAGTTTCATGAAGCAGCCGGAGGCGTAGAAGAGGGGTTTGGGATCTTTGGGGTTGAGTAGGGTGGCTAGGCCATAGGCGTCGATTGCGGGTTGGAAGTCTTTGAGCATTTGGCGTGAGGCGCCGAGGCCGACCCAGTATTTGGGTTTATAGTTATCGAGTTGGGTGAGGGCTAGGAAGATGTTTTTTGCTTTGTCGAATTTGCCGTGGGTGTAGAAGTTGTAGGCTGTTGAGTAAATGGCCTCCATTTCTTTGTCGGTGATGCCTTGTATGTCTTTGAAGCTTTTTTGGTTGGTTAGGAAGTCTTGGGTGAGTTCTGCGATTTGCTCTGGGGTCATTTTGATTTTTGTGTTTGAAGTTGTTTCCATAGTTTTAGGTTTTTGATTGTTAGTGTGTTAATTTACTTTGTTGAGAATGCCAAGATTGAGATCGGAAGATTTTTTAGCGATAGCACTGATGAATTCGGTGAAAGTGTTGATATCAGATTGAATTTTTTGAACTTGTGTGCTGATGTTTTTAATTTCAGCGCTGAGAGTTTGGGAGAGGTTTTGGAGTTGTTGAGACAGGGTTCCGAGGTCGTCGGTTTTTAGAGAACCGCGGTGTTTTCCGGTGGTACCGACTTCGATCCATTCGATGTCTACTTTGAGTTTTGGTTCTTTTTTGTCGGCCCATTCTTTCATATCGGAGATGGCGCTCCAGAAGCCATCGGGGGCTTTGAATTTACCTGGGGGGTTTTGAGCTTTTGCGTTTTGAGCGGCGGAGAGGCCTTGATTAATTTGATTGGTCCATCCGTTGATTTTTTCGAGTTCGTCGGAATATTGAGCCATTTTGGCGGTTGCTATTTTTCGAGAGGCTAAGGCTTTTATTAGGAGGAAGTAAAAGAAGAGTTTTTGCATTCTTTTTTCCATATTTTGATCGATTGGGAAGGATGAATCTGTTGGTTCTTTTCCTCGTAAGCCTTTAGTTGGTGGTATGTCCATGGGATTGTGTTTATTATATTGATTATGATTAAATTCTTATGCGTTTACGAGATAGTAATAGGTTTGTTTTTGTCGTTGATGTTGTGTTTTTTTCAAGGTCAAGGTTCATGTTTTTTTCGAAGTCGGGATTTATATTGATGCCTTTTGCGTGAAGTTCTGCGAAAAATTCATTTTGAATTGTACTAAAAAGTGTTTGTTCGGTTACGGAGAGGTCTGTTAGAGAGGTATTTTTTGTTTCTAATTCTGGAGTGATGCGAAATTCTTTAAATAGGGTTTCATTTTTTGTTTTTATTTCATCGATGACTTTGAGGAGGCGGTTGATTTCTTTGAGTGTTTCGGTGTTTCCTTCGAGGGTTTTTTTCACGGTTTTATCAAAGAGAGATTTATCATCGAGATTATTCATAAGTGCATTTTCGCATAGATTTGAAGTTTTGTCAAATAGTCAAATGGGGTTTGGGAGGGTTATGGGAGAAAAAATTTGGTTGTGCGGTATGGGGAAGAGATTCATGGTGTTTCTTGATTTTAATTATTGAATAGGTGAGGGAGGCGGGGTGTGTTAGGAGTGTTTGTGATGGTTGGGTTGGAGGTGGATTGTGGGGTTATGTTAATAAGAATTGAGCTATATTTATAGAACGGCCCTTATTATAAAATGAAACTTAACAAATTCAAAATTTAAGGTCAAGTACTTTTTGTTAAAAAAAGCGGAAAAAAGTGTAAAAGTGATAAATATTTATAGATGAAAGATTATTTTTATTTTTTGGGTATATTTATGGAGATATTTTCGAAGGCTAGGTCCATTTGTTTGCCACAGAAGGCTAGCCCTATGATTAGAGCGGAATTGATATTATGTTGTTTAAAAGTTTCTAGGTATTTTTGATTTTTGATTTGTTGTAGGGTTTCTTGGGCGTTGGTTAACAAGAGATTGGGGTTTTCACTGGTTTTGAATTCAATTAATATGCCTTGTTTTTTGTTGTTTTTGGGGATGAGAATGACGTCTAGGCGGCTTAGGCCGGATTCTTTGTTGGATTGGATGATGTATTCGTCTTTTAATCCAACCATTAAGCCTAGTATAAATATATGAAATACTTCTTCTGGGGTGTGTTTATTGAAGTCAAAAAAACTTCCTGTTTGTATAATGTAATTTGATAATTGTTTTTTAAATTCATTAATGTTTCCATTTAATATGCTGCCTATAAAATTGCTATATGAGCTCATGTTGGCCTTTATGGAGAACCAGTTGGCTATTATTTCGCTATAAACAAAGTCTACTTCTTTATTGGGGATGGCTAGTTCGGCTAACATTTGATAACTGGTGATTTTTGTAGATAGTACTTTGAGGTATCCTGTATAGAGTAGTAAACTCCATAAAGCTTCCTCTTGAACTTCAAGATTTGGGAATACGAGATTTTTGGAAATGGGGCATTCTATGGTTTCTTCTTGTAGTAGTTGCTCAAATTGGAGTTTGGTTGTGATATCGGCATCGGTTAATAACTGAGCTATTAGGCCGTTGCTTGAGGTATCGACCCAGTACCATTCAAAGGTTCCCTTATTTTTTAGACAGTTGATGATAGACCAGGGATTATACAGTGTATACTCGCCTACTTGATAGCCGTCATAGCATTCTTTTATAGGTGTTAGAGAAAGTGTTTGTTGGCTATCGTTGATTAATTTTAGTACTTCTTTTTCGGTAAAGCCAAAGTATTGTCCGTATTTTTTTTCTAGTACTGAATAAATTTCAAGATTATTTAATGGATTTTCTTGGGGAATGGGGGTTATGCCTGTAATAATGGCTTTTTCCATAAATCTTTCTTGTGGAATATTATCTTTTAGCATTCGGCCTAAAAGACCTCGCATTAGTTCCATTATATTGTCATAGTATTTGTTTAAATAGCCTTCTTGTATTGGGGTATCATATTCGTCGATTAAAATAATGGGAAGTTTTTTAAATTTTCTTGTTATATATAGTGCTAATTGTTGGAGAGAGGTTTCTATATCAGATTCACGTCCTTTCTTATTTAACAGGGCCGTAAATATATTCTTTTCATCTTGGGCTAATAAATCCCCTTCTAGCAAATAGCGATGTTCGACATATAGACGTCTTATTAGTTCCACAATTTCTGCATAAGCTTTGTTATATTCTTTCGCTTTTATATCTTTAAAAGAAATAAAAATCACAGGATATTGTCCTTGATGTTGTTTACAAAATTCTTGTTCTTTTGAGATATTGAGGTTTTCAAATAAATTGCGATTGGTTTCATTGTTATAGTAGTTTTTACTTAAAAAATAATAAAGCATGGATAAATTGAGAGTTTTGCCAAATCGTCTGGGTCGAGTCAGTACTATTACTTTAGCTCCATCTTCCATGAGTTCTTTGATTAGTAGACTTTTGTCGGCAAAATGATAATTGCCTTCAATTAACTTTTCAAAATCACTTATTCCGATGGGAAATTCTTTGTGTGTTGGCATTATTTGGTCTTTCTTTTTAATCTAAGCTTAGGTTTTTGTAGTGATCTTATGGTCACATAACCGCTTGTTTAGGTCAAGATTAGAAAGTTTGTTTTTTCAAGATTTTTTAGTTCTTAGAGGAGGGGTATGATGTTTGTGGGTTTTTCTATGTTAGATTGATTTTTTAAGTAAAATATAGTAGACTGTCTTTAGTTACATATTTAAGTTTTAATTATGATTAATAGTATTAAGTTGGGATTATTTAAGAAAGGGTTATTGTTGGGAGCTATGTTCTTGGCGATTTTTTATGGGCAGTTAACATTATTTGCTGATGAAGAGGGTGTTGCGAGTCCTGAAGTGGGTGGTCCTGTATTGACGGTTGTTAATGAGACGGAGTATGATTTGAGGTTTAGGGTGGCGTTTCCGGAACCTGATGCGTTGTATTTACCTGACATGGTAGCATCGTGGTTTGGGGTAGAGGAGATTTCTCTTGATGTCGCTAAGGGAGAGTCGAAAGAATTGCATTTTTATTCAAAGGATGGTGGGTCCATAAATTGGTTTGGAGTTCCTGGGAAGGTAAGTGAAAAGTTGAGTATAAGGGCTGTAGATGGTGATGGAAAGGATGTTTGGGATGAAGGGATTGAAGTTGTGCTTGTGAAGGAGAAGAGGGGAAAGTCGGATAAGGAAGTGGTGAAGTTGTCTTATAGTGATTTTATTGATCCGTTGTTTGAGAGTGATATAGAGAAGGGGTATGAATGGACTCCTAGGATTGAATGGATTCTTAAGTGGAATAAGAATGGATGGAAGATAATTTTAAAACAATCAGAGTTGGATACGGGTGTTAGAGATATTTTGTAGTATGTAATATAATGTAATGAACAAATGAAAAAGAAAGGAATTACCTTATGAAAAGTGCTTTGGATAAATTTTTGAAGTTAGTTTTAACCTCGGTGGTTTTTTTGTTGTGGATGGTGAGTGGAATATCGTTTTTGTTGGCTTTTGATCCTGCTGTGGATACGCCGGCGCCGACGCCTTCTATTGGTGGGCCGAAATTGATTATAGATAATCAATTGAGTTATCCTGTGACTGTTTTTGATGTGATTTGGTCGCATGCTCAGGGGTGGTATCCGACGGGGCCTGCTGCTAAAGAGTATTCGATTGAGAAAAAAGAAGTGAAGGAGTTAGAGCAGGGGAATTGTTGGTATAGTTTTAATTCTGGTGAGAACGTTCAATGTTATTGGGGGCATCCTGGTTGGAGGAATGGATGGCTTAAAATAAAAGCGCCGGAGTGGAAAGATTCTGAGCCTACGTTTATTGATTTGGCTGTGGGAGATAAGGGGAAAGAGTCTGGTACGATTAATATAGTTGCTGGGTGTTCTGGTGATAACAGTTGTGAATGTACTTTGGTGGATTGGGAAATCAAATGGGCGGGTAGTGGTTGGAAGATAATATTAACACAGCGTGTAGAAGATTATGGATGTAGGTGATTATGTTAGATTGAAATTTTGCCTAGGGGTTGGATGGTGATTTCGTCTGTGAGTTCTTGGTGGGAGAGGACGGGGAGTTCGTAGAGTTCCATTTCGATGAGTTTGCGGACGTAGCGGCGGATGTCCATGGAGGTGAGGAGGACGGGTTTTTCGGTGGTTTTGGAGAGGTCACCGACTTCTTCTTTGACGGCGTTGACGAATTCTTTGGCGGTTTGGGGGTCGAGGGCTAGGTAGTTACCGCCGGAGGTTTGGCGGACGGCTTTGCGGATGGTTTCTTCGGTATTGGGGTCGAGGAGGTAGACGGCTAGGATGTTTTTACCGGCGCTGAATTTGTAGCTGATGTAGCGTTTGAGGGCGGCGCGGGCGTATTCGGTGAGGAGGACGGGGTCTTTTTCTTTTTGGCCCCAGTCGATGAGGGCTTGGAGGAGGGTGCGGAGGTTGCGGATGGAGATGTCTTCTTGGACCATGCGTTGGAAGACTTCTGCGATTTTTTGGATGGGGAGGACGCGTTGGACTTCGCGGACGATTTCGGGGAAGGTGGCCTCCATTTTTTCGAGGAGGAATTTGGTTTCTTGGATGCCGACGAAGTCGCCGGAGTATTTTCGTAGGACGAAAGAAATATGGTAGGAGAGGATTTCGGAGGTGGTCATGTAGGGGATTTTGGAGGTATCGAGTTTGTGTTTGAAGGATTCGTCGACCCAGATGCTGGGGATGTTGGGGAGGAATTGGGGGTCTTCGGTGTAGGGGATGCCGAGGATGTCGAGGTTTTCGGGGTCTTCGCGGACGAGGAGGTGTTTGTATTTGAGGGTGCCTTCGGAGATGGGGACTTCTTGGATCATGATTCTGTAGTTGCCTTCTGGGAGGCTGTCGTTGAGGCGGAGGTGGATGCCTGGGAAGGGGGCACCGAGGTCGTGGTAGAGGGCTTTGCGGATGCTGATGAGTTGGCGGTTGAGGTCTTCTGGGTCGATGGAGTCTTGGATGGAGGTGGAGATGTCGAGCATGAGTGGGACGGTGACGGAGAAGGCTTCTTCGATGGCTTTTTCTTCGCCGGGTTCGGGGGCTTCTTTTTCCATATCGCTTTTGAGGGAGAGGGCTTTGGTGCCTGGTTTAGGTTTTTTCTTGATACCGAAGGCGAAGGCGAGGCTGAGGACGAGGATGGCGAGGAGGAGGAATTGGGGTCTTGGGAATCCTGGGATGAAGCTGAGGGCGACGATGAGGCAGCCGGCGACGGCGAGGGCTTTTGGTTGGGAGAGCATTTGCATGCCGATTTCTTTACCGAGGGGGGTTTTTTCGTCGGAGGAGACGCGGGTGACGATGATGCCTGAGGTGATGGAGATGAGGAGTGCGGGGATTTGGGTGACCATGCCGTCGCCGATGGTGAGGATGCCGTAGACTTTGAGGGCTTGGACGGCGGTGAAGCCTTTCATGGTGATGCCGATGGCGATACCTGCGACGATGTTGACGGCGGTGATGATGAGGCCGGCGATGGCGTCGCCTTTGACGAATTTCATGGCACCGTCCATGGCGCCGTAGAGTTGGTTTTCTTTTTCGAGGGCGGAGCGGCGTTCGCGGGCTTGGTTGACGTCGATGACGCCGGCGCGCATGTCGGCGTCGATGCTCATTTGTTTACCGGGCATGGCGTCGAGGGTGAAGCGAGCGGCGACTTCTGCGACACGTTCGGAGCCTTTGGTGATGACGATGAATTGGACGATGAGGATGATGAGGAAGATAACGGCACCGACGATGAAGTTGCCGCCGACGACGAATTCGCCGAAGGCGTTGATGATTTCGCCGGCGTAGGCGTCGAGGAGGATCATGCGGGTGGCGGTGATGTTGAGGGCGAGGCGGAAGAGGGTGGTGAAGAGGAGCATGCTGGGGAAGGTGGAGAAGGAGAGGACGCCTGGGATGTACATGGAGATCATTAGGAGGGTGGCGCCGAGGGATAGGTTGATTGCGAGGAGGGTATCGAGGACCCAGGTGGGTATTCTGAAGATAATTAGGCCGATGATGGAGACGACTAGGATTGCGAGAACGATGTCGTTGTAGCGGGTGCCGCTTAGGATAGCGCCGCGAAATTTTCCGGAGATGTTCATGATGGGGAGCTTTCGAGTTTAGGATTAGGAGGGTTGTGAGGAATGGCTTGCATGATGGTGTGTCGTGCGGCTTCTTCTTTACCGAGGCCCCAGAGGGCTTTGCTTTTGATGATGTTTGCGGCTATTTTTGATTCTTTAGAGGTTTCATTTTTGAGGCAGGCTTCGGAGAATCTGAGGGATGATTGGTAGTCTCTGTTTTTTAGGTGGGCGTAGGCGAGTGAGCGCATGATGTTAAGATCGTCTGGGTAGAGGATATGGAGGGCTTTGAGTAAGGTGAGAGCTTTGTCGTACTTGAAATATTCTAAGTAGAGGAAGGCGAGTAGGGTTAGGGCTTCTTTAGAGACTTCGTCCATGGGTTTAGGCTAGGTGTACGACTTGTCTTAGCATCCAGAGTAAGTCTTGGTGGTTTTCTAGTTCTTCGAGGTCGTTGATTACTTGTTCAAAAATTTCTTCGGGGTCGTCTTCGAAGAATTTGTTGGGTTTTCTTTTACGTTTTTTTTGTTCATCTTTTAGTTTTTTAATGAATATTTGTTTGGCATTTTTTAGGTGTTTTTGGTAGATGGAGGGATTGAGTTCGTCGCGATCTCTGATTGCTGGGGTGAGGGATTTTTTGAGGATGGTTTCGAGGGAGGAGGGTTTCCAGAGTTTGGTGAGTTGGGTATCATCTTTTTCGCTTGAGACGAGGCGGGCTGGGTCTGGTAGGTTGAGTTTTTGTAAGTCTTTAGCAACAGAAATTTTTACGATTCCTCTTTCAAAATTGGTATAGTCATTGGATTGTATTTTAGGCATAGAGAAAAGTGAGCGAAATTTATGATTTATTTATGTTTATGATTTGCTCATGTAATTTATTGAGAAATAAAATAGTTTTTTCAAGATTTGATTCTGAAATTTCTTCATTGGGGATTTTGATAAGGAAGGCGAGTTTGTTTTCATCGAGGAGGCCGGTGTAGGTGGGGTAAGGGTTTTTTTGTTTGTAGTGACAGAGTGTTAGAGCTTTTTGATATATTTTTAGGGAGGGGTTTTCAAGTTCTTTTGTTAAATATATTAATAGGTGGGGGGGGGTATCTTCGATGAATAGGTTGCCGATGGATTCGAGTTTGAGGTGGATGATGTGGTTTTCGTTGAAGGAGAGGTTATTGAAATTCATCCTTTTGCCGAATTCGTTTATTGTTTTGTTGATCATAGATTTTCTAGTTCGTCTTCTTCTTGGATTGCTTGTTCTAGGTATTCTTGACCTGCTTCGACGAGTTTTTGTCGGTGGTCAGCGTTGACTAGTTTGTCAGGAAGGCGTTTAATGAGGGCGATGAAGCGTTGACAGAAGTCTACTTTTTGTTTTCCTGGTTGGATGTGGGCCATTTTTACGAAGGTATCAAATGAGTCGGGATCGGCCCAGGTGGCCTCGGTCATTTCTAGGATTTTTCGGGTAAATTCTATTGAGTCGATGGGTTCTTGGTTAGGCATTGTTAGTTTTGGGTGTCTGGAGGGTTGTTGTAGAGGGTTTGCATGTCACGGAGAAGGAGGTCGCAGTCGGTTTTGAGTTGTAGGCATATTTGGACTTTGAAGAGGCCTTGCATGATTTGGGTTAGGTGGGTGGGGTCGAGGGTGGATTCCTGTGCTTTCATATCGATTTGGATTAATTTGATGAGGGTATTGATTTCATTGGTGAAGAGGCGGGGGTTGCCTTCGACTTTTTGGATGATGGCTTTGAAGGTGTCTGAGGCTTTTTCGAAGCGGATGACGGATTCTCTGTAGCTGATGGTTGCGTCGGTTCCTGGGCCGAATAGGTAGCCTGTGCGGATGTCGGGACCGTTTTCTCTATAAAGAATGTCGCCTGCTGCGCGGGAGCTGTTGGAAAGGTTTTTTAAAAGATCGTCGTCTTTTTCGCCAAAGTGTTGTTGAGCGGCACGTAGGCCGTCATACGCATTGGTGACATCTTTGTATACGCCATTTTTACCCCAGGCGAGGTTGATGATATCGGGGAGGCCGGTGATTTTGCCTTCGCGGGCTAGTTGCTCTAGGCGGTCGAAGAGTTCTTGGTGTTTGTTTCCTTTTTCGCCATCTTCTTCGCGTTCTTGAGCGGTTTCGATATTTTCTACTTTGCCTGTTTTTGGTTCGTCTCCTTCTTCGCCTTCTTCTTCAGATTTTCCGGTTTTGGTGTCGCCTGCGCGGCGTCTGCGGTCTGTTTCACGGAGGTCTCTTTTTTGTTGGAGTAGGCCTGAGCCTGCGAGGTCTGCGGCGAGGGAGTCTTCGATGAATTCTTGAGATGCTGCTGCGGATTCGATGGCGCTTTGAGTTGCGAGGTCGGAGGGGGTTGTGGTGGTTTGGTGGAGGCCGGATGCCGCCGCTGAGGCTGCTCTTTTAGCACTTGTGCCTCCCTTTATGCGTGGGGTGCTTGCGATATTACTTTCTTCACTTGTAGAGGATCTAGTTGAAGAGGGTGCGGCGGTACTTGGTAGGTGTTTGGTTAATTTTGTACCTTTGCTTGGAGGGCGAGGAGGGGGGGAGGGGGTAGTTTTTTTTGATTCGGTGATGGGAGATTGAGTTGAGCTTGTTGTTTTGTTGCTAACAGAAATGGATGTTCCTATGCCACTGATAGTTAAGCTGCCTTTTTGTTCGGATTTGGCTGTGGTTGAGCCCTGTAAAGATCTGTCTGAAGGACCTGATATACCTGCGTTCATAAGAGTTTGCTCATCATTTTTTATTCTGAACTTGAGTTGTTAGGCAATCATAAATTGCAAGAATGGAATGCGTTGACACAAAAAGATTCTGAGAGGAAGGGGTGGTGCGTGTGTGTGTGGGGGGGGGGAGATGTGGGTGATGGTAATTTTTTGTTGATGATAGTTCGAGTCGGGGATTTTTGTTGTTCATGATGGAATTATGTTGTTTGGTTAGTGTTCGAAAATTCTTCTTGAGGGTAGAAAGCACTCTACCATTGTCCGAGCATTGAATCAAGCATTTTTTTAATAAATTTAAAATTTTTAATTGGAACTGAGGGGTGTTTCGTTTTTTTTAGGAGTTTAATGTGTTTTTCAGAAAAATGCATTAAGCTTTTAAAAAATATAAGGCTAAAATTATATTGCACTTTATATTGGGGCACTGCTATTATACGGTGCACAAATATTCAAGCAGTCATGTCAGAAAGAGTAACACCTAGGGTAGATA
>Ga0207144_1156_pt1 | contig 11746 bp, 17 predicted proteins | sample Alteio_BWMinHeat_FD_153583 | JGI IMG/M metagenome (GOLD analysis project Ga0207144, IMG submission 153583) | Enriched cells from forest soil in Barre Woods Harvard Forest LTER site, Petersham, Massachusetts, United States -... | ecosystem: Environmental > Terrestrial > Soil > Temperate forest >...
TAGTGGCCAGACCGGCAGCGCTGACGATGGTCACATCACCGAAGACCCCGTGCAATGCTTTGTCCGGTGGGTTCAGGTAGAGCCCGACAATGTCCACCAGTTTGTCGATGAACTTCGGATCGCGACTCAACTTGAAGGTGTCCAGGCGATGCGGCTTGAGATTATGCCGTTGCCAAATGCGGCGAACGGTGGCTTCGCTGACTCCCTGAGCTTTGGCCATCGTGCGCGTGCTCCAATGCGTGGCGTTCGGAGGTTTTCTGTGTAGCGTGGCCTCCACGATGGCCGCGACTTGGGAACTGCTGATACGGGGGATCCGGCCTGGACGAGGAGCGTCCTTTTCCAACCCCGCCGCGCGCAACGCCAGGAATCGCTGCCTCCACAGTTGCACGGTCGGTCGGGAAATGCGCAAGCGCGCCGCGATCTCCTGATTTTCAACCCCCTCGGCAGCCATCAGGACAACTTGGGCTCGCTGCACCAAACGCTGCGGCTGGCTTCTGGCTTTCGCCCAAGACTGCAGGGTAGCCCGTTCTTCGGGGGACAAGACCACCACGGGTGCTCGCCTACTCATAGGAAGAGCATAAGGGAGCGTTATAATATATAAAGCTATTTATGACGCACCACACTAGATGACGAGGATGTGGGATGCTCTTAGTATCGCTTTGGACTTAGCATCACTCACCTGCTCGACAAATGATTGTCGTCCTGTGAAGTTGACGCGCTCAGCATACTCGACACAAAGGCTCGTCGGGTCCGAGAGACGCCACTGCAGCAGTCCTTACCGCCTTTCATCCTAACGTTAGACCTCCACCAGAAAACCTAACCCCGCGCTGAACTGCATTCCCACGCATTATAAAAGGGCGCGCCGCCTCGCGGGACAAAATCACCTCACCGGAGCCGGAAACGGAGCTGACTTCCTGTTGGTGCTCAACTCGAGAAACTCTTGAGGAACCGATGCATGAAGCAAAGCAAATGACGACGGGGCAACCGTTGGTGCAGCTTCACACGCGACCGGTGGATTCTCCACCGCCGTGCGAAGCGGCAACAGGTCAGTATCGAGTAGGTCTGATTCGTTTTGAATCAGGCCGCGTCCTCGTTTTCATGGGGCGTCTTTGGGTGCTCGAGCCGGATGAATGGGATACCTTCAAGTCCGGTTCTTAGAGGGCTCGGCGCAGTAATGGCGCCCGGCTACTCGACCGTGTCGCGAGCTTGCGGGCTTCACTGAGGATTTTGATAAGCCGGTTGACCAGCATTTCCAGGCAAGGATGGTGGGTGGAGAAATTTTCTCAGAGACGCAAGGGCCAAAGAATTTGCAGAACCGGAAGCAGCCTACACAAAGGCCCAACTTGGTGATCGGCTGGACACAGTCAAGGTCATGTCCTATCTGGAAGCTCAGACAAGCGTATTCCCGGTATCGCCGAAGCCATCTGCGTATTTCGTGACGAACCTGTTCCTTCCGGAACTCAACGAGGCCGCTGTCGCGGCGATTACAACGGCAACCCGGGATGCACCGCAGACGTTCAGGGTGATGATTGGGCAATACCACGGGGCCACGACCCGCGTATGTCCTAGGATATGGCGTTCCCTTGAGCGAGCGGGGTTATGAAGTGGAGGTGTCGAGTTATTGGAGCGCTCCGAGAGAGGACGAGCGTGGTGCAATGGGTAAACGCTCTTCGCGACAATCTGCAACCCTTTTCGCGCGGACTGAACGCCAACAAGTCGAGCGACACGAGCGGCGAGCTTGTCAGGGCAGCGTACGGGCCGAACTATGCTCGCCTGATGGAGATCAAAAAGAAGTACGACCCCACGAATGTGCTGCGACTCAACCCGAACATCAAGCCGGACAGCTCTCGAATAATTGGCAGACCGGACGTTCGGCGTTGACCTTGACGGGCCTTAGGGCTGCACCCAGTGTTTGGCGGTTTCCTTTCGATAACTAAAGAATGCCAGCGCGGCCGGCCCATCGGGCGATGTAGTTCTGGAGGAAAGACATGAATTCCGCAGAGCGGGGCGGAAGCTTCCTGCCACGATTGCTGATCTGATAGAAGTCCAGGCTCACGACGGGATTGACTAGCCGGCTTACCCACACTTTCCGATTCCGGCATGCAGGCAACCCAAAGGAGGGAATGACCGCAAAACCCTCACCTGCCTCCACCAATGCGATCTGCGTATTCAGAAAGTTGAGAGAAGCACTCGGATACGACACAACACCTGCCTTCGCCAGGTGCTTGTCGATAAGTTGCTGCAGCGGACTGGTAGGTGTAAGGGTGATCGAGGTCTCGCCCCTCAGAGCCGCCCACGTTGTAGTAGCACGCCGGAATGCTGGGTTGTCGTCTGGGCGGATCAACATGAGAGAGAAACGAAAAAGTGGCGTCCGCCGAATCCCGGGGGCGGGCCTGAAAAAAGCCCCCAGACCTATGTCAAGTTTCCCGGACAGCACCATCGGCACGATGGTGGCCCGGTCTCCATCAAACAGTTGAATGCGGAGGTCCGGGTGATGACCGCGGAACTCTTTGATCGCTTCGGGAAGGACGTCGGCCGCAAACAACGGCGTAGCGCCAATCGAGAGAACTCGGCCAGCTTCTGTAGCCGATTTTCCAAGGCGACACATTGCGGCATCCAGCTCCTTCAAGTTCCTTCGCGTGACACCAAGCAATTCGTTGCCGTAGGCTGTCGGCACGACGTGGCGGGTGGTGCGATCAAACAGGCGGAATCCCAACTGTGTCTCCAGCTCTCGAATCGCCATGCTTAAGGCTGAGGGCGTGATGAACAGGGCTTCGGCCGCACGCGTGAAGCTTCGATGCTCCGCCACGAGGAGGAAAGCCCTGAGCTGCCTCGAGGTGAAGTCCACTATTAAATTCCCCTTAACAATAATCAAACTATTTGAACTTGTATCATAAGCCCTGGCGGCCTTAAATAGCGCGGTAAGGCGCTGCTTGCGTAGCCCGGAGAGCGATGGAGGGTTGTTATGGACGAGTTAACGTGTCAATCGGGGCGGCTGACGGAAAGTCCCGGAATCAGCGGAACGCTGGCCGCGCCCGCTCGCCTGACACCGGTGCAGTGGATCATTTGCGGAATGGCCGCCCTCGGGTTTGCATTCGATCTCTACGAAGCGGTAGTCCTGCCTGTTGTCCTGCGGCCAGCGCTCGCCGCTCTAGGGAGCCTCAAGCCAGGCAGTCCTGAGTTCAACCTCTGGGTGAGCCTGCTGTTCTACGTGCCGGCAGCCGTTGGCGGCGCATTTGGCTTGTTAGGAGGCTATTTGACCGACCTGTTCGGCCGCCGGCGTGTGCTGGTTTGGAGCATTCTCGTGTACGCCATTTCGGCGTTCGCCGCGAGCCATGCGACGACGCTGCTCCAGTTTCTGATTTTCCGGTGTACCACCATGGTCGGCGTGTGTGTCGAATACGTGGCTGCGGTCGCATGGCTGGCTGAGCTTTTCTTTAATCCGAAGCAGCGAGAGTCTGTGCTGGGGTACACGCAAAGCGCCGTCGGGTTGGGGGGCTTGATGGCGACAGGAGGTTATTACCTCGCCGTGACTTACGCGGAACATCTTCCCACCATCCGAATGGACCATGAGGCGTGGCGTTACACATTGCTTTTTGGAATGCTACCGGCGCTTCCACTCATGCTCATCCGGCCGTTCTTGCCTGAATCTCCGGTGTGGCTTGAAAAGAAATCCAAGGGAACATTGAAGCGGCCAAGCATTACAGAACTCTTCCGGCCAGCACTGAGAAAGACCACGCTGGTCACAACCCTTATTGTGGCGTGCACTTATGCCATACCATACGGCGTGCTTCAGCACACGCCTCGTATAGTCCCGGGACTTTCCGAGGTGCGTAGTCTTGGGCCTCGTCAGGTGGAGCAGACGGTAGGAAGCGTGCAGTTTATCGCCGAATTGGGAACCCTTGCCGGTCGCTTGCTGTTCGCCGTCCTCGTGGCTCGAATTGCCACGCAACGCCTTTTCTTGCGCATCTTCCTCATTCCGGGCTTGCTCACCTTTTCTTGGGTCTACTTTTTCGCTGCGACTCACAGCTTGGTGCTCCTGAAGTACGGGATTTTCGTCGCGGCAGTCTTGATGAATGCACCCTTCAGCCTCTTGTGGAATTACTTGCCGCGGGTTTATCCGACGCACTTGCGCGGCACCGGCGAAAGCTTCGCGACCAACATCGGAGGCAGGGTGCTCGGAACGTCTGCGGCGGTTCTCACAACGCAGCTTACGAATGTGATGCCGGGCGTCGGCGCCTCCGCTCGGCTCGCCTACTCCGCAGCCATGGTCGCCGTCTTGGGCTATTCGACATCATTGATTGCGAGTTCCTGGCTCCGCGAGCCCGAGAGTGGTCAGCTCCCAGATTAAACGCAGTGAGTGCGCACTCGAAGGTCATTCCGGCGAGAGAACCGCGAGGAGGACACGTGGATAGTAACAAAACGCTCTGCGAAGGACAAACGACAAATTCAACGTACCTGCTCGACAATGTTGCTCACGAAGCGCGAGGCCGGTTCGATGCTCTATCAGCTCTATTTGACCCGGGAACCATCCGCCATTTAGAGGACCGCGGCATAAGGCCAGGTTGGCAATGTCTCGAAGTGGGTGGAGGCGCAGGCTCGATCGCTGCGTGGCTCGCAACACGCGTGGGACCGACAGGACACGTTCTCGTAACGGATATTGACCCGCGTTTTCTCGAACCATTAGACACCCCCAATGTGGAGGTGCGCCAGCACAATATCGTTACCGATCCGTTGCCGGATGCAGCTTTTGACCTGATTCACGCACGTGCGGTGCTGCTTCATTTGCCGGCTCGGGAGCAAGTATTGACGCGACTTGTGTCAGCGCTGAAACCAGGAGGCTGGCTGGTAGACGAAGATCTCGATTCCGTCTCAGCGCTTCCCAATCCAACGATATATCCCGGCGAGATTCTTTTGAAAACGCAGTTGGCCATGATGCGCCTGATGGACGACCGCGGAGTTGAACGGCGCTTTGGTCGGACGCTGTTTGGGCGGCTGCGGGCGCTCGGGCTTGTTGCCGTCGAAGTAGAAGCGCGGATGTCCATGTGGCATTCCGGCTCTCCGGGTGCTGCTTTGATGCGCCTAAACTTTGAGCAGCTCCACGAAGCCATGATCAGTGGCGGCTATATCACTGAGGTGGAGATTGCCCGGGACATCGCACAACTGGAAGACTCACACTTCATGGCGCCGTCACCCATCATGTGGGCAGCGTGGGGACAGCGAGCGTCAAGGTGAACTGTACCGAGGTACTTCGGAGTCAGTTCCGCTACCGAATCGCGCACGATAGTGGGAATATATTGTTTCGGCATGAGGTTAGGAGATGTCGCAATGAGAATTCCTGTTGGAACCTTGTTTTGAACACGCTTGCAGTGATCTTGATAGCCGTATGCATCTGCCGCGCGCAATCGGCGCAATCCAGTTCTGTATCGCTCCCGACTAGTGGTGCTAACTGTTGCTGCTCGAAAAAACTGAAGGCGAACTGCCCCTGCGGCGTGAGGCGTTGCGTGCTTCCTCGCAAAGTGATGCTCAGCCGAGTGCAGCGGTGCCATACATCCTGAAAGTCAGCCCGAAGAACAATGGGTCCGAGCAAATTGGTATTGATTGCAGAGGAGCTTCCGCCTGGTGCCACCATTTCGAAGCACAAGCACTTGGGGCGGGATGAAATTCTGTTCATCGAGACAGGTACTGTCCACCTCTGATCTAGGAGACGAGGAGCGCGATCTTCATGCGGGAAGACTTGTATTCATTCCCACGAATACTTGGATCGCCTTGAAAAACACCGGCACTGATCCCACCAGCCTGGTCGCCATATTCTCGGCGCCCGGTTTTCAGGACTACCTGCGATGCCGTTCGGTTCCGGCGAGTGAACAAGGGACTTCCATTTCGATGGAAGGAATCAAAGACTGCGCACACGAAGGGAACGTAACGTTCGAAGCCTTTCAGAAGAATCCTGAGAACTGATTGCTCTCGATCAGCACGACAGCGCACTCGACGGATTGCCTATCTTGGCAACGTAGTACTGAAAATGCCGTTCCCTATTATAATAGGGCTCGCATGGCATTCCTCGCTTCCAACAGCACTTGGATTTTCCCTTCGTCAGATTTCGGTCATAGTGTTCTAAGAAAGGCGATGAGCGCTTTCCGGTCTTCTTCCGATAACATTGGCCCGAAGGGATGGCCTTTGACGGCATAGGTTTTCTCCCCGTAAGGTTTGGATCCCGTCGGAAGGTAATCATCGCGAGTATGGCGCGGATCAAACCGGTCTTCGAGTGTGGCGCACCAGCCGCTATGCCCGAACATACTGCGATACCACACGCGCTTCAGTGACGGCACCTTATAGTAGGCCGTCCCACGCCGCGTCTTGAGAGTCAGATTGGAAACGAGGCAGTGGTCACTGAACAAGTCACGCCTCCGGTTGGCCGAGTGCGGCAGTGACCAGTTCCGTGTCGAAGTACTCAGTGACTTCCTTTAGCTGGTTGTCAGAAAGGAGAAAAACAAAACAATAGTTATTGTTGTACGGCACTCCGCTCTTTGTCATGTTGCTTCCCCGCGCTTCCACCACGACGTAGTCTCCTTCTGCAATTAAGCGATGCGCCGTGGTTCTAATTCTGCCGTTGATTCTGGCGCGCAGTGGACCGAACAATTCCACTAGGACGGACTGCTTTCCCTCATATGTCCTTGACCATTTCGTCGTGCCGGTAACGGTCCAGCGGAAATCGTCCGCCATGCTTGCAACGAAGGGCTCGGAGTTGCCCTTCGACAGTTCCTCAAAAATTTGGTGCATCAGCTGTTTGTTCTCTGTGGCTCCCATTTTCTTTGCTCCTTGCGCACAAGCTGAAACTGGCTGAGGGTAAGAAAGCCGTATAGTCAGTCCTGGTCCCTGCCCCGATCCAGAAATCATTGCTCTGCGTATGTTGATGATAAATCAGGCCCAGGAGAACAGAATAGACTTGCTACGCCACGGCATGATTGACTTGTAAGCTGCACACGGGCCAGGGCAAGACGCTAACAGGGTTGCTCATGCTGCAAGCATGGCTGAATGCCGGTAAAGGTCCTGCGCTATGCCTGTGTCCGGATAATGATTTGATTGCCCAGACCTGTGATCAGGCCAAGCAATTTGGCATTGCAACTTGTACCGCCGACTGGGATCTGCTGGATGAATTCATAAATGACGACAAAATACTTGTCGCGTCTGTTCAAAAGTTGTTCAACGGAATAACGAGATTTGGGCTGTGCGGGCAATCCGTAGGAATTGGAACTTTCTTGATGGACGATGCTCACGCTTGCGCTAACAGGATTCGGGAGCAATGGCGCATTCGTATCCCTAGTGAAAAGCCCGCGTACAACGCTCTGAAAGCCCTGTTCGCCGACGAGCTAGAAAGGCAAGGGCTCGGAACTTACGCGGATGTCTTGACGGGATTGGGAGGATAGCTATCATCTGGGACAAACTATTCGATAACGCCACGGACTAAGGCCCGTGTACTTGCCCGACATCACGGTGTGGATCGATTTGCTGCGCAGCAATTCCCCCTCGATCCGCCGAAGGCTTTCCGCGCACAACAAGAGCATCATTGGCCTTTCGATCATCCGGCTTGCGAGCTCCAATATGGCCTCGAGCGCCGAGCAGCCAAGCATCCGCACCTGCGCGTGAAGGAACAACATCTTCTCGCTGCCATCCTCGCACCCTTTGACGTGTTTTCAATAGACCACGCAGTGGTGGAGATCTACGGAAGGGTCCGCACAGTTCTCGAAAACTCAGGCACGGCGATTGGCGCCTTGGACACCTTCATTGCCGCCCAGGCCCTGAGCTTGGGAGCCACCTTGGTCACAAGCAACACAAAGGAGTTCGCGCGAGTGTCTGGATTGCAGATCGAAGACTGGAGACGACTCCATTCTGTCGTCGACGGGGCCGTTGCTCCGTTGCTAATGGCAGGCGCTCGCTTCCTGCTACGGGGCTCATCAGCATCAACGTGAAACTTGACCGTGACGGAACCATCCGCGAAGTCGGCACGCCAATTTCCAAGAACGTGGTCGTCAACGATGCCGCCGTGGCGCAAATAAAGAACTAGAAGTTCAAAACCTATTTGGTCGAGGGATTACCGGTTCAGGTGAACACTAATATCACGCTCCACTTCGACACAAAAATGGAACTTCTCGGCGCGAACAGAAAGTGCCTTCCGGCTGAACCTTTTTGGGCGCACAACAACAAATCACGTGCGCTGAGCGACCCCAGAACCGAAGGTGGCTCTCCCTTTCATCTCCACGCTAGGTTCCAAATCCCGCCCGACCAGAGCGGTACCTACGAGGAGACGTGGTTGTCGCCAAGGAAATGGCGTCGCGAAATCCAGCTGGGCTCGGTCACCCTGCTCGCAACTCAGAATGACAACGAGGCTTACCACAAAAGTATAGGTGCGGACTCCGCACCCGAGGACGTCGACTACTTGATAGACCTTATGTATGGCCACTTTCCCCGATTCGACTCTTTCCAGGAAGGCGACTAGGAACAGTCGGCAGTGCAACTCGGTGGCATGGACATGGTGCGCGTCGCGCGAGGCCAAGTCGATGGAGACAATCGACCCATCACTGGCCAAGCCTACTGGTTTGACTCTGCTGGGTATCTGCGCGCTGATTTCGTCCAACCGCGGGCAACAGTCTACTCCAAGTTTGAGGCGTGGAATCGAAAACAAGTCCCTCGCCGCGGCGAAGTCTCCGAAAACGGCAAGCGCCGCATGATCGTCGACATTGACAGGATTGAACCCTCAGGGGATGTCTCCGATTCCCTGCTGGTCCTCGAAGGAGTGAAACCAGAAATCCTCGGCTCTCCGAACGACGGCCCGAACGGCGATCAGTCATCCGACCTCGTGCTTCCCAAGCCACTCGCAGGGTCTCTCCCGAACATCCCGCCGTTGGGCCATGGCACGGTCCTCGTGGATGCCGTGCTCGATGCACACGGGCACGTTGTGGATGCCAAGATCAAGCAAAGCGCCGGCGAAGCTCTCGACGCGGCGGCGCTAAAGGCCGCCATGCAGTGGGAGTTCACCCCCATGATTATCAGGGTGTTGCGGTTCCCGGCTCCGCTACGCTTCGCTTCGATTTTTGACGGCCGCGAGAGACACAAAATTCGGATCTGATGACACCAACCCCAAATTGGCACGCACACTCCCGTATTTGGTAATGACGGGGCCGACCTCGCTGCAGCCGTTCAAACTATCGGCGAAGGCGAGGCGGTCTCAGCCGACCTACTGAATCTTGTTGTGCTACGCGTTGCCTCCCAACGCATACCATCCGTCGGCATCCTGGTTTCCCGTCTTCAAAGCAGATCAGCCGCCCGTCGGAAGTCCCCACATACTCGTTGCCCTTCGCCAGTGCGGGCTGGAACGCGATCGGTGCCTTCATGGCGTATGAAAATCCGGCTGCGCCATCGCTCTGCTGCACGGAAACGAGGTTGCCTAGAGCCCCAACGTGCCACCCGTACGTACGAGAATTCTGTGCAGTACATGGGAGGTGTCATTCCCCTAACCGGACCGCAAGCCTCAAGCAGTTTGCGGCTCTGCCCCAGTCGGGCGAACGAAATTCGCCTCTGCACGCTTCCGCAAGGGAGCACAGTTCGAACACAAATTCCAATGGCCCAAGGAGGGAAGCGCCTAAGCGTGGTGGAATGTGGTTTTTTCAGGCAGCCCGTCGTTCGTAGCGGTGATACAGTGCAACCTGAGGCACAACCACGACGGACTTCATTTCCGGCAGCTGAATCGCTCGTGGCTCTGGTGAGTCCTTCCAGAATGAGAGACGTGTTCTCGATCGGCGATAATAATCGAAATACGAATTGAGCGTTCGTAGTAGCGAGCCTTCATCGAACGCGATTACATGATCGAGCACTCGCGACGAATGGATCCAATCACTCGCTCTAGATACGCTCGCTGCCAAGGCGAGCGAGGTGCAGACAAAACTTACAAGATGCCCACATCTCGCAACTGATGGCGTTTGGTCGGCATTCTGATGTGGACACAGTCGCCTTCAGCGCTTCGCTGGCAGTCCCTTGATCGTATAAATCGTCCCGTAAGCCTTGTCTCCGGGCGGCGCGGTTCCGTCGGCCTCCGCGGTTCCATACAGCGTCCCGTCTGCGGTTTGGATCACCCCGCCAAGCGGGAACCCTCCCACCGCAGCACTAAACGACAGCGTGTCCAAGATCCCGCCGCTTGGAGTAATCGCAAAGACGGTTCCCAATCCCGAAGTCCCTCCGACGTACGTGGTGTTCCACAGATTTCCATCTGTCGCCTGGAAAAACGGCCCGACGGCGAAAGCCTTCTTTGCCGGCAAGGTGAGGGTTTGCAGGTTCTGCACATTCCCGCTCAGATCGGAGGAGAAAATGGTGACCACAAAACTTCCGTTCGTCGCATAGGTCGGACGCGTTGTTCCATACAACAGGCCATTCGAGGCCTGCGTTACTCGATTCATCGGAAAGATGTAGCTCGGGAAATGGTAAAGCGTCGTGAATTGTGAATTTGCCAGATCCAACTTGAACAACGTCCCGGGCTCGAACGAACCCGCCGTTCCATACAGATTCCCGTCCGATGCCTGGATCACACCAAGCGGCAGCGCTACATCGGTGGTTCCGTTCATCCTGTGTAATACCGTATATGTTCCCGGCGGGGTCAGGCGAAAGATCACTCCGCAACCCAGGTTCTGGCAAGGCCCGATCGAAGTAGGGAAGTCCCCGCCGTAGCCGGTGGTCCCGTACAGATTGCCGTCGTTTCCTGCCACCAGGTTGTTCGGATACGAGCCGTTGCTACAACTGGTGCAAAACCTCTGCAAAACTTGAAAACCCGTTCCGGTCTTGCTGAGCCTGAAAACCGTCCCTGAACTGCCGGAGTTCGTCCCTCCGTCGCTGTTTACGCCGTACAGGAATGCATCGCTGCCCTCAACTAAAGCGGCCGGATAGTACCCTTCAGGATAAAAAGCTGTGCCCGGTTGCGTAGTGAACGTGTGCAGCACCGTGAACTTCCCGGTCGCGCTCATCTTGAAAATGGAATCGGGTGTTGAGCCGTAGAAATTGCCGTCCGAGGATTGGAAAAAGGTCAGAGGTTGAATCCCGTCCGGACAGTTTGGGTAAGGATTACAGGCGAAAACAAAAAACTGGTTGATGGTCGATTGGCCATGAGCCCCGCCTGCAAACCACAGTAATATGACCAAAAGCGTTAACGCACGTTTCATTCGTAGCTCCTTTTCCCATTGCGTCGGATTTCACCGCAGGGCGGTTAGCGGCGTCATTCGGAGTACGGCTATATAGCTGAGACCGTCGTCTGAGTCATTGCGGCGCGTCAATACTTTTGTAAAATCTTCGTAAAGCTTCTTCAACGGGAATCGGTCTGACCGGCAGGCACGTCCAACCGAAGGCACCGGCGAGATGCCGGACACTTTTTGGGGCGCACCGGATTTGTCCTACGCTACCACGGGATTTCGAAGCACCCCAGCCGTTCAATTTCTATCTCCACTACGTCGCCCGCCTTCAAAAAACCGGCAGCTTGCGAAATGCTCCCACACCTTCTGGAGTGCCGGTGGCTCGACATCAGCCCCGACGATGTCCAATCGTACCTCAGAAAACTCATGCGCCAGCGCGCGCTCATTAAAACCGCTCTCGGGTACCGAGAAGGACCCTTGAAACCAGGGACCGTTCATCAGGAGCTGAGAGTACTTCGGCGGATTTTGAATGTTGCAGTTGGCAAGCGATTAATTCCGTCTAATCCCTG
>Ga0207144_1158_pt1 | contig 11692 bp, 8 predicted proteins | sample Alteio_BWMinHeat_FD_153583 | JGI IMG/M metagenome (GOLD analysis project Ga0207144, IMG submission 153583) | Enriched cells from forest soil in Barre Woods Harvard Forest LTER site, Petersham, Massachusetts, United States -... | ecosystem: Environmental > Terrestrial > Soil > Temperate forest >...
TTGATGTAATTCCGTCCGTTGATTGGCAGGTTGTCGATGCGCAGCTCGCCCACGGTTTGCGAGACTTCCGTCTTGGTAGTTTCGATCTGGGCCGTTTCCGTCGTAACCATGACGGTTTGCTGCACGCCCTTCAAATCCAGCCGCGTGTCGAGGGTCGCGTCCTCGCCGACGGTCAGCACCACGGAATCGTTCTCAGAAGTCGCAAAACTCGCGCCGCCATCGACGCTCACTTTGTACCTGCCCGGAGGCAAACCAACGACCTTATATCGGCCACCTTCGTCCGAGACCACCGTGCGCTCTGCGCCCGTTCCGGCGCTGGTAATCGTCAGTTTCGCGCCTCGCACGGCGAGTCCTTGCGGGTCCGTCACCGTTCCCGAAAGCGTCGCCGTATTTACTTGCGCCTTGGCAATCCCGGCGCAGCCCAGCACCAACACGCACAGCGTGATCCAAGGAAACACACCATGACGTCGCTGCATCTGACTCCTCCTCGTGGAAACCATTCAATCCCCGCTACCCTAGGCGGCGGCGGGATGTCCCGCCGAATGAAGACTACGCGATTGAATACTCGGCTTGTACTTCAATAATCCGTCGAGTTCAATAAAATCTTATGCGTTAAGTTCCTGAGTCTAAACCTGAGGAGGCTTTTTTCACCACAGCAAGGATGTTTGAGGCAGGAAGAACAGTGGGAACCGGGCCGAATGATAACTACAGCCAAAAAGCCTGGGCTTAAATCTGCAAGTGGCGCTGCACCAGCTTGCGGAGTTTTTCGCGATCTTCGTCTTTCATGTGTACGAATTCTACGCCGCCACCGTCCGGACCAAGACTTCGCACCACCGCGGTAAAGTGAATCCTGCGCAGCCCCGAGCGGACTTCCAGCTTGATGGAATCTCCCACGGCGAGTTTCTTCGGCGATTCCAGGTACGCCCCGCCCAGGCTGATGGATTTCACGCGCGCAAGCCCTGCTTGCGCGCCGTCAATCTGCGCTCGCAACGGCGATTCCAGAGGTACTCGCACATACCTTCGCGGAACAACATAATTGCCATTGGTCTGCGGGGCCGCTTCAAACGCCGCGCGCGCCCGCGTCGAAGACGGCCGATTTTCAATCATCGCCAGAGCATCTTCGGCCGCGGCACGCAACCCCGACGGTTCGGCAAAAGCTAAACCTTCGCGGCCTTCCGCCAGCATGCGCAGCAATTCCGCCGCTTCCACGGCGCGCATGCGCCCGATCGCTTCAACGGCCTTGATGCGCACAAACAGGTCGCGCAGAACTTCATGCTCGCCCGCGGCAATTTCCATCAATTGCGGCACGGCCGTGGTCTCTTGAGCCAAGCCGATTTGATCAATCATCATCGGGACGACCAGGGGATGAGCGTCCGCCAGAACCGCCGAAAACACGAAAGCCGCGCTTTGCGCAGAACCAGCGTTGGCCGGCCGCGAGAGTTCGCTAACCGCCAGATCCTGCAAATTCCACTCCCAGCTCGCTAGCGCCCGCGCCAAGCCCCGCAGCAGGCGTTCCGGGTCGGCGGCGGCCAGCAGCTTGATGGCTGCGCTCACACGCTGCCTGCGCGCCTCATACAGCCTCGTTTCGAGAAGGTTCAGCACCGGGACACCGATGGTTCGCAGCAGTCGCGCCATCGCGGCCACCATTTCCGCGCCACGCGGTTCCGTTAAAAGCAGCGTCAGGCGATCGAGCAGCCTCTCAGGGTCGCGCTGCAAAAGCCGCGGCAAAACCGGATCCAGCGGCCGGTGGGCCAGGGCAGCATCCACCAAAAGCAGCCAGCGGTCCTGCGCCACCAAACGGTGCGCGAGGGCCGACATATGATCGTGTTCCTTGTCCTTCGGCGCTCGTTCCAGGCCGATTAAAATGTTTTCGAAGCCCGCGTAGTCGGCGCGAATCACGGCAACGCGCCCCAGCGTCTCCAGGAAAGCCGCAAGCAGCGCTGCTGTCTCCGGAATGGTTTCTTTGTCCAAAGCCTTCATCGTCCCGCGGCTCAAATCCTCGGGCAATTGATTGGGCCAGAGCGATTCAATGATGGGCGTCATTTCATTCAATCCCGCCGCCACGGCGCGCCGGGCCGACACATTTTCGCTTTCCACGCGTCGCGAATAGTTGAGCAAGATGTTTCGTGCTTCACGCCGCGGAGCATCCGTGCCCGCTTCCGCTAACTGCCCGAGCGTCCGCTTCAACGCCACCACCGGCACGCACCATACTTCCGGCCCGCGCAGCACCACGGACTTCTCTCGCGGCGCAAGTTCCAGCCAGAATTTCTCGACAATTTGTTCCCTGTGCGTGTCGCTGGCCCAGGTAGTCGCCAGCAACGTCAGGTGCTGCGAAGAGTGCGGACCTGTATACCCGCCCGAACCGACCAGCACATCGCTCAGTCGATGAAACGTCTGGCGCACGGCGTTTGGCGGAAGCGTTCCGGCGGAAAATTCCGCCCCGAGGAACTCCAGAATCAAACTCTCAGAGAGACGCAGCAAGTACGGCTGCGGCCGCTCGCCCTCGCGCGGTGCATACTGCGAAATCGAACTCAGCAGCATGCGCACCGTCTCGCGGCTGGCATCGTCCATGGCCCCGTGAATCGCCCGCGCCGCTTCTTCCGGCGCAAGTCCGCGGGCCGCTTCGAGCGGCGGCGTCAGCCGCCCAATCAATCGCAGCGCGGCTATGAGATCGTCGGTTTCCGGCGGAAGAATCGGAGTCTCGTTGATCTCGCGCGGCGAGTTTCCGCCGTAGGCCACCAGCGCGCCCATGAGGCTCGCGAGCACGGTATCCACTTTGCGTTCCGTTTGCGTATTGACGGAAATCCCTTCCACGCGATTCTCCAAAAGCCGCGCGGCCCACCAAAGGCCGCCCCCGCGCTTTATAGATTCCTCCGATTTTAGCAACGATGCCTTGAAGAGTTGCGCGAGCGTGTCCAGTTCGCCTACATGAAATTGTCTTCGGAAGGTCAAGGACTGAATACCTGCGCGCTGCAAATCCTGCGCGAGCGACTGCATCTCGCCCCGCCCATCAGGGAGATGCGCATCACTGAGCTTCGGCACGACCAAGCCGCTGCGCTCAATGTGGATTTCAATCCCGTTCAGTGCGCCCGCGAGATCGTGCAAGGTCTCATAGGACGCGTCCAAACTCTGAAGTCGTCGCGGATGGTTCCGGTCATACAGTCGTTCCGAGCGGAACAGCAAATGAAGGCAGCGAAGCGAATGGATGAGCCCCGTCGTGCGCGCATCCGGAGTTGGCGCGCTCACCTCCCGCGCGGATCCCGAGAACGGTCCGGACGCCTTAGCTACCTGTGGCTCGGCTTTGGGACGCGCTTCAGCCTCGTTGCGCTGTTCCTCCACCGGCATGATGGCCCGAATTGCCAAAGCGTTCCCCACTTGCTTCTACCAAGCGTAGTCAAGTACGGGCCCCGCCTCCGACAGTCCAACAGCAACCACGCATGAGGGCAGGGTACCCTTGGCCTTTAAGCAAGCACGCTGCCTGCCCCTCTTTTCGAGAACTAAGCTTTTTGTTTTGAACAAGTTGATTCCAAGGTCATGGAACTTACGCGATGCCATGGTTACAAAAAGTTACGTTTTAAGTAGAGCAGTCCCGGCGGATAAGGCCCTCTGAGCTGGCTCTCTTAACCCTCAACTCGCCCGCTTTCGGCCTCCAAGCCCTTTATTTTGGCTGCAGCGTTAGGTTGGTGATGTTGACCGTTCCGCCCTCGGTGGCCTGTATCGTTCGCCTCACCTGCTGGTACCCCGTAAGCCTCACGGTCACCGTATGCATGCCAGCCGGCACTTGTACCCGCGACGGCGTCGTTTGTCCCGTCGAAGTCCCATCCACCAGAATCTCAGCACCCGTTGGCGTCGTTACTACCTGAGCCCAGGCCACTCTTACGGTTGATTTTTCCTTCAACTGCACGTCGAGCTGCGTCTGAATATTGTCTTTCACCTGCACACTTCCGGCGTAACCATCGTAGCCTGGCACGCGCAGCACCAAGTTGTACGGGCCCGGTGCAAGTGGCAACGTCACTGGCGTCTGGCCGGACTGCTTTGCTCCATTAATGAATACATCCGCTCCTGCCGGCTTGCTCGTTATATACAAACCCTTCGCCAGCGATTCGAGGGTAACCTTTTGATCCACGACGCTCCCCGCTTTCACCTGCAAAGCGGTCTGCATCGGCTGGTAGCCATCCTTCTGAACTTCCAGGCCGTAGCGCTCCGGAGTGAGGTCCATAAAGCTGCAAGGCGTCTGGCATTGACTCACCACGCGTCCCCCAGACCCGCGCAGAACTGCTGTCGCTCCTATTAGATCCGTAACTACGTGGATCGCGCCGCGGCCTCCCGTTGGAATCGGGTGTCCTCCGTCCGCGCCGCGTCTACTTTCGGCCACCGGTGCGTCTTCATACTCGATATGATCTACCACCCGCACGCTCGCGGGAGCATCGCGAAGGAATTTCAGCAGCGCCCCATGTTCCGCCGGACGCAACTTGCCCGCTAGTACCAGCGTATTTCCAATGGCTTCGACCCTTGCCCGCCCATGCAAGCCCTTTTCCGAGATAGCTTCCTCAATGCGACCTTGGTATTCCGCCGCCTGGCGACTGACAACCGGTTCGGCCTTCTTCGGCACGGGCTTCTCTGCGGGAGGCTCTGCCGGTTTTTTTTCCGCCGCGACCGGCTCGGGTATCGCTGCAGCCGGTGCCTCAGTTCCAGCCGGACTCGCCGGGGTGGTGTTTGTCCCGCTCTCTGCTGGCGCCGTTACCGCCGCCGCCGCCGCATCCTTTTCGGTCTGTTTCTGCGCGGCGTTAATCTTGCGCGCGTCTTCAATTACAGGCCGCAGCTTTTGCACTCCATAGGCGATTACGCCGAGCAGTACCAATGCGATGAAAATGCTCCCGATGACGCTCTTCTTCTTCGGCTGCTCTACGATCGGCGTTATTGGCCCGGTCCGTCGCACCACAGGCGTCTGCGTAGGACTCGAAGCTCGCGCATTCAGCGACCGTGTCGTTGCCATGGTCATCGGATCTTCCGCATGGAAGTTTCGGCCGCCCTGCGCGCCCACTCCCGTTCCAGCGAGTGGCAGCGTCGCGTTCGGTAAGCCCGCTCCGCCAGCGACCATGGTCTTATCCGGACTTGCGCCAGGCGCGATACTGCGGTAATTCCGCAAATCCTCGAGCATTTCGCGGCAGCTCTGGTAGCGTGCTTCCGCTTCCTTGGCCAGCGCCTTTATCACCACCGCGCTGATTCCGGGATGAATCGATGGGTTAATCTGACGCGGCGGCACAGGCTCTTCGTTCACAATCTTGTAGATGACCGTCGTAATGTTCTGTCCGGGAAAGGGCTTCTCACCCGTCACCATCTCGTAGAGAAGCACGCCTAGCGAGAAGATATCGCTCCGTCCGTCGACCGCCCGGCCCTTCACCTGTTCGGGCGACATGTAGCTCGGCGTGCCCATCACGTGGGCGGTCTGCTGCATGGTGCCGAACTGCAGTATCTTCGCCGTGCCGAAGTCCGTGACCTTTACCGTATCGTCGGCCGTCAGCATAATGTTCGCCGGCTTGATGTCCCGGTGGACGACGTTCCGCTCATGCGCAAACTGCAGCGCGCTGCACGTCTGTTCCATGATGCGCAGCACGCGTGGCAGGGCAAATGCTTGTCCGCCATCGAGATGCGCCTGCAAACTCTTGCCTTCCACCAGCTCCATGGTGATGTAGTACAGGCCATCTTCTTCGCCCGCGTCAAACACCACCACGATATTTGGGTGGGTCAGCAAACCGGCCGCACGCGCTTCGGTTTGGAACCGCGTCAGCAACTCAGGACGCGAAAGTCCCGTGCCTTCTTCGCTCAGTTTGATCGTTTTTACCGCGACGGTGCGCCCAATCACGGGGTCCATGGCCTTATAAACCACACCCATGGCGCCGCGGCCCAGCTCGCCCATAATCTCGTAACGTCCTGCTTTTAAAACTGTTGTCATCGCCCCGTTCGACTTTCCATGCGCTAGATCTGTGGCGAGCCGTAGAACTGGCCCGCTCTGCTGAACCAGTTGGTCAAATACGAGCCCCGGCGCAAAAATCAAGCCAAGCGCCTATAGCAGGACGCGCCCGAGCCGAATTCCGCACGTCAAAACGGGGTCCCATCCGCCGGTTGCCAAAACAACAGATACACCTTTGCTGACAGCCGGGCGCCCTATCATGCACAGTACCCACTAAATTTTAGGTTGGTCAACGCTACTGGGGTACCAGTGTTTCGCACTCGACACGTGGCAAACTTCCAGAGCAACTCGGGGCAACTGGTACCTCCACGCGAGTCCTGTTTTAGAGATGCACAGTGGCGAAGCTGCCTCGCCTAGGGCCGCGGCATCGCTTCCCCCGGTGACATGCTTCGCTCGGGCATCGGCACGTTGGTCTCCCGGATGGGTCGATCGACCTCGCCGGGCCGCGACGGCGCTTCCAATCCGTCGGTCAGCAAATAACCTTCGAGCGCCAGCCCATTGGTCCACACCCCTTCGAGCGCCGCAATGTAGTCGATCTGCAGTTCGTAGAGCTTGCGCTGCGCCTCCAGCACGCGCGGATAAGACGCCAGCATCAGCCCATACTTGTCCACCAACAGGCGGTACGCCTTTTTTGCATGCGGCAGAATCTCGTCGCGGTATTCCACGGCCATCAATTTCGCGTTCGCGTACTCATCGACCACGGTGGCGGCGCGCTCGCGCAGCGTCAGCGCCACGCGCATCTTTTCCTGCTCCGCCCGTTCCCTATCCGCGCGAGCCGCGCCGATGCTTCCTTGATTGCGATTGAAGATCGGTATCTCCACGCTGGCCTCTGCGATCCCTTCCCAGCCTTTCGCAAAAGGCACGCTTGCTAAAGTCTCATGGTTGTACTCCATTCCAGCGCGGACCAAAATGTCCGGAATCGGCTCGCGTTGCGTCCGCGCCAGCACTGCCTGAGCGCGCCCCGTGGCCACTTGCGCAATCGCCACGGCAGGGCTGTGCTTTGCGATCGTTTCGACGGCTTCCTCTTCATTCAATTCCGGCCAGCCTCTTTCGAGATCACCTGCCACCGTAGCCAGCGGCAACTCCGGCTGTCCAATCACCGCCGTCAGCGAACGCCACTCCTCCCGAAGCGTGTTCTCCTGCATGCGCGCCGCCATGCGCATCCGTTGCGCTTCGACCTCAGCTTCCAGCACTTCGGATTCGTCCGCCTGCCCGGTGTTCATCAATTCTCGCTGCGTTTCCGCCCCATCTTCGGCAATCTTCGCCAAATCCCGCCGCGCCTCCAGCCATTCCTGCGCTGCCAGCACGCGCAGAAACGCCATCTTCACCGCGGTTGTGACGCGCGTGCGCTGCTCCTGGGCCTCGATCTCGGCGAGCTTGGCCTCGGCACCAAAGACTTCGCGGCTCTTGCCCAGCTTTCCGCCCGTCACGATCGTCTGCTGCACAAAAAATCCCTGCTTGCCGCCGCCAACCGATCCGCCGCGTATCTCATCCCCGGTGTACCCGACGGAGGGATTCGGGTAGAGTCCCGCCTGCTGCTGGCGCGCTTTCGCCGCACGAATCTCCGCTTCCGCCTGCCGCAGCGTCGGATTTGTCTCCCCAGCCATCTTTTCCACTTGCTCCAGGGTGACCGGCTGCCCACCCGAATTCTCTTGCGCGCGCCCCATCCGCGGATATACCGGCGCAACCAGCGGAACGTCCCCATGGTGGTGCTGCATGTGCTCCGGCATTGCCATTCCCGGCGGCATCTTCGCATCTTGCTGCGCAGGCTTCTCCTGAGCGCGCCCCGCCGCGCAAAGCGTTGTAACCCCCGACAGAAATCCCGCACAAAATTTCAGAGCCAATTTCATGGTCATCCTCATATTCTCCGTGCCCTCTGAGTCCTCTGTGGTTTCGGTGTAGTTCTTTCGTTTCTCTCCGCTCACGACGTATGCGGGTGTTCCACTTTCTCCTCCGTTTCGCTTCCCGCAACCCGCCTCATCATCTCCCGGTACTCCTTGTCCGGGAGCACCCGCACGAGCGTCATCATCCCCATCATTCCCGCGCTCCAATTCGGAGGCAGACCGTGCGTCTCCGGTTTCACGACCGCCTCATCCATTCCCATTTCCATGAACGCATCCTGCGGAAACCCCGGCACGCTGTTCGCATTTTCCGCAATCGGAGAATGATGCACATGTTCGACCGGCACGCTCTGCGCCAGCGTTTCCATCTGGCTTAGCGCTTTCGCATCCGTCGTATTCGCCGTCTCGATCGCCCGATCGCGCAAAAGATCCATCATGCTGTTCATCATGTGGTGCGGCAGATGGCAATGCACCATCCACGATCCCGGATACTTCGCCTCGAACTCCACTACACGCGCTTGCGCCACGCCCACCAGCACGGTATTCATCGGATACCACGTCGATTCCGGCGCGCGCCCGCCTTCTGTCCCCGTCAAAACGAATTGATTTCCGTGCAGGTGAATCGGGTGGTGGTCCATCCCCATGTTGATGATGCGCAACCTCACACGGCTCCCCAACCTTGCGATCATTGGCGTGATTGCGGGTGCCGATACTCCGTTAAACGTCAGCCAGTTGTATTCCATCGCCGCCGTGTTCGGCACGCTGTTGTTCGGCAAAACGGCCCACTCCTGCAAGATCACGCCAAAATCATGATCCGCTCGCGGCTTGTAGGTCCTTTCCGGATGCGCCACAAAAAATCCAATCATTCCCATCATTTCCTGCATCGCCCCGTGCGAGTGGTAGAAAAACGTGCCTTCCTGGTGCACCGTGAATTCGTAAACGTATTTCTCTCCGGGCGCGATGGGCTTCTGGCTGATCCACGGGACGCCGTCCTGCTCGATGGGTACCTCCAATCCGTGCCAGTGAATGGACGTCGATTCCGGCAATTTATTTTCGAAAATAATGCGCACGCGGTCGCCCTGCTGCACCTGAATCGTCGGCCCCGGACAGCTCCCGTTGTAGCCCCACACGTTGATGGTCTTGAACGGCGCGATTTTTCGCTTCACCGGCTCCGCCACCAGCCTGAACACTTTCACGCCGCCAGCCACTTCATGTGGCAAGTCCGCCAAGTCCGGCGCGACCATCGGCAAAAACGGGTCTGGCCCCGCCGGCACGGGCGCAACCTGCTTTTTGTCGTGCTTGCCGTACGGACTATGGTGCCGCCCCTGTTCAGTCTCGCGCGAAGTTTGCGGATCATTCCCCGGCGTGTTTCCGCCGAGAGACTCCGCCAATCCAAAAACCCCCGCCCCGAAAAACGCCACATCCTGAAAAAATCTCCTTCTATTGCGGCTCATTCTTCCCTCCCGAAGCGATTCTTACGTTCGGTTTGTTTACGTGTCTTTTCCGCATCTACCACAAAAACCCAGCTCGCCCGCAAGCCCGGGCGGGCTTGCCCACTGAGGCCGGCCGTTGTTCCGCCGGCGCCGCGAACGCGCGAGATGCAATCCTTCACGCGAATAGACTTCGTTTTACTCAAGGGATTCGAAACAGGATTTTAAATGCGGAGAATGGTGGTCCCTAGAAGAGAGTCTGGCGATTCTAATGGAACCAGATGCACGCCCCGGCGCCGTGGCCCGATGCCGAAACTTTCCAGTCCCAACTCAGGAGAACGGTTGAGCATAACTGGCGCCGCAGGATTCCGCGCGCCGTGCGAAAGCAAATATTCCTCGTCCAGCTTGACGAGCACTGCGGAAAAGTCGCTAACTCTGCAAGCCTTGCCGGGCGCAACCAGCTGCGGCTGGCCGTCGACTCTCGTGGTGGCCATATCGTGGCACTGCTCTTGCCGTACCCCGGAAGCACAACTTTTCGCGGCACAGAGCGGCGCGCACACCGGCGCAATCACCAAAGCCAGCACGGTCAAGAAGGCAAGCACGGCTGCGTTTGCCGGCCGCGCCCGAACTGGAATCGTTTCGTTCATTCTTTCATTTTCATGTGGCGCAGCTGCCCTCGAGCCTTCCACTCCCGTCTCATCGCCATGGCGCGCCAATCGGAAAAGCGATTCGCGCCATCAATTTGCGGCATGACTGTCCTCGCCAAAAAGCCAGCGTCGCACGCCTTTTGGTAATTTTGAAAATCCACCCCGCCCCGCCGCGGCAGCTACAGAGGAGGCAGCCCAGAGCAGTCGATAGACGACCAAACCCAATACGGAAAGGACTGTGAGCGACGTAGCTATCAAGGTTGACTTGTCCATCGCTCACCTCGCAGATAGTGTATCACGCGACTGCTCGGACCACAGACTACCAGGAGTGTCCCTTATCGGATTAGGCTGCCGACCGTCCCTGGTGTGTGAAAATCCCGATTCCTGTTCCTCGCTTAATACCCATGCCCGCTTGCATCACTTCCCACTTCCACTTTCCCTCGAAAGGAACGGTACACAAACGTGAAGTAACCCGCCGCAAGAATCATCCCGACGATCCACCAAATGACCCCGGCCTTCAATCCATAGGCGCCGGCCTTTGCGCCATCCACCGTCAGCGAATACACGGGATTGCGCGCGGGCAACACCATGGGATAAACGCCGAACACCACGCTCGTCAACATCCCCGCAAGGTAGGCGCACGAAGCAAAAAACGCTTTCCGCTCATCGTGCTTGCGCAGTGCGAACGCCACCCCCGCGAGCCCCGCCACCGCCATAAGCGGAAAGACCAATCCCCAGGGCCAGGTGAAAAAATTTTCCTGCACTTGCGGCTGCACCTGGAATGTTGCCGCCGTCACGATCGCTGTTAGCGCGACCACGCCCCACCAGACCCGCGCGCAAAGCTTCTGAGCGCGGTCGTTCACCGCGCCGCTCGTTTTTAGTTGCACCCACAACGAGCCATGCATCACCAGCGCGAGCAACGCCAGCGCACCCACCAAAATCGTGTACCAGTCGAGGATACCCGTTTCTTCCCCCAGCCGAAAGTCTGTCCACAGCGGTTCGAAAAAATAACCGCTGGCATCGAGCGGAACTCCCCGCACCACATTCGCGAGTGCGGCGCCAAAAAACACCGCTAGCAACAAGCTCGAACCGCAAAACAAAAAATCCCAGAAGGGATCCCACACCGCGCTCTTGACATGATTGCGAAACTCGATCGAGCTCCCCCGCAAAATCAAAAGCCAAAGTACTATCGTCAGCGGCAGGTAAAATCCGCTGAACCCGCTGGCATACAGCGCAGGAAACGCAAAGTACAGCGTCCCTCCGGCCGCCAGGAGCCACACTTCATTCCCGTCCCACACCGGACCGATACTCGCCAACACTTGCCGCCGCTCCAAGTCCGTTTTCGCGATCAACAGATGAATCGCGCCCGCCCCCAGATCAAATCCGTCCAGCAACACATACATCGCGATCATGATCGCTACGAGGCAGAACCAGATTGTTCCCATCTTGTCCTCCACAATCTCAATCCGCCGCGATCGAGACTCGCGCCATTTTCCGCGGATCTTCTTCCTTCGGCCCAGGCCCCTCTTCAATCTCGCGGTAAATCAGAAACAGCCATAAAATCGCCAGCACCGTATACATCCCCATGAATCCAATCAACGTGAACCACGCGTTGCCCGCTCCCACGCGTGGCGAAACACCGCGCGCCGTCCGCATCAGACCATAAATCAACCAGGGCTGTCGGCCCAGCTCCGCGGTCATCCAGCCCGCAGTATTCGCAATGTACGGCAAAGGCACGCTGACCATCAGAATCCACAGCATCCACCGCGACGCAAATAGCCTTCCGCGCCACAATAAAAA
>Ga0207144_1159_pt1 | contig 11566 bp, 13 predicted proteins | sample Alteio_BWMinHeat_FD_153583 | JGI IMG/M metagenome (GOLD analysis project Ga0207144, IMG submission 153583) | Enriched cells from forest soil in Barre Woods Harvard Forest LTER site, Petersham, Massachusetts, United States -... | ecosystem: Environmental > Terrestrial > Soil > Temperate forest >...
CCCTTATTCCCTTGTTTGCCGCGATTGTATTTGCCGGAATCGTGTAGGTTTGCATCACTTGGTCTGCGCCAGTGCCGGTGAAGGATGTTGCGTTATCAAGAATTTGATACAGCAGGTTTACAGCATTCCCACTCCCTGCTCCGGTTAGTGTTTTGTTTGAGAGCGTGTCAGTAGTTGCTTTGCCGGTCAAAGTATCGGTTGCCGCTGGCAAGGTGAGCGTGCCCGAAGCAGCAGCCGTGGCCTGTAAGGTGGTGGTGCCGGAAGTAGCACCGGACAATATCAAGTTAACACCGGACGCTAGAGTCAAGTCTGTGCTGTGAATAGTTAGTCTGGTCGCTAACGTCTGCGCCGTCGTGCCCGAGCTCCCTACTGTCGGGGTCTGGAAAGCAAGGCTGCTGGCTGCTGAGTTGCCTGTCCCAGGTCCAGAAGTGATCGTTAGGTTAGCACCGGATACATTCGTGTCTGTGCCACCACGTGAGCCTTGTGTGGTTATTGTTTGATTTACGGGAGTAGCTGAGTTAGCGTCGCCATGCTGTAAGGTTGCTGCGGCATTTCGGGTTAAGAAAACGTCCTTGTTGGAGGAGTCTAAATCTATTTTGCTTACGGCGAGCTCTGTAGCAGAAGCCGAACCGAGTGCAGGCGTTACAAGAGTCGGAGACGTAGCCAATACAACAGCCCCACTTCCCGTTGTCCCGTTTGACAAATCTGAAGCAGCCGGTTGAGCCTGGGTGAATACACCCTGAGCACTCATACCAGTTAAGAAGTTATGGCTTACAACGGAGATTGTCTGAGCCGTGGTGCTATTCGCATTCGGGATATTCACCGTGCGAGTTGTCGCAGTAGCAATGTTGCTTGCATCAAACTGAAACTTCTTTGTGGTATCCGTCGTGTCGGTAAGCAGGTGATTAGCACCAGCTTGAAATGTTTGAACGAAAGCACCAAATGTGTTGACCTGATCTGTGTAGACGGTTGTCGCTAATGTTCTACCCTTTGCTAGAGTCCCGCTCCAACCCAAAGTCAAATTCTGAGCGGAAATTGAGCCGGTTACATTTGTGTCGTTTGTTATGGCATTGACTGCTGTAGAAGGTAACTGTCCAGCGATAGCAACACCTGAAATATCACTGAATGCCGGCTGTGTCGAACTGGGAACCCCGGACGTTGAAATGCTGTTAATCCACTGGTGAGATACGGCAGTAAAAGACTCAATGCCGCCCAAAGTTGAGGCGGTTGGCAAGGGTAAGTCAGAACCCACCAGAGAGCGGAGTACAGAATGCGCAACAGGCCATAACATCGCCAACATTCCTGGGCACGGGTCCAGCGGTGGCCTCCGGACTCAATGCAGGCATCGCGGAAAATACCGCTAATGCTCTTGCGGTCGCCTTGAGCTTCAACAGTCCTGGCACAGACACAGCAATTGGTACAGTTTTGCGAATTGAGTTGATGCAATAACTCAACTACGGAGCCCAATATAGATATGGACCTAAACAGCGCACTATCGGGATTAGCAAAGCCCTCCACCGGGAAGAAAAAGAAGGTCATTGACCTGGGCAAGAAAGACATCAAACACCCGAAGCTCTTCAAGAAAGCTGTGAAAGCTGAGGTCAAGGAAAAGAAGAAGGAAGATGGCAAATAATTTCTCTCAGAACCCATTCATTTTAGATACGGCATGGAACAGCGGAACTATTCCGGCTGCGCTGACAGACACTACAAAATCACCTCAAAGCTTCCGTCTTGTGGAGTGGTATAACCCCGTCACCGTGGGAGATACCCTCATCATTACGGACATCAATGGAAACGTAATCAGGGAAGCTATTTGCGCCGTAGCCAAGCAGACAATCACGATATGGGACGCTGGCGACTCTCGCCAACTCTTCACGTTGAAGTTCGGCAAATGGATACTCTCCCAGATATCCTCTGGCCAACTACTAATGTACAAGTAAGAAAACTTTTGTCCTCAATTCACGAGGGCAAATGTTTAATCCTGAAGTTCTTCCTGCGGAGTTCCGAGCAAAGTACGACCGGCTCTCTCCCGAAGCTCAAGCCAAGTGGCAAGCCCAACGATTAAAAGCACAGACAGACCACATGTTCCTGGCTGTGGACGTTCTCGGTATGGACTTCCAAGAGACCCCGCACAGGATAATGTTTAACAAGTTCCTAAAGAAATCAGAGCAAGAGACCCCTCTTTATGACCTTGACCAAGCTACAAAACGAAGACTGATTCTCTGGCCAAGAGGAACATTCAAGACTTCCGCCGTTTTGGTTGAAGTAGTCCAACTGATTATCAATTACCCCAACATCGCTATTGGGTATCTAAGCGGATCACAAGACTTGGCTATTGCTCAATTGCTCCGTATCCGTCAGGTGTTTGAGAATCCCACGCCAAAATTCAAACAGCTATTTCCTGAGTTCTGTAAGGACCGCCTGGGGAGTTCAAAGCAATTCAGTGTGCCTTGCCGCACTGCTGGCCATACGGTTGCCGAACCGACCATGCGTATCTTTACCGCAGCCTCGGTCAAGGCTTCTTCTCACTATGACGTTATCTTTTGCGATGACTTGGTGAACGAGCAAAATTACAACAACCCCAAGGCACTCGCCAAGAGCATTCAGCAATACATCGACATCTCTCCCCTGCTCGACCCCAACGGGTATATGTACGTGACCGGCACCCGCTATTCGTTTGACGATTGTTACGAGCACATCCAGAAAATGATTGTCTTGGAGAACGAGCAGTTCGGTAGGACGATCTGGAAAACATCAATAATGACCTGCTGGTCTGAGATGTGTAAGTGCGGGCACCCGAACACTCTTCACGATTCAGATAGAAATTACAGTAGCCCACCTTGTACGCAGTGTGACTGTAAGCAGTTCAACGGGACTGGCGAGATAAGTGTTCTCTTCCCCGAATTCAGAACCAAGTCAGGAAAAACAAAAGGCCATACTGTTGAATTCTTACAGCGCGAAAAGCTGGCCAATGGTGCTGAGTGGTTTGCTTGCCAGTACGAGAACAATCCCATTGGAGCCGGGTTACAGACCTTTACTCCCGAGTTGATAGATACACAAACCCTTCTCAGCTATGACGACATTCCCTTCGAGGGCGTCACCTTCGTTCTTGGAGACCTTTCTTATGTAGGCAAGAAAGAAAGTGACATGACAGTCTTTTTTGTTTGCCGCATGTACCAAGGACAGATTTATGTGTTTGATTGCGTGTTTGGCAAATGGGACACAGAAAAGATTTGTGAATACTTGCTCTTAATAACGTTGCGCTACCGTCCGCGGATTATCTGGATAGAGAAAATGCAGTCTTGGGAAACCTTCACATTCTCATTCAATATGTATGCCCTACAAAGAGGAATCCAGAAATTCCCTGTTGAATGGTTGCCGATGTCGAACGCCAATAATGCTAAGAAGATTCGAATTGGCAGCGTGATTGTCCCTCTGAAAGAAGGACGTCTCTGGCTATACGGAGGCATGCCTGGGTATAGCGATTTACGAACCCAGTTACTCCGCTGGCCTAAATTAGGAAACCATGATGACTTTGCAGATACGTTAGGAATGGTATGCAACGCTCCTACCGGCTACCACCTGGAAAAGGTTCCCACTACCCAAACCCCAAAAGAAATGTGGAAGAAACTCCACGCTACAAAAGAGAACGAGAATAACTACCCCGACTCAGGAGCAGGCACCGGGATCCTCTGTTAACCAATAATTTGAACTTTCTCATTCGTAAGTAGAATGAGTGATCTCCACCAAATCAGACTACAGGACCTCCCAGGCGCGATACTACCGGGCAACGCCTCATTACCAATAGAGCAGGAAGATGTCGGCTTTCCCGACCAAGAGCGCAGCAATGAAGCGATGCTCAAGGAAGCAACTCAGAACAGACGTTTGTCTGAGTCTTTCGTCTTCACACGTGCTGTTATAGGCGGCTGGAATTTAACGGAGACAATGCTCCGTGCCTATGTTCCTGCCACACCTTGGAAGGGTTCTGACCAGTTACGTTCCCACCTGGGGATTCCGCTCCTCGCTGAGCACTTCGGTTCAATTCACAAACTCGTTCAGCAAACATTGTTCTCCGGCTATCGCCCATTCCAGATTGACCCCGCTCCTGGCACTCCCATTGATGCTGCCGTGGCCCAGGAAGCGATAGTTACAGCGCAGCTAAAGACCTGTGGCATCAAGGGTGTCTCTGCTAAACAGGAAATCCGCGCAGTTACTTATGACGGATTGCTTTATGGAACTGGCTTCGCCTTCATTGGCTGGCAAACCAAGAAAATCAAGATTACGAAGAAAAGGCCAAAGCACACAACCGTATCAATCCCAACCGGGCAATTCGGAAGTGTAGAAGCACCTCAAGGTGACCCTGACGAGTTAGAGGAATATACAGAAGAAAAAGAGATCAATCAGCCAGTTCTTGAGCATGTGCCTATCCGCAGAATGCGGGTTGCTCCGGACTGTCGCCGTGGCGATGTTCGCACAGCAAAGTGGGCAGGGCGAATTATCTATCTCTCGGCTATTGAGCTTGACCAACTCCGCGATGTGGAAGGTTACAACATCCCCACTCGGGAAGAGTTGATACAGCTAACCACTCCTCAGCGGTTGGATAGCATTCCGCAGAACCAATTTGATACGCAGGGTGGAAATAGCCTAAGCATCGCTAACCTGGCTACAACTCCCCAGAAAGCCAATCCTGAGAGCTTAGACGCCAACACTGCTGACCCGCTCAGCAAAGACTTTGAAATCTTTGAGTACTGGACGCCTTACCGTGTGGTTTGGGTATTGAACGACCAATACCCAATCCGCAACGATACTCACGATCTTGGCAGAATACCCTTTCTGTCTTTCAACTTCTTTGAAGCTCCTGAAAGCCTACTCGGTTATGGGTTGGGTTATTGGCTCACGAACTATCAGAAAATTGCTCAGGGCATCATCAATGCTTACTTTGATGACTTAAACCTCAACATGGCCGGAACCTATGTTCGCCCTGCTGGTTTGAATAGCACTGCCCAGGCTGAATTCATCTTCCCCGGTAAGGTCTTCAAGACAGATACTCCGGAGCAAGCAAACGGATTCAAGCAGCTACAGCGCAACTCTATCGGCAACGACCCTATTGAAATTGTCCAGCAGGTCAAAGCATGGGCAGCTTCTATCTCGGGTGCTGGTGCTGGCGTGCAAGGAACCAATCCCGGTAAGACCGGGGACATGCGTAATGCCGCAGGTGTGAACCTCTTAGCCTCTGGCGAAAACATCAAGATGCAGGACTTGATTGATCAGATTTCAGAATTGATCTTGGTTCCGTTTATTGAGTTCTGCATAGAGCAAAACTTCAAACTCAAACCTTCACAGATTCGGGAAATGCTATCCCAAGAGTTGGGTGATGCTTGGCGCGGCACTCCCCTCGACGTCATAAACGGAACTTATCGTGTGACCATATCTGCCGGCAGCAAGCTCGCGGCACGTCAGGCGCTTAATCAAAGCCTTGGCTTCATTGAGTCAATCCTACAGTCTCCGGGCACCCCGGTCATGTTGGCTCAGCAAGCTGCCAAGATTGACTTCAAAGCAATGATTACTGCTCTGTTTGAGAGCACTGGTTATCCATATCAGTCTCAGATCATCGTTCCTATGAATGATGAAGACAAGAAGCGTGTAGCAGAGCAGCAGAACAAGCTTCCACAAGATTTACAGAAAATCCAGGCTCAGGCTGCTGCCAAGAAAGACGTTGACAACAACCAAGCGGAAAACCGTGCCTTACTCCGCACGCAAGAACATATGTTCCAGACTTCAGACCAGAATTTTGAGAAGGTGTAAATGAATAACGACCCCGCATTAGGAACAAGACTTCGCCAGCTAAAAGGAATGTCAGGCTATTACGACCTGATGCAACTCTCGCAAGGTTTGGTGAACCAAGCCACAGCCCAGCTTGTGGACTTCCCCGGCTGGGATACGCAACAGATCGCCACGCTCAAGGCACGTGCCCAAGCGGCAAAGGAATTTCACCAGCTTTTATTTGCCAGTGTGGAAGCAGCTATTAACCTCAGCATTCAACCTCCGGTCGAGCCAGAGCCGAATATCAATGATCGTAACGCGGCCAACCACGCGGATGCACTGAGAGAAGCCTTTATGGCGACCAATGACGCTGATACCCGGATACCGGGTTCTTACTAAAGCAATAGTGAGAGCCAATTGCTAATACACGACCCTCTGTAGAGGAATTTTTAAATATGAGTAATCCTGTAACCCTTGAAAATGTTGACTTGAATAACATAGACGAGATCAATCGTCTCGTTGCCGAAGAGCTAAAGAAAAAAGGCGTGGACGAGGCTTTCGTTGCCGAGCAGTTACGCAGAGCCAAGGACCCAAGCCAGACCCCTTCCCCGGTCGAAACTACGGCAGAAGTAAAGACTGAAACTACAACTCAAACAAGAAATGAAGCTCCGCCAGCTTGTAGCCCATTAACTTCTTGTTCTGCTCACCGCCTGGAAAGTCCGTGACTTCTTTTAGAAACTCGTTTGTAGCTGCTACCCCGGAAGAAGTGCTTGAAAAAGTTTCAATCGCCATTGATGCTGCGTCTACGGTTGCTCAACCCGCAAAACAGGCGGAGGTAAAACAGGAATCTAAACCAGCATTGAGCCAGGAAGAGGCGTTCGAGATTGGCTTAAAGCTCCAGAGTGGTAAGGTTGAGGCGATTGACGAGTATTTCGAGAAACGTCTTGGTGTGAAGATTGACGACCTCAAAACAGTTGTCAATGAGACCAGAAGCACCAAAGTTGTAAATACGTGGGCAGCAGCTACAAACGAGTTTCTAAAAGAAGTCACGGACTTTCCAGGCGGTGAGCAGAACAAGAAGTTAATGGGCTACAAGCTGGCGGAGCTTGGCTTGGGAGATAAGCCTTCCAAGGAAAGTCTCATCAAGGCGTATGAGGCATTGAAAACTGACGGCATGATCTTTCCAAAGCAGGAAGCTACCCAGGAAGAGACTCAAGACAATCAGCAGATCACTACCAAAACAGTACAGGCTCAGGAGCAATCTCCAGACAAGAAAGTATCAGTTAAGAAGAAAGCAACCGGCTCCTCGGTCTTCGGAAGTACTGGCGGATATGGGACTAAGCAGACTTCGGCCAATACCAATCAGGTCTTATTGAGCGAAGCTGAGGCAGCAAAAATGTCTCCTCAGCAACTTCAAAACTGGTACAACGAGCAAGTTAAGAAACAAGGCTATCAGCAGTAAAGGTTAAGATTTCCCAAATACGAACACTCATATCAGAGGTATTTTGATATGAGTTTTCTACCACCTGGAGTAACGTCTTCTACACTTGCTGCGTTTCCGCAGATTGTTTATGACCGTTACGCCATCAAAGAATGGCACTTCAATACTCCGTTTCTTGCGGAGCTTTGTGATTTTAGACCAATACCACGTCGTTCTGGTCGTACCTTGCAACTTTGGGGACAGAAACCCTTCGGTGCTGCAACCAGCACTCTGTCTGAAGGCATCCCCGGCCCAAGCCTGAGTTTGTCTCAGGTTTATAACGATGTGTTCGCTGACGAGTATGGTGATTACCTAACCATCAGCAACGTAGCCCAAGAGATGTTTATCTCTGACCCTGTTGTTGAGGCTGTACGTAACCTCAGCTACCGTGGGGCGTTAACCGGCAATCAGGTTGTATCAACAGCTTTTGACAACGCGGCTGCCGCAGACGCAACTGCTCGTATTGACCTGGCTGACAACGAATTCGCTAACTCCCAGACCTACCGCAGAGCAGAGGGATCGCTCATCAACAACGCTGTACCTAACCGCAATGGCGGAATGTACACGTCTGTAATTTCTCCGCTGATGGTTTATGACTTAATTTCAGACAACTCCGCCGGTGGAATCACTGACGTAATGAAACGTACTCCTCAAGGCACCAACGTTCTTGTGGAAGGTCAGAGCGTCGGTTATCAGGTTCTTGAATGGAGCGGAATCCGCTTGATCCGCACCCCAACCGTACCAACCTATGCCAACTATCCGTCTTCAGGTAAGACCGGCTACGGCTCATTAGTGGTGGGCAACGAAGTTATGTTCGCCTCTGAATTAGCTGGTGTCCAGGCTCCCCGCGACGAAAGGTTCAAGGTGAAGGTGAAATACGAAAACGAAATCAGTCCGGCTAACCCAATGGGTCAAACCGCAGCACTGGTTGCTTACGATTTCTTCCTTGGCGTGGCATCACGTCCCAACACAAACGGCACAAGCGGTTTCCGCAGAATCCGTGGTGAAGTAGGAATCGTTTAACCGGAGACAACAGTCTTCAAAAAAGAATTTTGAAAAAGAGGTAAAGATAAATGAGTAACACAAACACAATTAAACAGTCCATCGCTGGACAAGGTCCGCAGCCAGTACAGGGAACTATTGCACCCTTGGCTTTAGGCACCAGCACTTCTGAAACTACCTTCTCAATGACTGTGCCTTTGGTAAACACTCTTGGCGGTGGTCCTGCTGTATTGGTGGCCGTTGACCAGAGTGGAGTTCCGCAGTTCTATGATCTAGCTCGCCCTATCAAGGTTCGTGGCTATGGGACAATCGTTACTGGTGTTTCCACAAACATCACACTGAAGCTCTACCAAGTGCCCAGTGCCATTGTGAAGGCTGGAACAGCCGGAACTGTAGGCAATGACAACCTATTGAAGGCAAGCACTGCTCGTGCTGTAAACAGCACAACTGCAAGCTTCCTTGTTGAAGCTACCTTGCAGTGGAGCGCAGCCAGTCAGTCGTTGCAAGGAACTGCAAAGTTCTTAATCAACAGCTTGCTTGATGCCGAAGCCGCAACCACAGCAGTCGCCATCACGGCTGACAGTGAATTGAACTTCATCTTGTCTGCTACTTCGTCTTCCGGCAATGCTGCCAACGTAATCACCTTGTCCGAGTTTTCGCTCGAACAAGTCTAAACATCTAACCCGTTAACCGCGTGCGAAAGAGCCCAAGCGTAATTGCTGGGCTTTTTCATTTTCGGAAGCCTTTAGTATGACAACCTCCTACTTCAACCCATTCAAGAAAGTTGATGTCTATATAGTCCGCCATGCGGAAACTGACATGGACAACATTTTTGAAGGCTGGTTAGATCCTCTTCTCAACGCAGATGGGATACGAACTCTTGATGAGATTACGAATTTCTTCTCCTACGAAAGAGTGGGCAAGGTGGTCACCAGTGACCTCCAGCGTTGCCTTCAAACCGCAGGAGCAATCATGGCCACAGGCAATGTCTGCACACCAGTTTTGGAATTGGACTTCAATCTTCGCCCCTTAAACATTGGGGAGTTAGCCGGTCAGCCGAAGAACACAAAAAACCGTAACAAGCTTCAGTACTACCATGATCATCCTGAGACTGTTATCCCAGGCGGGGAATCTGTAATAGGCTTTGATGGGCGAGCAGAAAAGACTCTCAACTATTTCGCATACCGCTATGAAGACCTTCCTACGGTGCTGGTTACTCATTCTTCCAACATAGCCGCCTTATACAAGCTGACTCAGAAGACTGATGAGTATCACGAGCTTGTTGCTCCGGGCGGAATCATAGCGTTGTACCTGAATGAGCGTGACGGATCAATACAGATGGCTCCCTGCACACGTGCAGTTGAGGTGTAACGTGTTAGTTCTTCCTAACTCTTCCGACCTCAAGAGATACAGCACAGCAGAACTCTCAGAAGCATTGAAAGAAAAGACCGAACGCTTCCACGACCTCTATCGCCTATCCGACCACAACGAGCTAACAGACACAGAAAAGCGCGGTGGACAATGGATGCATAGCTCTGAACTCATTCACAAGATTACCCGGCTCAATCCGATGGTGTGGGTTGAACATCAGATCAACTTTCCCGAGGACTGGGGATTCTATACATGCATCAACAACAAGAGGATTTTCGTCTGCCAGTTCCCCAAGGGATGGATGCGGGAATTCTCTACCATTGTCACGGATCACCGTAACCTTGCTGACGGTAAGCAGCACGGCTGGCGTCAGGTTCTGCTACTGCTAATGACCAAAGGAATTCTCACCTGGGAGCAGGTTCATAAGGCATTTGGTGATTCTGAAAGTCAGAATAGCGACCGCTGGCAACGCTATACACAGATGTTCAAGCAAGGCTGTTACTCGGGGAACGTCCTCCGGAATGTCGCTAACGAGTTCTGAAACTAATCCCGACCCCTTTCTATGAGGAAACAAATGCCAGAAACTAAACATGCAGAATCCGACACACGCGAACTGTTGAAATCCCTTATCTCTGAAGTATTGGCGCCAGTGTTAAAACAAAATGCTGAAGCCCTACAGTCGGTCGCAATGACCCCTGAAAAGATTGAAGCAATGAAGAAACCCTATGTAGACCCAAACTACATTGCCCAAATGAGACGCACACAATCGAAAGAGCGTTTAGAGGGCGAAGAGTTGGCTAAGGCATTGAAAGCTTGGCAAGATAGTTGCTCCCACAAGTACAGCAAAGGAGTCTTTGCTGGCAGTCTAGCCATTCAGGTAGTGCACAATTATCCAGATATGAAGCCTCGTGGTTGGTGCAAGATTTGTGCAAAAAAGTTTGAACCTGCCCATTACGACTATCGTCCTGACGGCAGTCCACACGGGAAACAAATCATCGTTCCGGCGGACCCGCAATACAATCTGGTGCTTGAAGCGGACCAAGTTAGCTAATTTTTCTAACTACCAAACACCCTTGTATAGAGGGTGTTCAATATCATGCCTAATGTAAAAAGTACTTTTGCAAGAGTAGCCGGTCCTATTTCTTGCTTCTTCGCCATTGCTCCAACTGACTTCGGTCAATCTGCTCCTACAGGTTTCGTAAATGGAAACCTGGCCTATAACGCTGGTGCTGGTTCCCTTGCTATGGGAACTGCCTTTGTGAAAGTAACCTGGGTGACCGCTTTAGGCGAGACCGTAGCTTCCTCAGAAGCTTCTGTATCTGTTGCCGCTGGTTCCGGTGCTGTAACCGTAACCCAGCCAACCGTGCCCACGACCGGCCAAGCTGTTACCGGCTGGAACGTTTATTCCGCTGGCACAACCAATACTGAGTTGCTGACCAACGTCACACCTGTTCCGATTGGCACTACCACATATCAAATCACCGCCTATGGCGCTGGTGGGGCTCCTCCGGCTCTAAACACCTCTGGACTCCAAGTTCCTATGCCGAGCGTAGCTGCAAACAACCACGCTGACGTTAGCTGGGCAGTCCCCTCTACATTCAGTGTGTTCAAAGACGTTCAGTTTATGCGTCCCAATGCTTCCGCCGATCCTACAGGAATTTCGGAAGTCTCTATGGATTGCATTGCACCGTTATGGGCAGCTTCAACTGCCTTTGCAGCCGGTGCCTTCATCGTTATAAACAGTGTGTTATTCATGTGTACAACTGCTGGCACAACGGGGAGTACAGTTCCAACATTCAAGAATGTCAAAGGCGCTACTACAACTGATGGAAGTGCTGTATGGACAAGCCAGGGGCCAAAGAAAGTTCTCCGCGTTCGTTTCATCAATGCAAGCGGAAGTGCTGCTATCCCGGTCAACCAAGAGTACGACATCTTTCAAGCATAAGAACT
>Ga0207144_1160_pt1 | contig 11546 bp, 9 predicted proteins | sample Alteio_BWMinHeat_FD_153583 | JGI IMG/M metagenome (GOLD analysis project Ga0207144, IMG submission 153583) | Enriched cells from forest soil in Barre Woods Harvard Forest LTER site, Petersham, Massachusetts, United States -... | ecosystem: Environmental > Terrestrial > Soil > Temperate forest >...
CGAGAACTGAGAAGAGGGGAGTTGGGGAAGAATTCGTTGGTTCCTATCCGTACCAAGTTCATCTCTACCGCTGTCTCGAGTCCAACGATTGTGGGCGGCTCCCTCTCAGGCGAGAATGCATATACAAAGGTTAAACGGTTCTTTGCCGGTTGCCCATTGTATCGGTCAACTTCGAAGCTAAACGGAATTTTTGCGCGGCACAGCCCCGTCAAAACGGGGTTTCGCGGGAGCAACTGATCCCGGACCGAACCGGTATGCCAGTTGCGCCTGTGGTGTCCAGTCACATCTTATTCTTTCTCCAGCGAGCGCACCTTGGTTAGGTAGTCCCGTATGTTCGCCAGCCAGCCGGAGATTGCACTCGGTGGCATCGAACAACTGGCAGTGAGCGAATGCGCTCAGACTGTGGAGGCTAAACGCGGGTCACTCCGATCGCTCGATTCGACCTGCACCACGCGAAATCCAAAGTCAGGCGGGCGATGCGACTGATATACGCGAGTGAGCCGCAGATAACTGCGCACCTCGGAGGCGCTATTTTTGTATGATCCCCCGCGCAAGACGCATTGATCCGCTCTCGTGTCAGAAGCCAAGACGAATTCCCATAGGTTACCAGCCATGTCGCAGCAACCGGAGGAACTCATACCCGTCTCAAAGCGGCCTACTTCGCTGGTGCCTCCTATCCCGCTCTCAGAAGAATTGCACTTAGTCCCATCAAATGCGTCGCCCCAGGGATAAGTCAGACCCGCTTCTCCTCGCGCGGCAAATTCCCAAAGATCCTCGGGTGGGAGAGACCAAATCCAGCCCGGGTTGAGTCCAGCGGTCTGGCTCGTCCATCGCAGGAATGCCTGCGCTTCGAGGAAAGAGATTCCGCTAACCGGGTGCTGAGCTTTTCCGTCAGGCCAGGATGTTGCGTTGGGCCAACCGGCTGGTCCCATAGTCTTTCCGTCCGCTGTCAAAAACTGCTTTCGCGCAGTTAGCGGAACAGTCCACAATTCGTCGTCCTCGTAGCCAGTGGCCCTTACGAACTCCATGTAGAGCTGATTGGCAACAAGGTGCTTGGCTATGCGGAACATGGGAGGAAGCTGCAACTGGTGGATACCCCGCGTCTCAACGAACAACCCATGGCTTTCCTCCACATCCTCGTATCGCACAAAGGACATGGAGGGGCTGCACTCGCTCAAAACCAGCGTATGCGTACCCAACAGGGTTGGCGTTGTGGTGCCGGGCCGAGTCCAGACTTCCTTTGCCGGAGCGGCGCTGGTTCGTTTCAGAATCTCGTTTGCCGCAGACCAGCGACTCTGGTCGCGTTCAGTGATCGTTTTGTTGATTTGTTCCTGGATGGCTGCACGCACTTGCTGCAGAGCGGTCGGATCGACGGAATTAACCAGCTCCTGGACAAGCAGGAGTGCATGATACTGCTCAAACGGCGACCGCGAATGGGATATGCCGTCGATAGCCATATCGATGTGTCGCCTCTGGGGCTCGGCGCGCGCAAGAGCGAGCCCCACAATGCGGGATCCGTCTGTATTCTCCGTAAACAACTGTTGGCCAACTTGGCCTGTGTCGCGCTGTCCACGCAGGATCTGGGCGCGACCAACCAGAAGATTCATCTGCTCCGTTCGATTGTCTCCTGATTTCATCGTCAGTCGGATTCTTTCATACTCCTTTGCCAGCAATCCGAATTCGTCCATATAGTCCCGTGCTGACCTTGCGGTAAATGCAGCCAGCCCCTGATTCTTTAGGGCTTCGTCCATCGTCTTGAAGGAAAGAGTTTGCGTTCCATTCAAATACTGAGCGATGCCCTGCATTCTCGAAAGAATGGAATTGGATTGTCTGGGGCGATCCTTGAAGATCGCGAGCACTTCTTCATAAGCATAATAGGGCTCATAGGCCACATTGATGTCGCCCCAGTAGGCGTCCACTTGTTCGGGGTCGAGATGCTGCATCAGTCCAGAAAACGTGGTTCTGGCGATGGTATGCGCAATTTCCAGTCTGTCCTTCTCGGAAGGTTCAATCCTCATGGGAACCGGCCACACCTTCAGTGTCGATACTCCTTCGCCCGTTTTGCGTTGTTGCAACGCGGAACGCGCCGCCGCCGCCGCTCCATAAATGCTCTGTCGGTTCAAAGTAAAGCAGACGACGAGCTGGTCAGGCATCTGCACGGTACAGATTCCCGAGGTGTCGCTGACACCGGTACGGCTATCGACGAGCACGAAATCATATAGCTTACGCAGCTTCGTCTTGACCGACTCAAGCAGCACTCCGCCTCCGAGAAGTTCATAAAAGTTTTGCCAATTGAACGAATTGACGCGGTTTGCATAGGCGGCGTCTTGCCGGCCAGCGGGCACAAAGTCCAAGGTACCCTCGCCTGGGAAACTCCACTGGATCGGAACTGCGTGCGCCAAGAGGTTGCTGTACGGTAGGTACCAATCCGGCTCACTGGTTCTCGGCTGGCTGGAAACTGCAGCTGTCGCAAAGCTAAGCATGAAGTCCACGAGTCCAGTAGAGCGCTCAAGTTTCTTGTCAGCCAGATAAGGCTCGAAATAGCGGTGCAGGCCCGGTGCCTCAAGGTCCCAATCAATTGCCAGAACCCGCTGACCAGAGTTCGCGAGGAGCCAGGCGATGTTAGCAAGGGCCATGGAACGGCCCGTTCCCCCTTTGTACGAATAGAACGTAATGATCTTAGCGTTCCGGCCTGATTCGGAGGTTGCCGCTGTCATCTGGTCGGGCCTTCGATCTGCGGCGCAGATCCGACTTGGATCCCCAGGTTCGCGGCGGAGTCCGTTAGGCCCTTGTCCTGGGCTTTGAGAACTCCCCCAGCGGTAATACCAGCTCCGCTATTCCCGTTGTGAGCTTCCGACCGATCGTCGGAGAGGATCTGTTGCAGCAATCGCAAGCGTATGTTCTCTATGACTGTCCGCGTCTTGGTTTCCAGATCATCCTGCGAAAATATCGACCGCCACTCATGATTAGGAGGAGGGAAGTTGGTCTTCTGCTGGCAGACCTTGTCCTTCAGATAGAGCCAGGTGTCATCGTTGCCGCCCTTTTTCTTCGATTCTTCGTCCCACGGCACCAGAGCGCCACAATTCAGCAGGTAGAGATCATCATATTCACGCATCGGCAGAGCGTACGCTCCATCTCGTAAGCTGGCGGGATCACCGAACAGGATCGTTGGGACATTGCTTGTCCGAGTTTCTTTCAGTTTGTTGGCAAGCGTTGAATCGCAGACGATCTCTTCGTAACGAAGGCCGAGGTCACCGCTTATTTGTTGTGCCATCGCACCGATCGTCTTGCGTTTTTCCGGATACGGCTGCCATTCCCACCCTCGTCGCGAAATGAATACGAAGCATGTCTTCGCGATCGCACCTTCTTTGTGAGATTCGGGATCCGCTTCGGTCGAGCGGTCCCAGGCCGAAGGAGTATTCTCAAGATCGAGGGAGATTGTGTGACCCAGACCGCTCTTGGCCGCCGCCACAATCGAATCCGCGATTGCTTCTACAGAGAGCAGGTACTGGTCGTTATAAACCTTCAATGAGAGCAGCTGTTGAATGCCTACTTCGACATATTCCGGTGGAAACCCGGCATGTTTATATTGAATGTGTTCCACGCTGGGCGGTAGCGTAGTGCATTTCATCCATAAGACAGGGACAACGCCGACAGGTTGTTGAGATGCTGCCGGGTTAGCCGACACACGGTCAAGGAAAACCTGGAATTCCTTACCGCACCACTTGCTCGTGAAGTAGGACGGCGAATAGAGCGTTACTCCTACCTTCGTGCCCTTCAGAGCATTCGAAACCTCGCTTCTCCAAATTGTCCCAGTCTCGATGCTGGACTCGTCGAAGAAGCAGATGCCGGTTCGGGTTACAGCCATCTTGACCGCCACCCGCGCGCTCAAATCATCTATGAACTTCTTCATGTCTTTGCGGAAGGGCTCATAGTCTGTATCGTTGCGAGCATAGCTCACGAAGAAGACGGGAGGAGTCGCGCTTCCGGCCATAGGTGGAGTAAGTGTATCCTAAAAAAGGCCACGCGGTTAGGGTGCTCGATAATCGCTGGGAGGCTTTTGTTCGATTCGGAACAAATCACTGTTGTGCAGTCGGCGTAAGATCACGCTTGTCCAAATTAGGATTTGGATTGTGATGCAAAAAAAGGCTGAGCATCTGATAGCTTGAGGTTCGGCTCTGCAAAAGCCAATCACAACGCTAACTAGTCTCAGCCGCAACTGGAGTCTGTACTATATCTGCAGTGAATCCCTCGTCTGGAATTGCCATGCTCGATAATTAATGGCGCGCTGGCCCGCGCCCGCAGCCGGGCGAAGGCGTCCTCGAAACCCTCACCCATCTCAACGGATTGACTGGAGCCGGCGTCGGCTATCGCAGTTTCACCGAGCCGTACTTCGATTCCTGCGGGATCTTCAAGGATGCGGTCATTTCCATTCTCGCCACGATCGCGAAGCAGGAAAGAATCCGATTCAGCGAACGCGTACAAGCCGGCCGGCCCGCGCCCGCAGTTGGGGAAAGCGTCTCGGCCGAGCAAAAAAGATGGTGGATGCCTCAAAAATTGGCCATTTGCGCTCACAGGGCCACTCATGGCGCAAACCACGGAGGAAACTGGAATCAGCGAAGGACGTGCACAGCAGGCCGTTTCTAGCCTGCCCCAAAACATATGAATTCGGGTCTCCGGATTTGCACTAGGAAGTTGCCTGCAATCACTGAGTTGTACCAATCCCCACTGGTTTTTGGGCATCACGGCAACTGCATTCTTGTTCAGAGCTTGCCCAGCCAGTTCGATTCCGGGGACCGTCGCACGACCCATGTGTACCCTAAATAATGCACACAAATCGCCCTTGTGGCGGTGCGATGAGCTTTCGTTGCCACATTCTTTTTTAGTTTCCAGTTGATGGTTCTCTGTTTGTGTTCTCCCAATGTTGTAAGTTGTTGGAACTGCTTTGTTTCGTGCGCATAAAATTCTATGCATGAGGGTCGTCAGCAACGAAGAGCTCGGGAAATCACGGGCGTGAACCCCTTGGCGCCATCGGTAATGGTCCGCAAGCGATCCATCAACCGCTGAAAAATTCCTTTCTCCTCATAGTGGTCGCTGTAACTAACGCCCACTCTTCCGGCGTGACTCGAGATCTTGGCCGCCAGAAACAGAAAACGCAGTCGCGTCGTCGACAGTTGTGTATGTTTCATCTCAGCGACTTCCACGTTCTCTTCCCGGTTGAACAGTAACAGCCAGCAGTTCAGGTTTCATGCCGAGTGCCGGATTATGCCGACTGTTCATCAGGATACAGCGGCTGGCGGGGCTCGGGCCGTTTTTTGACTAGGCATAATCAGAGGCTTTCCAGGAATGTCAACAGTTTGTCATGCGGTCGGTATCGCTTGGGTTTTACTCCGAGCGGCTCGGTGCGCGAGAGCGCTTTCTCTTTCAGTCGCATATCCGCGTGCAGGTACATCTGAGTAGTCTCGGTCGATTCGTGCCCCAGCCAGAGCGCGATCACGGAACGATCCACACAGTGGTGAAGAAGGTCCATGGCTGTGGCGTGACGGCAGACATGCGGGGTCACCTTCTTGTGTTTGAGCGAGGGGCAAGTCTGCGCGGCCAGATGACTGTATTCGGTAAGGCGACTCTCGATCGCATCGCGACTGAGTCTGCCACCGCGGATGCTGGGGAAGAGTGGGTCCTCGGGCTGACCATGGCGTTCCCGTAGCCACACGCCTACCATCTTTGCTGCTTCCGGGCGGAGCGGCGTGCAACGCAGTTTTCTGCCTTTCCCGAGACAGCGCACATGGGCACCGGTTCCCAGCACAAGATCTTGGCAATTCAGCCCAATCAATTCGGAAACCCGCAGGCCCGTCTGGACCGCAACTAGAAGGAGGGTCCGATCGCGACGTCCTATCCAGGTGGAACGGTTCGGGACCGCGAGCAGCGCATCGATCTCTTCTCGGTTGAGGAACTCGATCGGCCTTCGAACGTGGCGTTTATTGGGCATCGCCAGGATCCGCTGGCAATGCAGGGCAAGCGACGGCTCTTCTAAAGCCACGTATCGGAAGAAGGAGTGGATGGCTCCCAGCCGGGCGTTCCGTGTGCGAGCGCTGTTTTTGCGAGTACTTTCCAGGTGATCGAGGAAGAGCCCAATGAAGGGTGCATCGAGATCTTCGATCCAAAGCTGGGATGGGCTTTTGTGAAGCTGTTCCTTCGCAAACTTCAGGAGCAAGCGAAAGGAATCGCGATATCCCGCGATCGTATGCGGGCTCGCCTTCCGCTGGCGAAGCAAACGATCGGTGAAGAAGGATTGAAGAAGAGAAGGAAAGCGGGTGGTAATCATGGCCGCACCTCCCTGTGGATCAGCCGATCGGTCGCCAGCTGGAGGAGTTCGGGCACGGCTTCCAGATACCAATAAGTGTGGTTCACGGTGACGTGCCCGAGATAAGTGGCCAGTTTGGGAAGTTCTCGTTCAACATCGAGTCCCGCGCGATACCACCGGATCAAGGTTCGGACGGCGAATCGATGACGCATGTCCAGCAGCCGCGGACCGTGGCCAAAACCTTTAACCGATGCGCGAAGGCCAACTCGTTGGGATATTTTGGCGAAGGTACACTGCGCCATCCATTTTGTGATCCGGTGACCCTTCTCGGAGATGAGGAATGCCACGGGGGATGCAGGGAAAAGACGATCTCGTCGCCCGGCGTACTTTTTCAGAGCCACTACGGTGGACGCGTGAATCGGCACATAGCGCGATTTCCCGAACTTCGTCCGCCGAATGTGAAGGATTCCGAGTTTGAGGTCGACATCCCGTCGATCCAAAGTCAGGGCTTCGTTCACTCGCATTCCGGTCGCCACCAGCAAGCCGAAAAGAGTCGTATAGGTATGGGCGCGGAGCCCTTTGGGAGAGGAGAGCTGTTGAGTTCGACGAAGAAGCTTCTGAATCTCTTCGTCGCTGTAGATATAAGGGGGCTTTCGCCGGTAACGATGCGGGAGAAGTCCTGCCGGAGGAATCTCGGTGCGCGGTTCGATAGCGCTATACCAGATAGCGAAGCGTCGGATGATCCCTAGACGCTGAGCCCAGGTAAAGGGTTGCGCTTTCGCGGGCTGCGCGGCCCAGCGAAGCGCCAGTTCCCTGGTGATGTACGAGGCTCGCTCGGCTTGGAGAAAGGCGATGAAATTCTTCAACCGACCTTCCGCTTCCTGGAGCTGGAACCCGAGGCTGCGGCGGATGCGTAGGTAATCGTTCAATGCTTGTTCCAGTCGTTTCACTGTGCACCTCCCGTTGGCCAAGGATGAGCCAGCGAGCGCAGGCCGTCGAAGTTGACCTTGGCGTAGATTTCCGTTGTGCCCGGGGATCGATGCCGAAGAACTTCTCCGATTTCTCTCATGGTTGCTCCGGCGTGCAACATCGAGGTAGCCAAGCTGTGGCGAAGCAGGTGAGCTCCCTTGAGCTTGGGGTGTAAGTTCGCGCGTCCAAGTGAGTTACGAACGATCATCGAGACCGTGGAATGCTTAGCAAACCATCGATGTGGTGCTCTCATGCGAACGAACACTCGGCGTGTCTGGCACGCAGGCCGATCTCGACGGAGATAAGAGGCCAAGGCTTCGCCCACATCCGCAAAGAGGGGCATCCGGTCGTGAAGGAGCCCCTTGCCCCGAATGAGGATTTCGCCAGCTCTCCAGTTGATGTCCTCAAGTTGGAGAGCAACCACTTCTCCAGCGCGAAGACCGAGACGAGCAAGTAGAATAAGAATGGCATAGTTGCGGCGACCGATCGCCGTACGAAGGTCGCAAGACTTGAGCACACGTTTGACCTCTTCCGGAGCCAGATACCTGGGCACGGTGGATAGCCGCCAATTCGCCACCGTGGGCACTGCAGCGGCCAAATCGGCTCTTACTTCTCCCTTTTGAGAGAGGAACCGGAAGAAAGAGCGGAAGGCCGTCGTCATCGCCTGCGTTGTCCAAACACTCATGCTGGGAGCGTGCCGCAAAACAAAAGCGGAGATATCGGAAGCCTTTGTGGTCGTAAGAAGGAACGGCCGCCCCCGGAAGTGTTCAAGGAGAAACTTACGAATGAAAGACTGGTACTGGAGGATTGTGTTGACGAGAAGCCCGCGTTCTAAGCTCAAGTGCTTCTCGTACTCCCTCAGAATCTGAGCCAGCGGTGATCTGTCACGAGGCAGATGTTGAGTTCGAACGACGTTCTGCCTTCGCAGATGATCGAGAAACTGCTGCAGGGTGCTTGGGTCGCCATTTTGCAATGGAAGCTTGCGGTGCTTGAGAAATGTCGCGAGCAGTTGGTCATCAAGCTTTGTGACAGCCAGGTTGAGTTGTCCCATCCACTGGCCACAATTCGTAAGCACCCGCAGTTTCTGCCGCACTGTGCGATCCGCGTAGCCTTGCCTTTTCAGGGATGTTGCAAATCTCTGGAGCTGGTCACCAAACGTGTCGGGGAAATGTTTCGCTGGTGCTAAGTTTCGGAAAGAACGTTCGAGCATGGCTCCTCCTTACTGGCTTCACCGCCCAGTAGGGGGAGGATAGCTGGATTATGCCGAATTCAATTTGTCGGCAAGCTGCAGAACGTAGCGCTAAATCGAGGCCGCGGAGAATCACCTAGCGAAGACACGGCATAATCCGGCACTCGGCATGAAACCTGTTATGCCGATATCGGCATAACAGGTTGTAGGCCAGCATGGCTAGTTGGAAGTGCACGCAGTTCATGGCCCAGCGATTTGAGGGATGCGCGGCCAACCCGGCATCGTTGTTGGCCTCCTTGATCAGGTTTTCCGCACAGGCGCGTTGCCGGTAAAACCACACCAAAGCATCAATAGGCTCGTCCATGCTGGTTACAAAAACCCGATAGGTGTACTCCGTAGTCTCGAACAACTGGTATTGCTCGGACTCTTCTGGCTTTCCGGGTTTGGCTTTCTTCTCATACCGCAGAGCGATGAACCGATACGCGCGTCCCCAGCCTTGCGGTTGGTACCGGAATTCGCACTGCTCATCGGCATCGGTGCCTGGAGAGCGCTTCCAATGCGCTGATTTCAGCTCTTCCACTAATCGCGGCGTCTTTCGCGCCACCACGATGAACCGGCAGCGGTACTTCTCGTAGGTCTGCACCACTTCCCAACAATACAGACCAGAATCGGCTCGCGCCTCAATGACCTTCACGCCATGGCGCAGAGCGAGGATCACACTTTCTATATGCCTGGCGAGCTGCCTCCCGCTGGGACGATCTCCGTTGTGCAGTTCTCCGCCCACATACTCCTTCGTTTCCGCCAGAAACGTTAGGATGGGTTGGTAACTCTTCTTCCCTCTGTTCTTCGGGTTGTAGCTCTTTCTTGCTCCCATCTGCTTCCCGTATACGGTATGCACCGTCGTATCCGTATCCAGCGTCACCGCCGTCAGTTTGACATGTGCGGATTCCCACACGCGCTGTCGCATCTGTCGCTGAACTTCCAGTAATTGCTGCGCGACACTTCCATGCAAGGAGGCCAGAAAACGCCAGAAGGTGCACTGCAGCGGCAAACGCAACACCTTTAATATCCCGATCAACATCGGCTCGCGCGCCAGAAATCGCAGATGATGCAGTCGAGAAAATCCAACATAGAGGGCCAGGACCATGGCCAGCACGAACTGATACCAGGGCATCGCTCGCGTCTCGCGCTTCACGGTGAGGGTTTTTTCGACCAACTGCTGAAACTGCAGTTTCTCGAGCATGGTCGCCACCGGTAACAGTCCACCGTAGGCGGTTAGGTTTTTGCTGTCGAAGTCATAGGGCGTGGAAGCCCCGATTTTTATGGGCTTCGGAGTGTCCTCTCCGACCCCTTGTTTGACGGGCTTTTTCGCGCTACGCTGGCCCCTGTCAATCACCATTTGGGTGACCTCCTGAGAATTGGGTGGTGAAGCGTGAACTTCACAACCTCACTGGTTTTATACCAGGATTCTCAGGGTCCCCAAATGTTTCTTCCATCCCGCGCTCGTCTAGACGCTAAATCCTACGCATTATTCAGGTGTACGGTTTCAGCCTGCCCACTTGCGGCGTGAACACGAGAAGGCCGCCCGGCAGGTGTACAGCCGGATCGACGACCTTCGGGTTGTGAGTTCAAGTCAGCAAGTTCAATGAACACAGTTAAGTTTCGCCGAACCAGTTGTCCTCTTCCTCCGCGCCAATCCAAATTCTAAGGGGAAAAACGTTAGCTCTTTTCTCATAAGCAAATGGCGAGTGGCGGAAACCGTACGAAGCTGCGCGAGGGCTCGATTTCCGGCCCCGGCGTTCGGCATGGACATACTTTAAACGCCTGTGGAGATTTGGCTTACTTTAAAGGCGCTCTTGAGGTAGGGGAACCTTGGAGTACAGAATCAGCGAGGGAGGAACGGCACGACTTCGCAGAGATCATTGTGCCGCAGCGGAGTATGGAGGTCTGTGACCACCGCCGACGACGTGAGGATCCCACCACTTCCCATTATCTACCTTGATCTTGTACTTGAACGTGGAAAGGTTCGCAATGTCTCTGACTCGTGCCGAGTGGACATGCTTGTCGTCAATAGGTCCTTTGCAGTTATCCGTGAACGGACACTCCGTTTGCTTGAAGGACACTTTGAATTTATGTCCCTGCCCGTCCCAGGTCAATATGTCATCCTTGCAGACAAAAACCGTCTCCTTACTTGGATCCACACCAGAGTTCGGGTCAACCATTATCGCATCGCTAAAGCAGGGCACAGTGACCGACTTCACATCTGACCTCTCCTCGCGGCCACCGGTCCCCACGCTATAGAGCGTGAATAAAATAGACAAACTGATACTGCCAACTATGATTCGATAGAAATACATTGCTTCCTCCCTTATCACTTCTGAGTGTTACGGATAAGTCTGATAAATCTTTGGTTGTTGCTTAGAGAATTAAAATTCGGTGTGTCGCGGAGCATTTCTGGCGAAACCCCCAAAGAAACCGCACGTTCCAGCGCATCCAAGGCGCGCTTGGAGTCTCCAATCTGTTGATAAACGATGCCTGCGTTTAACAATAGATCCGGGCTCATTGGCTGAAGGCGTAACGACTCGCCAAGATTGTCCAGGGCAGGCTTTCTTTCCCCCCGCATGGCGTGGTAAGCGGCAAGATAACCCAGCAGCTGTGCGTCGCGCGGATTGAGTCGCAGATCTTCGTTTCCTAGCGCGATGGCAGTACCGTAGGCCGCTGCTGCTTCGGGGCGTCTTCCCGGAGCCCAGTAGTAGGCGTCGCCTAGATTTCCCCACATGACGTAATTCTTAGAATCGAGCTTCACTGCCTCTTCAAATTTGGCTGCCGATTCCGCATACTGCCGCATTTGAAAATAAGCAGTGCCAAGATTGGAGAGAGCATCTGCCGTCGGTCGAATTGCCAACGACCGTTCCAGAATGGGAATGGCCTCGCCATACTTGCCCTGCAAAATGCGAACGGCCCCGAGATTGTAATAACCGGTAAAACTATCGGGAGACAACGAGACTACCTGAGAGTACATTGCCGCGGCTTCTTCGTAGCGAGCATGCTCCATGTAGAAGAGTCCGAGCCAATTGTAGGTAG
>Ga0207144_1161_pt1 | contig 11438 bp, 11 predicted proteins | sample Alteio_BWMinHeat_FD_153583 | JGI IMG/M metagenome (GOLD analysis project Ga0207144, IMG submission 153583) | Enriched cells from forest soil in Barre Woods Harvard Forest LTER site, Petersham, Massachusetts, United States -... | ecosystem: Environmental > Terrestrial > Soil > Temperate forest >...
AATTTACATTTCCCTCAACGCTTTTATTAACAAAACTCAAATTTCTTATCCTCGCATGCTGAGTATAAAGCCCTGGAACATCCATGCTATCAAAGGCAACGACTAATTCATTAGAATCGTAGTTTTTCGCCACAACAACATAATTCTTATAATCCGTATTCGACGGTATCCCAATTCCTTTTCTTTGCCCAATTGTAAAGTGATGCAAGCCCTTATGAGTCCCCAAAACCTTACCCGAAGTATTTACAATCGGTCCACTCTTATTTTCAATATACTGATCTAAAAACTTATTAATCGAAACCTTTCCCAAAAAACATATCCCTTGACTATCCTTCTTGTCAGCATTCGGAAGCCCATGTTCTTTAGCAATCGTCCTGACCATAGACTTTTCCAAATGCCCTATAGGAAACAACGCATATCTAAGCTGCTCTTGTCTAAGCAATGCCAAAAAATAAGACTGATCCTTATTTTTATCTACTCCCTCCAAAATATCAAAAGTACCGTCCTCATTTTCTTGCTTCCGACAATAATGTCCAGTTGCAATGCCTTCAAACCCTTCTTTCATCGCATAATCCAAAAAAACGCCAAACTTCATTTCTCGATTACACATAATATCCGGATTAGGCGTAGTCCCATTTCTATAACCTTCAACAAGATAATGCACTACTCGCTCGCGGTAGTCTTTAATTAAATTAACAACCTTAAAATCTATTCCTATATGCTCAGCGACAACTCGAGCATCCTCAATTTCTTTTTTCCAAGGGCAATCAGCAAAGAAATCGCTTCCTTCCTCATTCATCCAAGTCCTTATATAGGCACCAGCAACCTCATGCCCGGCTTTCTTCAACAACAGTGCTGCAACCGCGCTATCTACCCCTCCAGATAATGCTACAAGTACCTTTTTCATGGTTTTTAAGGGGCAATGAGTGCTTAATTGGTGCCCGGCCGGGGACTCGAACCCCGAACCAATTGATTAAGAGTCAACTGCTCTACCAGTTGAGCTAGCCGGACAAAATAAACACCGTAATTAAGCATTATTGCCCCCTCAATTGCAAGCTCAAAAATAAGTTTTAAATAAGATCCGCCTGCTGATAATCAAATTTTTCGGCTTTCTCCTCTTCTTTCTTTTCCTTAGACTGAAGATGAATTGGGGGCTTTGAAAGCCTCTCTTCAAGTGTTTGTAAACGCTCTTTAACAATACGCTGGCTTATCTTGTCAACATGCATTTTAATCCACATAGAACTCGCAGAACCCGCAGAATAATTTGCCGGACCATAGGCATGAATTCTACCTGACTGAAGCAAAGCATCATTTTGCGCAAACTCTTCCTCATTATCAGGATCATAAACCGCAAAGGTCTTTCCACCATGATTCTTAACAACAGAAAAAACAGGCACATCACTCGGGCCATCTGCAATATAGATCATATTCCGAATAGGAATTCGTCTATCTTCATCGCGCATTTTTGAGTTTACATCGATTTCAGGATTCTTATTCGAGCCCTTATTAATTTCAAAAATAAAGCGTGTCTTGATGGTATTATCAACCATGACACCGATCTGAGAAATTTCTGCATCGTGTTCAAGATCAAAGTCCTTTTGCAGGCTAAATCCAGGACCTAGTGGATTTTCAACAAATTCACAGCCATAAATACCATCGACATACTGGGCGATAACGCTTCCGCGTATCATTGCAGCCAAACCAGTACTGATGATATAATGCTCAAGCGTGATACCATGCTTTGCATACTCAAAATTAGTCTTAACAAGATCTTGAAGCTCTTTAAAGAAATGAGGAAGACCACTGTAAAACTCTAAGCCTTGACCTAATTCTTTTAATTTCGCATTGCTTAATCCTTTAAGAGCTCCATTCTTTACGTAATTTAGTAGATGATTAAGATACACAGTGTCCTTCGAAACAGTGATACCTCGTTTTTTATAAACTTCGGGGAGTTGATTCACCTCCTTCCAAAAAGTCGAGCTATCAATATTGAAATAATCAAATATCGGAGCTTGCATGTAGCCAGGAATTAAGGTCTTATCAAAGTCCCAAACACAAGCAATTATGTTTTGACTGTGCAAATTACTAGTGGTATTTTTTGACATGTTATAAATCTTTATGTAGAAATAAACAGTTGCCATCAATAAGGCAATCACAACAATTGAAAGTTATCATTTTATAGGTATTTTTTATGAAAGGCATCCCGCACATTGAACCATTTAAGAACAAATGCGAAGAACTCGCTAAGCTGATGGCTGCGCCGAATTACTATGACGATCTTCGAGAAGCCGCCAAAATCGGACGCGAATATCAAAAAGTTTCCGAACTCATTGAATTATACACAAGCCTAGAGAAACTATACAAAGACACTGAAGACAATAAAGCTATTTTAAACGATAGTAACTCTGACCCTGAATTAAGAGAGCTGGCTCAAGCAGAAGTAGATGAGTCTGAAAAAAAGATTGAAGACCTAAGAAATAAAGTACTTTTATTGATGCTTCCGCCAGACCCCAGTGATTCTAGGGACACCATTATTGAAATCCGCGCAGGTACCGGTGGTGACGAAGCATCTTTGTTTGCTGGTGTACTTTATCGTATGTATTGCAGATATGTTGAACTGAAGGGATGGAAAATTGAACCCATGAGCTCAAGTGTTTCAGAATGCGGTGGTTATAGGGAAATTTCATTTTTAGTAACCGGCGAAGACGTTTATAAAACCCTAAAATACGAAAGCGGTGTCCATCGTGTTCAACGAATTCCCACAACAGAGGCCAGTGGCCGTATACACACATCTACCGCAACCGTTGCCGTTCTTCCCGAAGCAGAGGAAGTTGACATCGAAATTCATCCCGATGACCTTGAAATTACAGTTTCCCGAGCAAGCGGTCCAGGAGGCCAGGGTGTTAATACAACGGACTCAGCAGTTCAGATCGTTCACAAACCCTCTGGCGTTATGGTCTATTGTGCTGATGAACGTTCACAGCAAAAAAATCGCGTTAAAGCAATGACCGTCCTTCGGTCTCGTTTATTACAAGCCAAGGAAGAAGAAGAAAAAGCGAAATATGCAGCCCACCGAAAAAGTCAAATCGGCTCTGGTGATCGTTCTGAGCGAATCCGAACTTATAATTTTCCTCAAAATCGTCTTACAGACCACCGCATTGGCTTAACTCTTTATAGTTTGCCAGCCATCGTGGACGGTGACATTCAAGAGCTTATAAATGCACTACAAGAAGCGGACCATGCTGAACGTGTCCAAGAACTTCTATCAAAAGAGTAAAACAATCTAATGGCCAACGTCTTAGAAGTTCTCAATAAAACTAAAGATTTCTTTGAGAAAAAAGGCATCGAAAAACCTCGACTCAACGCAGAATGGATCCTAGCAAAAGGGCTCGCTTGTAATCGCTTGGATTTATACCTGCGATTTGAAGAAGTAATCAACGAAAATACACTCGAAGTCCTGCGTGAATTGGTCAAAAGACGCTCAAATCACGAACCGCTTCAGTATATTTTGGGAGAAATGCCATTCATAGATTTGACCTTAAAAATTGATAAACGCGCACTCATCCCTCGTCCAGAAACCGAAGAATTTATCGAAAAGCTTTTAAAATTCTGGGGAAATAATAAACCAAAAAACATTCTCGATTTAGGCACAGGCAGTGGTGCACTAGCCTTAGCTCTTGCTCATTATTGTGAAGACGCTGAAGTTATTGCTGTCGATAAAAGTACGGAAGCCCTAGCTTTGGCCAATGAAAATGCTATTAGGAATAATTTAAAAGATCGTGTTTCTTTTTTACATTCTGACTGGTATTCAGAAGTTCAAGGAACTTTCGATTGGATCATTTCCAATCCTCCATACTTAACAAAAAACGAATGGGAGACCGCTCAACCAGAGGTCCAACACTTTGAACCCCAACAAGCCCTAGTAGCAGAAAAAGAAGGCCTAGCAGATCTCGAAAAAATACTCGTCCTAGCCCAGAATTATTTGAATTCTGGTGGCGGAGTTGCTCTTGAAACGGGTATTGCGCACCATGAGGCATTAGATAAAATTGCAAAAGATTTAGGATATACGCAAATAGAGTCCTGGAAGGATCTCAGTGGTCGAAATCGGTATTTTATTGCGCTGTTGAAAAATTTATAATTAAAATAGATCGAACCACTATAATACTATTGATAAGTCAATACAAGGCCGTGAATTAAGCGACTCCATCCATTGATTAAAACAAAAAGTAAAAGTTTAAAAGGAAGGGAAATTGTCATTGGAGAAACCATCATCATACCCATTGCTAGAAGGATGTTGGAGACAACAAGGTCGATAATAATGAATGGCAGATAGAGTAAAAAGCCTATCTTGAAAGCTGAGGTAAGTTCTGATATTGTGAAAGCGGGAATAAGAATCATGAAAGAATCTTCGTTTAAATTATCAGCCCTACCTTCTGGCCAAATAAGTTTTGCGGTTTTTATGAAAAATGCGCGCTCTATTTTTCCTGAATGCTTCAATAAAAAATCTTGAATAGGTTTTTTGCCAAGCTCAAAACCCGTCATAATATTCTCTGTTTGTTTATAATCTAAATCTTTATCTTTAAGAATTGCGTAGGTATCTTCAGCAATCGGTGTCATAATAAAAACACTGAGCATGATTGCCATTGCATTGATAATAGTATTAGGCGGGATTTGCTGAACACCGAGAGCATTTCTGATAAGGCTTAAGACAACGACTATCTTCAAAAATGAAGATACAACCATTAAAATAAATGGCGCAAGCCCTAGTAATGCAAAGATAAAGATTAGGCTATAACGATCAAATCCAATATCCATTATTTGTTGGAAAATGAAGTGACTCTCACGCCTATTCGATCACCCACTTTAAGGAGCTCGCCGGTACCAATCACTTTGCCATTAGCACGTATGGTTACAGGACGATCTGCGGAGTTATCTAATTCAAAGGTATAGCCGGCTTTTAAACTTTGTAATTCTTTTATCGGCAAATGCTTTTGCCCTACCTCAAAAACTATATGTATTGAAATATCAGCCAACTCCTTAGGCATATCTATATTAACGTCCGCCTCTTGTTCGTCTTCCTCGTTTTCAACTTGATCTTCCTCACTAGCTGCAGGTGATTTTTTAATCACTTCCTTATCCTGAAAATCTGCATCCTCGACATCATCTTCTTCAAATTCATACGATGCGTCCTGATATAAGCTATCATTATCTACTCTTTCGTCCATAAGATTCTCCAATGTTATTATTCCATTTTCCAAAACTCCATCATAAATAAGGTAATTTCCAATAACAACCTTACATGATCCATTAGCAATAAAATTCTCGTCGCTTAGTAAAAGAATATCTCTCACTTCAAGATCTCTGACTTCAGTCAAAGATAGATTTTCTTCAGCAATTATGACGTACAAAGGAATATCAATTGTAGTAAATTGATTTCTTTGAATATAAGAAGATCTCTCAAGAAGCGCTGCTAAAAACTCCAAGGAAGGTCCTTCCATATGAAGAGAACCACGAACGGGCAACTGAATACCTTCTATATAAACTGAAAAAGGGAGTTCATCATCAAAGTCATTGCCGGGATGATCTTGCACAAAACTCTCAATCGAAACTACTACCCCTAGCTCTTCCTCAACGGCATCAAGAACATTTTTGAAACAGGCCTCAAGGACTACAGATCGAATATCTTCGGGAAGCGACTGTAAATCTACCCCCTCAAATTTCTCTGAAAAATAGGAAAGCGGGGGAAGCTTCTCTAAAGAAAGCCATAAAATATGGTCACTTAATTTAATTTTAAAGAAAGCTTCAGGTTTATAGTCATTAACAGGAAAAATGAAAGAAAATTTATATTTTTTATCATCGACCAAAAAAGAAGCATCTCGTTGCCTTCCAACGATAATGTTATTAAGGTAAACTTTCTTTGGAACAATAGACTGAAGAGGCAAAAGATTCATATGTTAAACAAATAACTGGCGATTGACATACTAAGACTGCTCTTCTCCCTCCTCCTCTTCTGGCTGAAGCTGCTCTCTCTTATCTCGAGACTGACCTTGGCTATCATCCTTCTGACTATCGGGTGCTTTTTGTGTGATGTCAATACGTATATCTGTAACATCTGGTAATCCATTACGAAGAACCGCATTGAGGCTTTCTTTATTCTGATTCAGATAATTACCGGCATCCACATTTTTTGTCGTAAAAAACTCAATACTCAAAGTATCACCATCTTTTTTGATAACAACGTCGACATTTTTTAAATTAGGATTTGCGTCACCAAAGGTCATTCGGACTTCCTTCCCCGCAGTTGAAGCCTCATCACTCGCCATAATTCTTGTCAACATTGTAGAGGCAAGCTCTGCCATCTCCTTTACTGCACCACTTGGCGCAGTTTGTTGAGTTGCTGAACTTGGTGCAATTGCTTGGCCAAAGGGACTTACATGCTGCAGTTGAGGTTGACTTGAAGACATCTCAATTTCCTCTTCTAGCTTAACCTCGGCTTTTTCCCCTTGTCCTCTATCTCCATGCTCTGACTTGCCCTGTGGTGTTTGAAGCTTATCTGGCTTAGCAAGAATTTGTGCTCTAAGCTCCCCCTCTCCAGACTCTTTTTCAGAACCTTTTTTTCCTTCCTTAGTAATTTTCATTTCAGCTCCTGGCTTTGATTGTCCTTTTAACTTATCTAAAGCAGATTGAACGGCTTGGTTAATGACCACTGAAGAATGAGGGGATTGCGATGGCTGCTGCCGTGATTGTTGCGGTTTTACCTTTTGCATGAGGTCTTTAAATACACCTAACATACCACCATCTTCTGGATTGCCCTTAGTTTCTTCTTTGACCACTTTGGCATCTTTCTTTTTATCCAAGGCATCTTCAAATTTCTTAACAGCCTCAACAGGAGGCACGGCGGCAGGCTTTATTGAATCCGATGTTCCATCAGACTTTGCCGATGAAGTGCCTCCAGAGGTTTCAGATTTTCCAATATTACTCATAATTTTATTAAGGGTTAAAGTCTATCTTAAGTGCTTTAAAATCTTCCATTTCTTTTTCAACGAGGGCTTCTTGCTCTTTTGTCCATTCAGCCATCCAACCGACTTTATGTTCTTCAAGCTTCTGCACGCCTATCAAAGCAAAATTATAAGCAACGCGGGCTTCTTCAACTTTTTCTTTTGCCTTTTCACGTTCCTCTTCAGCGTCATGAATTGCCTGTATGTGATCCAATTCTTTTTTTTCAAGATCTGCAAGATTCAACTTTAATGCATCGATGTCGTTGCGTTTAACGCGTTTTCGCATTACTTCTGCATACAAGCGTTTTTCTTCTCCAACTCTCCAAGCGCGAAAATCTTCCAATTTTTTCTTCTTTTCCTCAACCTTTCGAATGGCTAATTGCAGTACATTTTGGGCCTTAACAAGAGCATCCTTAGCCCACTGTTCTCGCATCAGGCGTATTTTTAGCAACTCTCTAAGAACATATGCCATAATTACTTAACAGCTTGAATTAACTTTTGAACAGTTTCCTGAAAAGTAGACTTTTCCTGAAGCCCCTGCCTTAAAAAGGCATTAATCCTTTCAATTTTATCCAAAGCTTCGTCGGTAATTGGGTCGCCACCGCGTTTGTATTCACCGATACGAACAAGCAATTTAACTTCTTCATACTTTGCCAAAAGCTGTCTTAGTTTATTTGCGGCCTGCCTGTGTTCTGGAGAAATAATAGCATCCATTACACGACTAATACTGTCAGGAACTGAAACTGCGGGGTAGTGACTTTCTCTTGCCAAAACTCTGGAAAGGATGATATGCCCGTCGAGGATAGAACGCGTTTCATCTGCTACAGGTTCGGTCATATCGTCACCTTCTACAAGTACCGTATACAAAGCGGTAATAGAGCCCTTCTCTGATTGCCCTGCACGCTCCATAAGTTTTGGTAAAAGCGAAAACACTGAAGGCGGAAATCCTCGACGGGTTGGCGGCTCCCCTGCAGCAAGACCAATTTCACGCTGAGCACGTGCAAAACGCGTCACCGAGTCCATTAAAAACAAAACGCGCTTTCCTTGGTCTCTATAATACTCGGCTATTGCGGTGGCGACGTAGGCTGCCTTTAGACGCTCCATAGGAGGCCTATCTGAAGTAGAAATAACGAGTATCGATCTCTTAACTCCCTCGGGTCCAAGATCTTTTTCTATAAACTCTCGTACTTCCCTACCCCGTTCACCGATAAGGGCCAAAACGACAACATCCGCTTCAGTACTCCTGATAATCTGGGCGAGGAGTGTACTTTTACCTCCACCTGCTGCGGCAAATATTCCCATCCGCTGTCCTTCTCCGCAAGTAAGTAGACCATCTAACACTTTAACTCCCAATGAGATAGGTCTATGGATAATCTTACGCTTCATTGCATTAGGCGGATCTGCGTAGACAGGATAATAATCCTCGGTGACAAGAGGGCCATTGACATCTTCATCGAGGGGGGCTCCCATACCGTCTAGCACGCGCCCCAGAAGCTGAGGACCCACAGGAACCTTTTGCATTTGGCCTGAAGGAATTACTTCTGTTGATGAAGACACGCCAGTTAATTCTCCTAAAGGTGTTAATAAAGCAGCGTCCTGTGAAAAGCCTATAACTTCGGCAAGAAGCGTCCAGTCATCCCAAGGATTTTTCAAACTACATAATTCGCCGATTTTAACACGTGGGACGGACGCTTTGATGAGAGTACCTATAACTTGAAGAACTCGTCCTTTAACTTCGATGGGGCTAGCCTCCTCGACCCCTCTTTTCATGAGGTCGGTTATAAACTTTAACGGCTGTTCTTCATCTCGTGACATCTACATTCCCTATAAGACATTATCACCTATATTTGACACAATTTCCATCTAAATATAGAAAATTATTTATCACTTAATAACCTTAATTAAAGCTTTCTTTATCGCTTCCAATTGAATTTCTAAACTCGCATCTACGACGCCCATTTCGGTTTCAATTTTACAACCGCCTGGGCTGACCCGGGAATCTGTAAGAATATCAATTGTATTAATCGTTGGGTAGGCTGATAATAAGTCGTTTATTTGACCATGAACAACCTCGGAGTCCATGGGGTTTACGATTAACGTGACCTTTTTTTGATTTCGAACTGTTGCAAGTGCATTTTTTACGACTTTGCTAATGAGTTCATAACTGTCCATTTCTCCTAAGATTTTCTTAAGTGCATCGCCTACAACTTCAATGACATCGTTTTCAAATTCTGAAAAATTTTCCACACTTCTTGCGACGGACTCTATCATTATTTCAGATATTTTCTGGTTTCCTGCTTCCATGCCTTCGTCGTAACCCCGTTTTTTTTCACTATCAAATACCTTTCTAGCATCTCTAATAATGCCAGCTGCTTTATTTCTAGCTAAAGCAACAATCTCTTCAGCGTTTAAATAAGCGCTGTAATTCTTTGCTTTTAGAATCTTGCTCGCAGAATCAATTTCAAATGTTCCTTCTTTTAAGTAAAGCATACTTGAATATCGGGTTTTACCTCTTTTACAAGGATTCTATATAAAAAATTCCAGGCTTTTGTTTTCTGTTCTTCAGGCACTAATGAAATGAAATCCCACTGAATTTCTTTTGGGAACTTTAAAACTAAACGCTTTAAAAGGCGTTCGTCCTCATGTACTAGTGACATTTGTAAACACTGTCTTCCTGCTTCAAAAAGGGAATCTTTTGTAATCGATGTTCCTTCTGCTGGAAGGGCTATTCTAGGAGCAAATCCCATTAACAAAGAAGCTTTTTTTGCTGCAAAAAAATACATATCGTCGCCGATAGAGTCTTTCAAAGCCAAAACATCTTTTTTCATCACAATCTTGCTAATTCGTTCGGAGTAAATAACTGCGCCGGCGTGGATTAACAGATTATCTAAGATTGAACGATCTAGAAGGGCTATACGCAAACGTGGGTCCTCAAATTGGTAAAATGGCTGATTTTCTAAATTTAAGTGTTTTAACAACAATTGAGAAAGCTTTTTCTTAAGTCGATCAAGAGATACTAAATAATCCCATTGATTCGCTAAATAAGGGATGGATAAAATATGGCTCTTTTCAACGTATTCACTGATTATTTCATTAAATTGATAAATCGTTTGGAACAGTTTATCTTCCCTTGAAATTGTGGATTTGATGAACGAGCTAAAAGTCATCGATTCTCATTCTCCCTTGGTAAAGATTTTTTACTACCGCCTATACCACCTTGCATGTACCAATAGGCTCCGGCTGCTCCAAGGACGATCAATAACAACAAAACGCCTAAAGATATAATCAGCCAAAAACGGGTATCGAAGCCGGTTTGATGCTCAGTCTGTGCAGGCATGACTACACCTTGGTTAGTTTCTGCAGGAACGAATATCAATGAAATTTTGTCGTAGTTTAAGCCTTCAATGCTATTTGCGACAAGGCGTTTAATTTGGGAAGCTAGGGCTTCGACGCCTGATCCTCTACGATATCTGATAAAAACGGAGGCTGACGATAGGGTCTTTATATCTGAAAGCGGATCATTATTTTGAAGTACTACGTGTACGCGTGCGGTTAGGACACCATCTATTTGAGAAAGTGTTTCTGCAACACTCTGAGAAAGTGCATACATAAAGCGAATTCGCTCCTCACTGGGCGAGGAGACTAGTGAATTTTTCTTAAACACTTCGCCAATTGATTGATACTGATCTGTTGGGTATCCATAAGAGCTCAAAACTTCAACAGCCTGAGCCATCTGGGCTTGAGACACATCAATTTGCCACATGTTATCTTTGAGGGCTATCTTCTCTGCTTCAATATTTCGACTAAGCAAAATGGCCATCATTTGATTGACCTCTTTTTCATGAAGATTAGAATAGAGGACGACCTTAGCACAACCGGCCAATACCAATGCTGTAGTTAAAATAATTGCCAGAAGAAGAAATTTATTAAGTTGTTTTTTCAAGATCGGTAATTTTTTGAAATTAAAAGATGCTGGGGGCCTCACGTCCATAAAACTCCATCATCTAGGCCGTTAAGACAAGCAAAAAATTTAAATTTTTTATTAAGCTTCTTTTTGAGGGAATTTATTAGGAGTTACGCAGTTGATAGGCATGATATAATGGGACGATTGCCACCCTAATCTCAAAATCGAAGTGCAACAGTAGAACGAGTCTATTTTAATTTGTAATAATTCGTAATTCTGTTACGAGGTTATTATTTATTATATTTCGTCAAGTGATTTTTTTAAGCTATCCAGAAGTTGTTTATATGTAGCTGTAACAAATCGATCAATCTGTAATCGTAATGCATTGGCTTTTTCCGCTAATTGAATTAAATCATTCTTCATAGATTCGGACATTTCTATTGCTTGTTGATCAATAAGATCTTTAATTAATTTCATAGTCGCCCAGTCAAATGAGTTTTCCGTGTTAGCAGCTGATAGATGATCGAATAGTTTAT
>Ga0207144_1162_pt1 | contig 11266 bp, 14 predicted proteins | sample Alteio_BWMinHeat_FD_153583 | JGI IMG/M metagenome (GOLD analysis project Ga0207144, IMG submission 153583) | Enriched cells from forest soil in Barre Woods Harvard Forest LTER site, Petersham, Massachusetts, United States -... | ecosystem: Environmental > Terrestrial > Soil > Temperate forest >...
CAAACGGTTAATAGGACCAGAATGACAGGGAACGGAAAAAGGGGTCGGGTGTCGGGAAACATCGGTGTCAGTGTGTGCCATGTCAAGGTGTCGATCTTCAGTGGGTGCAATTCCCACCCGGCAACTTTCGCTCCAGCCGGTAGCAATCGGAGCGGCGATGGAGGTAACGATATCGCCGAAGCCTTCGATGCAAAGGGCCGGTAAGCGGCCCCGCGAGCAGGCAGGCCGTAACGTGCGTGAACGCCGAGCAGGCCTCGAAACGTTTAATGTGGGAGCCGACCCGGCACTGACACGGGGAAGGCCGCTGTCGCAGGCTTCAGGGGAGCGAAACGATCCCGCACTGCGGTCCCACCGGGGTAATGGCGACGGCATGTCTGTAGAGGAGATCGGACGCAACCTGGGAGACCCCCGGTGGTGGGTGCGTGACCCAACTGGACGCCCGCGAGGGACAGGCCAGGCCCAACCTTGTCCGCATCCCCAGCCTTTGCTTTGCGAATCAAGGCGCGGAGCTGCCTGTAGTCGATCTTGCCGGTGCCCAAAACGGGAACTGTGTCGATCCGTCGCACGGCGGGCTGGCCGAGCCGCCCGTTGGCCGTCCATGCGGCGGAATCAGTAAACTGACCAACGAGGAAAGGGCAGTGCTTTGAGTCCTATCAAGGGACGCGCCGGGCCCTCCTGGACACAAATGGAGCGGTTCCTTGGCGTTCCGCGGTTTTGGAAAGCAAAACCTCTTGCCTCTGATTGTGGCCGCCGACAGTGACGTTTGGCGCCGGGACATATCGCCTTTTCGCCGTCAGCTGAAGCGGACTGTTCGGCAAGGAAGTGGAGGCGGCTGTGCACGTCGATCCGGAAACGAAGTGTTCATGGGAGCAAGCAGTCGCGAGGAAAGGCGGCGGGCCAGCCGATTAGGCGATGGAGTCACCCAAGGGGGCGGTTACAATGGCGTCACAGTCCGTTTCGCGATGGAGCATTGCTTCCGTGGTCTTCGTGACGTTGGCGATTCTATCAGCCGCGGGAACCGGTTATTTCGCCAGCCTGAGTGCCACGGGGCCTGCCGACGGGGCGATTATCGCCCTATTAATTGTAATTGGCGCGGTTGTAACTTGGTTGTGCGCGCTTTTGGGAGCGATTTGCGGGGCGGTCGGACTCCGGAAGCCAGGCGGTCACCCAAGATTGGCTGCGGCCGCCCTAGCACTAAACGCCCTGATCTGCATGCTCCCGCTGCTCTGGTGGCTGCTGCTCATTCTTTCGAAAGGCGGCTCGTAAAGGTAGGATCGCGGATGCGTAGCATGATCGACCCATGCGACATCCGAGGGAAGTGCTGTCGGTAGCCTTCAGCCCAGACGGCAAGCTGATTCTTTCGAGGTGTAGGGACCGGACGGTGCGCCTGCGGAAACGGCCGCTGCCCTGGCGTGCAGTGCGGAACGGATCATTCTCGATCTCGCAGTGCTTACGAAAATGGAATTCGAGGAGGACGGCAGCGTTCGCGTCCTCGACGCCAAAACCTGGGAGCAGCGGCGCCGAGAAGCAAGAGAGCTGAGCGCCGCACCGTGACCATAACGATCCAGGGGCACGGCTGTAAACCTTGAGCGACCGGGCATTGCAATCACGGGAGCAGCTATGAGCTTTCCGGGATTCTTGATCCCATACATCATCGCGGCAACACTCGGGGGAATGGTAGCGTTGGTCGCGAAAGCCGGAGTCTATTGCCTGTTCCAACGACCGCTCGGCATCATGAAGGTGATCGTCCTGACGATCGTCATTCACCTTCTGTCCTCGGCAGCGGGAATCGGCGTTGGGGTAATGTTCTTGCCAGGCCATGGATCTGGATGGAGAACATTTGTTGCCATTTATCTTCTGTACGCAGCAGCACTGAGCACCGGGTGTGAAGTCCTATGCCTGTGCTTAGTGCGGAGCAAGTTGGGCTTGTCGCGGGTCGGCGTCAGCGCTATCGCGGCCAACACCGTGTACTATCTGATCCTAGCAATCGGCTGCGTAGTCTTTGGCGGTATCAAAGCACTTACACGCGTCGAGTAAATACAAATGGGAACGCCTTGCCATGTGTCAACGGCAACGGCGGCGAGGGATGAGTTTGTGTATAGAAAGCATTCACCATCCAAGGACAAGCCACCCTCGTTGCGGGAGGTGATTGGCTGTGGATCGTTTGTGGCCATCCTGATCTCTGGCTTTGTTTTTCATTCAACTGTGGGAGACCAAGCGTCCGGGTCGTGGCCTATCTGGTCCGCGCTCATTGGGGTAGGATGCTTGGCCGCGACCGTTTGGCGTAGCGCACCAAGTCGATACCGACTATCTGGTTTGGGTTTGTTGTTCCTTCTGGCCGTTCTGGCAGTTCTGTTCAGTGACGGGCCGGAAACGAGGGGAATCGCAGCTGCGGTAGCCCTGGAGGTATTTGGAATCGCCTGCCTGGTCATCGCCTGGCAAATGGGGTTTGACTGGCGCAGAATCGGTCGGTGTTTGCTTTGGGTCCTCTTGGGGAACGGTTTGGTCGCGCTTCTGTGCGGCCCCCTGGTGCTTGCATCCATATTCGCATTCGGGTGGGGAGGCGTAACCTGGCCCTTGGTCGTCGTGTTCGTCCTGTTCATGCTGGCAATTGGAGCGGGCGGTTCGGCCGGGGTTTGGGGGCTTGACGCCAAAGCCACCGGGTCGACCTCCCTCGCTAATTGGGTGGCGGCGGCAGGCGGCTATTTCGTTGGCGTAGCAATTATCTACTTTCTGGCCACACTTGCTGAGTTCAGGGCAACGCCCGTGCAGGCCGGGCCGCAGCCTGCGGGCGGCGTATTGCTCGTACTGCCCTGTCTGTCGGTAGCAGCGGCCACGCTTGCAGGCTACTCGCTTCGAGCCGGCGGTTCGCTGGCCCGACCACGGCCACCTGGTCCTCGCGGGAGAATTCAATAGCGCAATAGGCAGCGGCCTCAACTTCGGGTGGTCGGAACTGGAGCACACATGCCCTTTACCTTTTACGGCACCGGGACCATGCTCATCGGTGAGCGCGACTACGCGGCTGACGGGTCGTATCTGACCACCGAGTGGTTTGTGATATTTTGCTTACCACTTTTGCCCCTCCGGAGCCTCCGGGTGATCCCTGCCGGTGCTGATCCGCGATGGCCCGTCTTCCGTCAGTCCTATCGACTCATCGCTGAGTCGTCGCCCTCACCTCGCCACGCTATTTCGGTTTATGCCTTTGCCGCTGCTTTTGCCGGATGGCTGGTTTGCTGGTGGCAGGCGGTCGGTCTCCTGGCTAAGCTGGCTCCGCTCGGGGAGTTGGTCGCGCCTGTTGCATTCCTCGTAATGGTGCTCGCCATAATCCTTTCGCCGTTTGCTGTCCCGCTTTATCTGCGCCGCCGAGCCAGGGGGCGCGCCGGGGTTGTAACCAAATGTTCGGCGAGCCGAGCGAGCCACGCCGGGACTTGTCCCCGCTGTTCCGGAAAAGGGCTTGTAGCGGTCTACCTGGCACAGAAAGCGGGCGTGTTCTTTGAACGATGCGCGGCGTGTTCGGAAGCTTCACCCAATACGGAGTGACGGGACCAGAGCTGTCCGGCGGGAATCGATAGAGAGACCGAAAAGCGAGCGCAGTTGCTCTATGTTCGCTCTGACGCATGCGAGGTGATAATGACGGTCAATTGGAAACCTAGGTACTGGCACCGACGGAACGTGGCCGTTGGCCTGGCGGTTTTTTTGTTATCGACAGCGCTGCTCGCGTCCACGCCCAAGTGCCTGGCAGACGAGGCGGCCGCGGCTCAAGCGGTCCTCAACCGCGGAGGCAAGGTCGTTCGCGATGACAAGGCCCCGGACAGGCCGGTCGTGCTTGTCCATCTGACCGGGCCGGAGGTAACGGATGAGGTTTTGAAGGAATTGGTTCCGTTCACAAGATTGCAAAGATTGAGCCTGTGGGGGACCAAGATCACGAACGAGGGATTAAAGCAGCTGAGGGAAGTGAAGACATTGCAGGAGCTGGAGCTGACGAGTGCGCCGGTGACCGATGAGGGCCTTGGGCACCTGGCTGCTCTCCAGGGACTGGTGAGTCTCAACCTGGCCGCAACTCAGGTGACGGACCGGGGACTGAGGGAACTGGCTCCGCTCAAGTCGCTCCGCAGGCTGGATCTTAGCGAAACCGCCGTCACGGACGTGGGTCTCAAAGAACTGGCTCCACTGGGCGCGATGGAGTCGTTGGCACTGTGGCGCACGTCGGTGACGGGGGCGATGCTCGAGGACCTGGCCGTGCTAAAAGCGCTTCGCCACCTTCGCCTCACCGACTGCAAAGTGACCGATAAAAACCTAAGGCAGGTGGCCGCGCTGAAGGGATTACGGAGTCTCGACCTGGCCCTCACCAAAGTGACCGATAGGGGCTTGAAAGAATTGACTCCCCTCCGATCCCTCGACGTGCTGAGCCTCTTTGCGACTGGAGTCACGGACAGGGGTCTAAGAGACTTGGCTCCCTTGAAAGCCTTGCGCGAGCTGGACCTCGGAAAAACCGGCGTGACCAATGCCGGGCTGAAACACCTGGCTCATTTCAAGGCGATTGAGACCCTGGACCTGACTTCCACGCCCGTGGCCGACGCAGGGATGAAAGTGTTGGCTTCCCATACCCGGCTGAAGACGTTAATCCTTGGCAGGGAAGAGGTGCGTGGATTCACCCAGGTAACCGATGTGGGGCTCAAGAACCTGGCAGGTCTCAAGACACTACGGACGCTTGACCTCAACCGCACGTTGATAACGGACGCGGGCTTCAAGGAACTCGCCGCGCTCCCCGCGCTGCGAACTCTTAACCTAGCGCATACCCAAGTAACGGGCGTTGGGTTGAAGGCCCTTTCCGGGCTGAAGGGACTCGAGACACTGAGACTGAGTAGCTGCGGCGAGCTGACGGACGCGGGGCTGAAGGAGTTAGGTACACTTCACCAGTTGCGGAAGCTCGACCTTTCCTACACGTTCGAGAAGGTCACCGACGCTGGGATCAAGCACCTGGCGAGCCTCCAATCCCTGTCCAGCCTGAACCTTAGCTGCACTCACGTGACGGACGCGGGTTTGAAGACGTTGGCCGGGTTTAGATCCCTGCGGTACCTGGACCTTAGCGGCACCCAGTCGAGCGGCGAGGCTCGAGATACGTTAAGCAAAGCACTTCCGGGCTGCACCGTCAACTAGTGACTGAACGTAATGAAGCCTAGAGTTTTTTGCTGCTCTGAGCGCGCGGCCCTTATGTGGAGTCACGCCATGCCCGATCTTTCAGATTTGCCCCGGATAGTTGACGACAGCGCGCAGCCACGACCCACGTCGCGTTGGTCTGTTGTTTCCCTCCTATTACTGGCTTTGGCACTGGCCAGTCTGGTTTTGATGTATGGGTTACGACCCCATGGTTACGTGAATGGCGTGGCCACTCGAATCGTGATCGGGCTGGAGCTTGGCGCTTGTATCTTGGTGGCCTGGGTTAGCTCCCTGGCTGGAGCGATTGCTGGATGCCTGGGTGCGCGTCGCTCCAGCAACTTGGCATGGTCGGCCTGGGCCAGTGTCGTGGTTAACACCGTCCTTTGTTTGGCGGGAGTCCCTCTCTGGGTGGTCTTTCTGTTTCGGATGGGCTTCTTCGATGGATTATAGAAGCCTATCAAATCGAGTTGACGGTGCGCCGCGGAACGGCTCCGGGGCCTCTTCTAGCTTGCCCGAAGGATCCAGACATTCATCAAGCGACGCCAGGTGCGCGGCCCTCCGCGCCGGCCTCCTAAACAAGGCCAGGCCAGCTGTGTTGATAACGTGCCAGCCGCCCGGTCGGGCATCCTTGTCTTTGCGGGCGCAGAGTTCACGGTAGTTGTGGTGGAGGGAGGGGCGGGCCATCCTACATACGCGTCAGCGTCGCCTCCACGCGGCGCCATAACTCCTGCCACGGTTGCCGTTCGGCCTCGGGCAACTTGGCGAGCGCCTCCGGCCCGCGCACGCCGGATAGGTCACGGTTCCTCAACCAGTCCTGCATCGCCAGGCTGACCCTGTTCCAGCAATCGATATCGTCCCGGACGTTGACCAGCAGGCCGCGCCACGCCTCCAGGTCGGCCCGCAGCCACTCCAGGGCCTGGCCGCGCAACCGGGCACACTCCTGCTCGTCGAGACCGGCGGCATCCGCGATCCGCTTACAGCCGACCCGCGCGGCGAACCGGGCGGCGTTGTAGCGGTGTTGCTTTTCCAAGTGCTCGGCCAGTTCAGGCTGCTTGACGAAGGCTTCGTCGAAGAACCGGCCCGCGGCAGCGTACTGCTTGAGGTACGGCAGTTGACAGAGCTGGCCGAAGACGAGGTACTCGCCGGCATCCACGGGCCGGTCTCTGCCTTCGAGGACCGCCGGCAGTCGATCAACCGCTCGGGCCATCGACTCCGTCTCCCGAAGGGCGGCGACGAGGCGTGGGTCGGACTTGCATCGCGGACTATTTAGGGCCTTGAAGATTCGGTCGGCCTCGCGGAACTCGGCGATGGCCTCGTCAAAGCGCCCCGCGTCCCGCAGGGCGAGGCCGAGGTTGTCGTGGGCGCCGAAGTAGTGCTTCTGGAGCCGGAGCACTTCCCGGAATGCGGCGATGGCGTCAGTGCTCCGCGCGGTCCGAGAACTGAAAGGACCGAAGCCGACGAGAGATGTCGAAAAGAAATACTAAGACCAGTCGGCCATCGTGCGGGCTGGACGCCAGGCCCGCACGTCGCCGCCCGTTTGTTGAAGCCGGGCACCGACTTGTTAAAATAGCCACTTCGTTTCGAGTCGTACGCCCAACCCAGCGAAGGCGAAACACCAACGGACGGAGAAGTAATGTGGCAAAACGTCAACGGCGTCTTCCGTCCAAAGATCGCCGAGACCTACACCATCCTTGACGAGAAGACGGGCGAGCGAAAAACCATTCATGTGGAGACCAAGCTCTCCAACAAGGAGTGGATTGTCTGGATACTCGATAGCGGGGAGCGGCTGGCTATCAATCCGAAAACAACCTGGATTGAAACAGTCGCACCAGTCTCCGGCCCAGTAGCCGAAGATGAAGACAGAAGAAGTCGATGATGGAACTGACCCAGACTTCGCATCCGACTGAGGAGTTCCACCGCTGGCCAGTTGGGTCGGCCGGGTGGACTTGGTATCGGCGTGGCGAGCCACCCTACGACGAGTGTCCGGGTTTCCTTCTCAAAGTGGGCGATGGCACGGCCCGCAGCGAGGCCATCGGACCAAATCCCCGTCTGAATTGGCGGACCATGTGCAGAATCGTGGACCGCGTGGCCCTGGCATTTTTCCTCATCCGGCTTGGACGATATCCGTACACCTTCCCAATCGTGGTCAACCACTACGGCCGAAGGAGAAAACGTCCGCCTGTTCGCTGACTCTTGCCTTGCTCTTGGGGAACGCCTCGGGGGATGTCTGCGCCGTGCTCGGTATAGGCAACTCGAAAAGCTGGACGATGACGAAAAGGATGACATCAGTCTGGCTGATGTCATCGGCCGAAAGCAAATAACGACAGTAGTTTATGAAACGGGCTTCGCGAGCTAATCTTCCGAAGCGACAAGTCGGGTCAGGAATCGCTGCGAAAAGCAGCGTGAAACGAGAGCGTGAAGCCAGCCGGACGAACCCGCATGCCACGGAACATTCGGACAGTAGCGATTGCGGAATTAGAGCCATACCGCCGCTAGGGCATGCCCGGTCCCAGTTGCGATGGCATGAGGCACTGTGCCGGCCAAGCTTTCTCGGCAGCAAGGTCGTAGGGAGATAGAACCGGCTTGGGAATGGCCGGATTCTCTGCGACCGTGCGTCGTCGGGATGTCCTGTGGTGCCCCGTCAAATTTGACAAGCATTTACAAGAGGGTTCATGGTCGCCCCGTCAGCCGCTCCAGAGCGAACGCGCGTCGGTGTGGTGGACCGCCTGGTTTTCACCTGGACAGTAACCCCAAGCGTCAGCAGAAACTCCCGTTGTCACTATAACTCAACTTCGGGCTGCGGCAGATGCTCCATCAACACCTGGTCAACCTTCTCTTTTTTGGCTCGATGAACGACCTGCTCAACAAAAACCGGCACATTGTGCAGTTTGAGCAGAAGAACCAGAAAATTTCTCTCAAGCAACGTCTTTCCCCAGCTTCTCCAGCCATGGGACTCGATCTCCTCCCAGCGGATAAAACGCGAAAAGGTTACGCAGCCTTGTTTTCTGATCTCAATGCCACCGCCGCCGAAACTAAGGGACATGTAAATGAATACGCCCACCATCGCTATCCGAGAACAGACATGCACCAGCGGATCTCCCGTTTGCTCGGAAAGATCGACGCTAATGATGAGGAAGAGGCCGAAGAAAATTACCATCGGCCAAAAAAGGGGACTACAAAGTCGCAAAAACAGAGGGCCGGCTCGCCTCCTCAACCCCACCCACCAAAGCACAGATCCCCAGAAGTAAGAGCTTAAGAAAATGTAAACGGCCAACGATTTCCGATCAGCCAGGTCGCCGTGGTAGAAGCATACTACGAGCATCGCCAGCGCCGCCCCGGGCAGCAGGACCGCGTCGTGGCTCAAATCCAGCGGAACACCCCGTAGTCTCCCAGTTGCTCCGCCACACACGACCACCAAACGCCAGAGAACGAGCGCGCCAAATGGGGCCCACGTAAGCCATTCCCATTGCCATGGCAAGCGCACGTTAAAGTACCAAAATACTAGTACCACCAGGAGAATCGCCAAGGTCTGGTTGCGCTTGGCCCACTTCAGCACTCTTGTCGCGGGACCGCTGGGCCGAGCCTCGATCGGTCGACCCGCCAGCCAGCGCTCCAGATCCTCCGCCAGGGCGAGCGCCGAACGGTAACGTTTCCGGGGCTCCTTTTCCAGACACTTCAGGCAAATCGTTTCCAGGTCGCGGTCGATGCGTGGATTCACGGTCCGAGGTCGTGGCGGATCGCGGTCGAGGACTTGCAGGATTGTGTCCAGATGGGTCTCCGCGCGGAAGGGCGGCCGGCCGGTCAACAATTCATAGAATATGGCGCCGAGGCCGTAGACGTCTACGGCTACGGTCAGCGCCTTTTCCGACCGTGCCTGCTCCGGAGCCATGTAACTCGGCGTCCCGACGATGACTCCGGTTCGCGTTTGGGGACTGCGCCCATCGACGTACTTGGCCAGCCCGAAATCGACAATGTACGGTTTGCCGTGGGCATCAAGAAGGATGTTGCTCGGCTTCAGATCGCGATGAAGGATCCCGCGCTGATGAGCTTCATGGACGGCCCGGGCGACCTTGGCCACTAACTTGACCGCGGATTTCGGATCGCGAACGACCCCTGCTGCTTGCTGGGCCAGGCTCGTGCCGTCGATGAGCTTCATGCTGAAGTAATGCTGCCCCTCGTGCATTCCGATTTCGTAGATGGGCACAATATTGGAATGGTCGAGGTTGGCGGCGGCCTGCGCCTCGGTGCGGAAGCGCTGCACGTCGGCCTCGGATGCCAACTGTCCGGCAAGAACCATTTTCACAGCGACGATGCGGTTGAGGCTTACTTGCCGGGCCTTGTACACGACGCCCATGCCGCCCCGGGCAATCTCTTCGAGCAACTCGTAGTCCCCGAAATAGCGGACTTGGGTCCCCGGTGCAATTCCGGCGGCTGGGTGCGCGCCCGGCGCCACGGTCTCGGCTTCGGCGGCCCCCTTCGGATCGTAGGCCGGCAGCTCTTGCGGATCCAAGGCGCCCCCCACCGTGGCGGCACGTTCGAGGGCCGGACGATCCAGGAGGCTGCCCGGGTCGTCGTGCGCCCGCAGGAGCATCTCCACCCGCCGGCGCAACGCCGTGTCCCCGACACAGGCTTCGTCCAGGAAAACGGCGCGCTCGCCGGGCAGCTTCTCTCGGGCGACGTGGAACAGAGTCTCTTCGTTCATGGTTACTCTCCACTGGTGGTTAGCGGGCCCCTACCCCTCTAGCGCGAAATGGCACGAGAAAGCACCACCGATTCGGCGGTTTTTTTTTCGGGCGACACGGTCAGCCGCCGAGCACCGCGGCCCTCAGCCAGGCACGGGCGTAGGCCCAGTGGCGGTCAGCCGTAGACGGGGATATGCCCAGGACGTCGGCGGCCTGTTCTCCGGTAAGGCCGGCAAAGTAGCGCAGCTCCACCAAGCGGGCCTTGAGAGGGTCTTGGGCAGCCAGCTTTTCCAGGGCCTCGTCGAGCGCCACCAGATCTTCTTCGGGTTCCGGTGCCGCTACCGTTTCCAGTTGCTGGCGCTGGAGAGCGCCGCCGCGTTTCTGAGTACGCTTGCGGCGGGCGTTGTCAATGAGGATGCGGCGCATGGCCGTGGCGGCAGCCGCGAAGAAATGGCCGCGGTCCTTGAACGGACGGGGTTCTTCTTTGTCGCCTACCAGGCGCAGGTAAGCCTCATGGACCAAGGCAGTGGCGTCGAGCGTCTGTCCCTGTTTTTCGCGCGCCAACTTCTGCGCCGCCAAGCGCCGCAGTTCGTCGTAGACCAGTGGCAGGAGCTGCTCGGCTGCGTGGGGATCGCCCTTTTCAATGGCGCTCAGAAGTCGAGTCACACCGTTCATGGCATCCCAGGATAGGTGCCCGCGAGCTGATCGGCAAGCATTATCCCGACCTGAGCGCCTATCAAATGGAGTGTCCGGACGGCCGAGGCGTTCCGCGCGTCGGTCACCTCGACGAATGGCACTAGCTTAAGCCGAGAAACGTGAAAATGGGCAGGATGGGCGCCTGCCTGCTTTGCCTATTGGCTCAGAATCCGGCTTAAGCTAGTGCCATTCGTCACCTCGACCGACGCATCGACCCGCACATGAAACTGGATCGGGAAATGGCGCCCTTGGCAGCGCTATTTTACCCTTCCGTAATGCGTCCGTTTAATCGCCAGCGGGTCGGCGTGGACCCGTTGCCTGTCGCTTTCTGGCGTCCGTCTGGCACCTGGGTTCCTCTTACTCAAGCGCATAGCTCGCAGATAATAGAAGCCGTAATCGCCGGTGCGACACGTCTGAATTCAGGAAATTCGATTCGGTCAGCTGGCGGCTGAATGGAGTCGATTATGAACGGGATTTTCCAGGCCGCTCGTTGCGGGATTCGGACGACCTATTCGATCAGCGGCATTTCTGACGCTATTCTTTGAGGCCGGATCGAATCGATTACGGGCGCGATTTGTCGGCCGGTCGGCCTCAGCGAGCGAATCGCCATGTCAACAAAACGAAGCTTGACGAAGGCCGTAGCGGCGCTGTGCCTGCTGGCCGGGGTGGTAGCGGTCGCAGTCGTGGTCCTCGGCGACTAGGGCGTGTCTGGTGAATCGTTCCTTTCC
>Ga0207144_1093_pt2 | contig 11136 bp, 12 predicted proteins | sample Alteio_BWMinHeat_FD_153583 | JGI IMG/M metagenome (GOLD analysis project Ga0207144, IMG submission 153583) | Enriched cells from forest soil in Barre Woods Harvard Forest LTER site, Petersham, Massachusetts, United States -... | ecosystem: Environmental > Terrestrial > Soil > Temperate forest >...
GTTTCTTATCCAGCTTTTGACCGTGCCGAGCGGTTCTTTGAGTGTTGCCGCACAGAATGAAATTCGCTTAGGAACGAAGACAATCCCGGCGCGCACTCATGCGAACTCTCCGGCGGCACCCCATAGATTTCGCTGCGGTTACAGGTCGAAAGCACGAGCGTTTCTTCGAGGATTCCTCGAGAGCGCAATTCTTCTGCCGCCTTCCGCGATTGTTCCGCCGTGAAGGACACCCGTTCGCGCACCTCGACAGGCGCCGTGCGATGGTTCAATCCGACGAGAACAATCTCCATGCCGAGGCCGCGCTCCTAGAAGTAACGATGACTCTGAGACAAGTAAAGGTTCACCACCGTAAAACTCATCACCACCACAAAAAAATTGAAGACACAGAGCTTTGAGGCTCGCGATCCCCGCCACGAAGCCGTCCGCGCCAACTGAAAATAAAGCACGTAAAGCAGCAGCACCAGCAGCGTGATGACGTACTTGGGATCGTAGTACCCAATTTGTCCTCGCAACCGGTCGACCCACACGAATCCAAGCGCTGTGCCGATCGCGATAGACACCAGCCCCACGAGAACGCTCGATTGGCTCATGCGTTCAAGAAGTTCAAGTGCCGGAAGCCGCCATACGACGTTGCCAAGCTTGCGGCTTCGCAAAAGCCGCTCCTCACCCAGGAAAATCAAGCTAAAAACGAATGAAAGCGCGAAGGCCGCATAAGCAAGAATGCTGAGCGTGACGTGGAAAGCAAAGGCTACTCCCCGCGCCGGGACGGGAGACAATCGATCTGCCGGCGCCAAATGTGCCGCGACAAAAAACACGATAATAAACGGCAAGACAAACGCTCCCACCGAACGCTGGCGATGAAAAAGCTCCAGACCCAGATAAGTCAACGCCAGAAGCCACCCAAACAGCGACATTGATCCATAAAGATCATGATAGGGAACGGTGTGCAACCCCCGGGACCGTTCGAGCAGTGCAAAATAGTGCGCGATAAGCCCGAGCCCAAGGAGCAGGGTTCCGAGCCGCCCGATCACATCTCTCCCCGTGCCGAGAAACCGAAGATAGAGGGCCAAACTACCGGCGTAGGCGACGATCGTTAGAATGAGAAACAGGTCTTTCATGGCCTCTCGAAGCCTACTTTTCCCACAGCCGCGCGCCCGGCAACTGCGCCGGTCCGGCCAGCGAACCAGAGATCAACATGACTCAGAGTATAGCCCACCCGTGAGGTGCGCCGCACAAGCCTTACAAGCCTTTTCTCGTTCTGCAAACCTCTCGCGGATTTGCTATTCTCTTCCTCAGGCGCAAGATGACCACACCTTCTGCTCTCAATCGACGAGACTTACTGCTCCGCGCCTGCCGGGGCGAAACTCTCTCGCGCCTTCCTGTCTGGATGATGCGTCAAGCCGGACGCTACCTCCCAGAATACCGCGCGATTCGCCGAAACCATGCGTTTCTAGAGGTTTGCAAAACACCGGATCTAGCCGTCGAAGTCTCTCTTCAACCCTTTCGTCTGCTCGGCGTGGATGCCGTCATCGTCTTCTCAGATATCCTGATCCCCGCCGAAGCCATGGGCCTTAAACTCGAACTGGACGACGCTGGCCCCAACCTGCCGGAGCCAGTTCGTTCAAAACGCGATGTCGAGCGACTGAAACTCTTCGACCCCGAAATCGACACCGCCTTTCTTCCAGAAGCCATTCGCCGCATCGTCCGCGAAGTCGGCCTAGAAGTCCCGGTCCTGGGTTTTGCCGCCGCTCCCTGGACGCTGGCCTGCTACATGGTCGAAGGCCGCACACGCGAAGGCTTCGCCACGGTAAAGAGCTTCCTGCTCCACGAACCGGCCACTTTTCGCGAGCTATTGCATCGCATCGCGCAAGCGACTATTCCTTACTTGAAGGCTCAGATCGCTGCAGGAGCCGCCGCCGTTCAACTCTTTGACACCTGGTGCGGCGAACTGTCCCTCGGCCATTACCAAGAGTTCGCTCTCCCCGCCACGCAAGAAATCATCTCTGGCCTGGACGGTTCCACTCCCGTCATTTATTACACCAAAGCGTCTCATCACCTTCTGCCGGCTGTCGCCCGTTCCGGCGCCAACGTCTTGAGCGTCGACTGGCGCGTGGATATGCACGCACTTCGCGAAAAGCTGGGACCGCGCATCGCCCTGCAAGGAAATGTCGACCCCGCGGTTCTTTTCGGCCCGCCCGAGGAGATTCGACGCGCAACCCAAGAAGCACTGTCAGCACTCGGCGGAACAGGCCACATCCTGAACCTCGGCCACGGCATCCTCCAACACACGCCAGTCGAGAACGCTCAACTTTTTATCGAAACCGGCCAGCAATCGCTGCTGCAGGAAGCCAAACCAGCAGCAAATTGGCGTTAGGGGACGCGCATCGTGACGCTCCGAAATCCAAGCCTCGAAAACATGCGCGACGAGCTTCGTGTCAGCGAAGAATTTCTCGCACGCTACAACCGTCCCGGCCCTCGGTACACCAGCTACCCCACCGCGCCCGTCTGGAATGATTCCTTCGGCCCCGCTGACCTGGAAAAAGTTCACGAAGAAGCCGAGCGCGCCAAATCGCCCGTGTCGCTCTACATGCACATCCCTTTTTGCGAGAGTCTCTGCCTCTTCTGCGCTTGCAATGTCATCATCCAAAAAGACAAGGGTGTCTCGCCCCCGTACTTGGACATACTGAAGCGAGAAGTCGAGCACATCAGTCGCAGCGTTTCCGGTGATCGCCCCGTCGTGCAGTTTCACTGGGGAGGCGGCACTCCCACCTATCTCACTCCGGCACAAATTGAAGAACTCTTTGGCTTCACGCGTGAACACTTCACTTTTGCGCCTGACGCCGAAATCGGCATCGAAGTCGATCCGCGTGTCACTTCCCGCGAACACCTTGAAGTCTTGCGCAAGCTCGGTTTCAATCGCCTGAGCATGGGCATCCAGGATTTCCATCCCCTGGTTCAAAAAACAATCAATCGCGTCCAACCATTCGAACTTACCGCCGGCCTCATTCAGTCCGCGCGCGCCCTCGGCTTCGAAAGTGTAAACGTCGACCTGATCTACGGTCTTCCCTACCAGACCGCCGAAACCTTCGCCCACACCGTCGATCAGATCCTCGAACTCACTCCCGATCGCGTCGCCCTCTTCAGCTACGCCCACGTGCCCTGGCTCAGAAAGCAGCAAAACTCTTTCGAAGGCCATCTCCCCGAAGGCATGCAAAAATTCGAAATCTTCCGCACCGGCCTCCTGAAATTCCTCGAATCCGGCTATCTCTACATCGGCATGGACCACTTCGCGAAGCCCGGCGACGAGCTCGCTGTCTCCCAGCAAAATCGCACGCTGCATCGAAATTTTCAGGGCTACACCACCAAAGCCGGCGCCGACCTCTACGGCATGGGCATCACCGCCATCAGTGGCATCCAAAACGCCTACGCACAAAATCAACGCGACATCCCCTCCTGGGAAAAGGCCGTCGCCAAACGCGGCATCGCCACCATGCGCGGCTACCATCTTTCCGATGAAGATCGTCTTCGCCGCGCGGTCATCAGCCGCCTGCTCTGCCACACCATCGTCTTGAAACAAGAAATCTCGCAGGAATTCGGCATCGACTTCGACAGCTATTTCGCCGACGAACTCGCCCGCCTCGAACCCTTTCGCGAAGACGGCCTAGTGGTCCAGAATCCTGGCGAAATCCGCACCACCTGGCTGGGCCGCATTTTCATTCGCAATCTAGCCATGATCTTCGATCCCTACCTCGAAAAGCAGCACCTCAATGCCAAGCCTCTCTTCTCCAAAACCCTCTAACCCGCCTTTCTACCAGCCCTTCCTCCTCGTTGTAGGGGCACAGCGTTATCCCGAGTCTCAACGTGCGACTGCTGCGCCCCAGCCTAACAACGAGCGTCATTCGTGACCTCCCACGTTCCAGTCCTAGTCGTAGGCGCCGGAATCTCCGGCCTGGTCTGCGCGCATTCCTTACGCAAGTCCGGCATTGACGCGCAAATCGTCGAAGCCTCCGGGCATCCAGGCGGGGTAATCCGGTCCGAGCGCCGTGACGGCTTCCTCCTCGAACTTGGCCCGCAAAGTTTCAGCGGCACTCGTCAACTCCTCGACCTCTGCCGCGACCTCGCCATCGAAAACGAATTGATCGAAGCCCCGCCGCGCGCGCCCAGATTCCTGGTCCTGGACGGACAACTAAGACAAGCACCTTTAAGCCCGCCGGCGTTTTTCGCCTCTCGTCTTTTCAGTGCTCGCACAAAATGGAGCGTTCTCCGCGACGCGCTCGGCCACAGCGCCCCGCCCGACGCAGGCGAATCCGTCGCTGCATTTACGCGGCGCAAGTTTTCGCCCGAACTCCTCGACAAACTCGTCGCTCCTTTCGTCTCCGGCATTTACGCCGGCGACCCGGAAAAACTAAGCCTCCGGGCGGCTTTTCCCCAACTCTTCGAAGCCGAACGAACCGCCGGCAGCATCGTCCGCGGAATGATGCGCGCCGCCAAATCCAAGAAAGGCCCAAAGCCATGGTCGACTCTTCAAACCTTTCGCGATGGAAATGAAACGCTTATCAGGGCGCTTGCTCGGAATCTGGGCCCGGCCTTGCGCTGCGGAATAGAAGTGACAGCGATTCAACGAGGAGGGACCGGGCTCCCGTCACCCGCAGAAGGATTTGTAGTGGGCGCCAAAACGGAAGCGGGCGCTGAGAGCATGGTTGCCGACGGACTCATTCTCGCAGTGCCGACCTATGTTGCAGCGAAGCTTCTCCATCCGGGAGCTGAGTCGCCGCTCGGAGGCATCGAATACGCTCCTATTGCAGTCGTTTCGCTCGGATATCGCCGGGAGGATGTGAAATACTCTCTCGAGGGCTTTGGGTTTCTCGTCCCACGTTCCGAGGGTCTCCGCACGCTGGGAACCGTCTGGAATTCGTCACTTTTTCCCGGCCGCGCACCCGAAGGTTCCGTCTTGCTGACAAGCTTTATCGGCGGCGCGACAGATCCTCAGGCTGTGGCGCTTTCCGCCGAAGAGATAAGCGCCATCGTTGATCGAGAGATTCGACCAATCCTCTCTATCCGCGGCGTTCCCACCTTTTCTAGCGTACACATCTATCCGCGAGCTCTGCCCCAATACAACCTCGGCCACACCACGCGCGTTGGCAGTCTCGCGCGAGAATCTTGGTTTTTTCTAAACCTCAGGCTTGTGGGAAACTATCTCCGCGGACCCGCCATCGGCACCTGCATCGAACAAGCTCTTGCGGTGGCGGATGAGATGCGAATTTCGGCTGGACACACAGGTTCGGGCTGACCACCACCTGGTCATCCGAATTGTCGTTTCCGCCGTATAGTCTTAGAGGAGAGGAAGAAGCCGACACTCGTGTTCCTGGCGGCTTTCACATCCACAGGCCCCTGCGAAGTGTCGCCCGACGCGACGCTGATGCCGCGCCTTCTTCAAAAAGACGTGAGCGCTTTCGAACAGCTCTACGATCGCCACTCGCGCCTGGTCTACGGCCTGGTCCTGCGCATTCTCCAGCAGGCCTCGATCTCCGAAGAGGTCGTCCAGGATGTCTTCCTCCAACTCTGGCGCAACGCCGACCAGTATGACGCCTCTCGCGGCCCTTTTGTTCCTTGGCTTTGCGCCATGGCGCGGAACCGGGCGCTCGACCGGCGTCGTCTGAAGAGCGAACGCCAGCGCCGCCGCGAGGATCAACCCGACGAGTTACCGAGCGCCGTCATCGCGCCCGAATATGAAAAGGTCCTGGACGAAAAACGTCGTGTTGAACGCGTCCGCGCCCTGATGGCTTCGCTCAGTCCGCAGCAGAAGAAAGCCATCGAACTTGCCTATTTTGAGGGTCTAAGTCATTCCGAAATTGCGGCAACACTCAAAGAACCGCTCGGCACGGTCAAAAGCTGGATAAGAAACGGTTTGCTTCGCCTGAAAGAAGGATTGCAGGCAACATCGTGAAAAACTGCGACCAATTCCGTGAGCGGACCGAAGCCTATGCGCTCGGCGCGCTCGATCCCGAAGAACGCGTCGCGCTCGAAGTCCACCTAGCGAGCGGCTGCCCGGACTGCACCAAGGCCGTAGAAGAAGCCCGCTGGCTCGTCAGCCAACTCGCCTACATGGCTCCGGAAGCCGCTCCTTCGGACATGCTGAAGGGCCGTCTGATGCAAACAGTCCGCGCCGAGGCGCAATCCCAGGCGAAACCGCATGCGATGCCCTCCAAGAGCGCCGTCCCGCTCTGGCTGTGGGCAGGCGTGGCCGCGCTACTGGTCTTCTCGATCTATTCTGCTTGGAGCACGCGCCGCCTGCGAGACGAAATCCGCGAGGCAAACAATCGAGCCGCCGCGCTCGTCGGGGAACGCCAAAAGATCGAACAGGAACTCCTGCTTGCCAAGCGTGAGGCTACGATTCTGATGGATCCGAATTCGGTAAAAATTGCTCTCAGAGGCAGCGGCGCTCAAGGACCGCAGCTGGAAGCTAAGTGGCATTCCCAATGGGGCGTCGTGGTCATGGGTGACAACATTCCCATGCCGTCTCCCCATCATGTCTTGCAACTGTGGTTCATTCCTAAGGCCCCCGGAAAAATGCCCATGCCCTCGATGATGGTGCGCCCCGATGCAAATGGGAGATTCGTCCTGCTGGTCTCGAATCCGCCGGAATCCATGGACGCCACCAAAGCTCTCGCCATCAGCGAAGAGCCCGAAGGCGGCAGCGCCGGGCCCAACAACCCGCCCCGCTATTCCGGCGGCGTCAGCTAACGATATGTCTTTTCCCGTAACGCAGAGCGAGGCGAACCTCGCGCCGTTTCGCAGCCTCTCGAAACCGCCGCCTCTCCTCGGCCGTCTTCAAGATCAGTGGCGCCACAGGCTTGGGAAACCTGGTGTGCTCATCGATCGCCACAAACGTCACATAGGCCGACGTCGTGTGCTTCCGCTCCTCGGTCATGGCATTTTCTGAATATACCTCGACCCCAACTTCCATGGACGTCCGGAACACCCGATTCACTTGCGATTTCAGATTGACGATCTCCCCCAGGTTAATCGGATTGCGAAAATCAATGTAGTCCACCGAAGCCGTAACTACATAACTGTTCGAATGCCGGTGCGCCGCCATGGCCGCCACCATATCCACCAGATGCATTACCTGCCCCCCGAGCAACTTCCCCAAAGGGTTCGTCTGCGCCGGCAACACAATCTCCGTCATCTCCGAGCGCGAAGCGCTTACCGGTTTCCCCTTCAACGCAAAATCCCCGCTCATCTCACTCTTCACCAGTTGCTTACGCTTCATTCGTTCTCCTTGGCACAGGCACTAACGGTGCGCTTGCTGCCGCCCTGGCGATGCCTCACCAAGCCGCCCGCGTCTCGCTGCCTGTTCCCCTTGCTTTCAGACGCCGTCTCTTTCCCCGTATAATACGAGAGCCAACTATGCCAGACCAAAAGAAAACCCGCCGCCAAATGCTCGAAGACTTCGTCGCCAAAAAACCCGACGACGCCTTCTCCCGCTACGGCCTCGCAATGGAGTGTATGAACAGCGGCGACCCCAGCGCCGCCGACGTCCACTTCCGAGCCTTAATCGAGCGCAGTGCCGACTACATCCCGGCATACCTAATGTACGGCCAGTTCCTAGCCCGCGAGTCGCGCAGCGACGAAGCCAAGCAGATTCTATCGAATGGCATCGCCGCCGCCGCCCGAAAAGGCGACGACCACGCCCGTTCTGAGATGGAATCCCTCCTCGCCGAACTCGCCTGACACGCGCTACCTCCTACCTTCCGAGGCTCGTGGGGGATTCACATCCAATTGGCCCGCGCTCTGGTATGATTTGACCTGGCACTATGCGGCCTGATCGTATCCCGCTCTTTCCACTGAACGTCGTCCTTCTCCCCGGCGCAGACCTTCCTCTGCACATCTTCGAGCCTCGTTATGTCGATATGGTTAACCGTTGCCTGAAGGAAAGATCCGTCTTCGGCGTTCTCCTGGCACTTCCGAAGGGCATCGCCCGCGTGGGCTGCACCGCTGAAATCATCGAAGTCGTCAAGCCCTACAACGACGAAACCATGGACATCTTGACCGTCGGCCGTGACCCTTTCCGCGTCATCAAATTCTTCGAAGAGCATCCGCTCGCGGAAGGGCATGTGGATTACCTCGAGGACCGCGAAGCACCGGCCAACCCATCCATGCGCCGCGAGCTTGTCGAGCTTTACGAAACTTGTCACACACTGGTCTTTGAGGACTATCCCAAGAACACCGATACCGACCAGTCGGCTCAAATCTCTTTCGTTATCGCCGGCAGCCTGCCGATGGACCTGCTCTGGAAGCAGCAAATCCTCGAACTACGCTCCGAATCCGACCGGCAGGAACGCCTGGTCGGGTATCTTCGCGCCTGGGCGCCGCATCTACAGAAGACAGGCGTCATGCGCCAGCGCGCCGGAGGCAACGGACACGGATTGAACTAGCACGGTTGAATTGGCGTTGCTTGCGTTCTAATTTGCTTAGGACGCGGAACGGGGCCTCATGACGGTAAGCACATCTCTCGAATCCGCTGGACATCCGCGAGCTGGCACTCTTGGTGAGCTCAAACGCATCCCGGACTTCGACGCTCGGACCGTCTCGCGTTCCGTGAAGGCCGAAATGCGCCAAAACCTCCTGCGCATGATCGAAAAGAACGAGCCACTGTTCCCCGGCGTCCACGGCTACGAAGACACGGTCATCCCGCAAATCATCAACGCCCTGCTTTCCCGCCACAATTTCATCCTCCTGGGCCTTCGCGGCCAAGCCAAAAGCCGCATCCTCCGCGGCCTCTCCCAGTTCCTCGATTCAGAAATCCCCGTCGTCGTCGGATGCGAAATCAACGACGATCCCCTGCGCCCCATCTGCCGCGCCTGCCGCGAAAAAGTCGCTGCGGAAGGCGACAACACACCCATCGCCTGGATGCCCCGCGATCATCGCTATGTGGAAAAGCTCGCTACTCCCGACGTGACCATGGCCGACATCATCGGCGACGTCGACCCCATTCGTGCCGCTCGCGGTGGCCGCGATCTTTCGGACGAGCTGACCATCCACTACGGCCTCCTTCCTCGCGCCAATCGCGGCATCTTCGCCATCAATGAGCTTCCTGACCTCGCCGGCAAAATCCAAGTCGGTCTGTTCAACATCATGCAAGAAGGCGACATCCAGATTAAGGGCTACCCGCTGCGCCTGCCGCTCGACGTCCTTCTCGTCTTCACTGCGAATCCGGAGGACTACACGGCGCGCGGCAAAATCATCACTCCGCTCAAGGATCGTATCGGCGCCGAAATTCGCACTCACTATCCGTCCAGTCTCGAAGAAGGCATGGCCATCACCGCGCAAGAAGCCTGGGTCGCTCGCGACCTCGGACGCAAAGTCGAAGTTCCTGCTTATCTTCGCAGCGTAGTGGAAGAAATTGCCTTTCAGGCCCGTGAGGACAAACGCGTCGATCGCCGTTCCGGCGTCAGCCAGCGTCTCCCCATCACCACTCTCGAAAGCCTGGTCAGCAGCGCCGAACAGCGCGCCGCTCGCACCGGAGAAAAATCCGTCGTCGCGCGTATCGCCGATGTCTACTCCTCACTCCCGGCCATCACCGGCAAGCTCGAACTCGAATACGAAGGCGAGCTAAAAGGCGCCGACACCATCGCCCGTGAACTGATTCGCACCGCCGTCGGGCGCGTCTTCAGCAAACATTTCGCCGAAGTCAGCTTCCAACCTGTCATCCAGTGGTTTGAAATCGGCGGCGAACTCAAACTCCCGGAGCTAGCCACAACTTCCGACCGTTACCATCAGCTCATCAAAATTCAGGGCCTGATGGAGCACGTCGGCCGCCTCGGCGTGCAAGACCGCAAAGACGCAGCCCCCGCCGCGTCCGCCGCCGAAATGATCCTAGAAGGCTTGTGGGCCCACCGCCGAATCGGCCGCAGCGAAGAACGCGGTTTCTACGCCGACAAGCCCAAGCAGCAGCCGGAGCAGCGCGAAAATCCAGGTCGTCCTCCGCGCCGCCAATTCAACTGACATGCACACCGCGCTACCATCCGACGTTCGCTGCCGTACGGCACTCTTTGGGTTTTTCGTAGCTGTAAGTTGCCGACGGTCGGCTGTCGGCTTTCTGAGGTTCTCGGCATGAGATTCATCCGCTACGGAAAATACGTCGGCGAACCTGCCGATGCCATCGATCTAGAAGAGCTGGTCAAACGCATGGGCGATTTTTTCCTGCAAAGCGGCTTTGAATCGCAATTCTACGGCGTTTCCCAAATGGATCCCGGCCGCTCCATGGAGGCCCTACGCGAAGCCATCCTCCGCGCCCTCCAGGAAGGCGACTTCCTCCCTGAAGACGCCATGAGCGAAGAGCTTCGCCGAATGCTGCAAAATCCCGACGCGCAAAACAATCAAGCCGTTAAAAATCTCCTCGACAAACTAATGGAACGCCTCGCTCAGGAAGGATTTATCAATCCCGAGCAACCGCCCCAAGTCACGCCACCTCCTGAAACCTCGGCCCGCGGCCAACTCGGCCAGCCTCACGAAAAGCCACCCGAAGCGCGCTTCGAGATCACCGACAAGACCATCGATTTCCTCGGCTTCAAAACGCTCCAGGACCTTCTCGGCTCCCTAGGCCGCAGCAGCTTTGGACGTCACGACACCCGCGACCTCTCTACGGGCATCGAGTCCGGCGGCGTCTCCCGCCCCTACGAATTTGGCGACACCATGAATCTGGACGTCAGCGAAACCCTCTTCAACGCCGTCCGGCGCCAAGGGGCGAAAGTTCCCATCGACATGGCCTATTCCGATCTAATGGTCCATCAGTGCGAATATCACAGCTCTTGCGCCACCGTCGTCCTTCTCGATTGCAGCCACAGTATGATCCTCTACGGCGAGGACCGCTTCACTCCCGCAAAACGCGTCGCCATGGCCCTTTCCCATCTCATTCGCACGCAATATCCCGGCGATACGCTCAGCCTGGTCCTCTTCCACGACAGCGCCGAAGAAGTTCCCCTTGGCGAACTCGCCCGCGTTCAGGTTGGCCCGTACTACACCAACACGCGCGAAGGCCTCCGCCTGGCGCAGCGTATCCTCCTCCGCCAAAAGAAAGACATGCGCCAAATCATCATGATCACGGACGGAAAACCCTCGGCCCTGACACTC
>Ga0207144_1164_pt1 | contig 11129 bp, 14 predicted proteins | sample Alteio_BWMinHeat_FD_153583 | JGI IMG/M metagenome (GOLD analysis project Ga0207144, IMG submission 153583) | Enriched cells from forest soil in Barre Woods Harvard Forest LTER site, Petersham, Massachusetts, United States -... | ecosystem: Environmental > Terrestrial > Soil > Temperate forest >...
AAACACCATCAAAAAAGAACTTTCTCCAGAAGTTCTCTCAAAAGTACAAGAAATCCTCGGCAACAAAACACCCGAAGAACTATCAAAATTACTCGACCTCGCCCTCACACAATACGCTATCGGACCAGATGGACAATTCACCAAAAATTTTAAAACTTTCTTAAATAATATTAAAAATGGAAACATCCCCTCAGGGCCATACACAGAAGAAACCTATTCCTTCTTCGATCTCCTCCTCCTGCTTAACCAACTCTCCAACAACGAACGAGCCGGTTTATTAGAAAGCACCCAGCGCGAACAACAAGGCATCCAAGCAACCTTTACACTTAAAATAGATAATATTAAAAATAAAGCATGGGCAGACGTAGGAGTAGCAGCTCTTACTAGTTTTGGAGGCGCGTTCAGCGTATTTGGTGGATACTTTGGAGGCTCACAATCAAAGGACTGGAAAGCACAAATGGCTTCAGCATTTGGAAGAATGTTTAGTGAAGGAATTAGTAGTGGTGCCGGTGCTCTTACTCGCGTATCATACGATCCCGAAAAAGAAAAGTTAGAAGCCAAACAACAACAAGCCAACTTCAACAAAGACACATACAGTCAATCAAAACGAATCATGGAGGAACAAATCGACGCGGCCACTCGATCCGCCAATGACCTCGTATCAAGCACAGGTGGCGTAAAAAGCAGAATCGCCGGAAATGTCTAAACCACAACCCTCCAGCTCTCCAAACTTCTATTATAGTTGACAAACCGCTCATAAAACAAAGATACTACCTCATTGCCTATTCCACTGTTTATGTTCAAAAACACTGTCCAAGAACTTGCCAAAGCGCTACAAGTCGATGTCCCAACGCCCACGGATAACGGAGCCTATGCCTTCTCCTTCGACGACAACACCCTCGAAGTCAACATCCTACCCCTTAAAAACAACGCCCTCATCCTCCTCTCTCCAGTAAGCAATCCATTAAACAACTCCCAAGAAACCGAACAATTATTTAAAAAATTATTACAAATTAACTTTTCCCGATTAAAAGATTACGAAGAAATCTTGACTTGGGATCCCGATTCAGATCAAATCACTCTAACTCAGGAGATCCCCTTTTCTACTCTCTCAGAAAAACCTCTCCTTGGCCAACTTGAACAATTTCTCGATAACCTAGAATTCTGGAAGAGTGCAACAGCCCAACAGTCAACAACAGCCCACCCCCTCCCCCAATAAATCAACCACCATGGGCATCCTCAAAACAGCTTCTATAATTTTAATCTCCCTCACCCTCTGCCCCCTCACACACGGATTAACCCTCCCCTGGAAACAAAAAGCCTCCTTCCAATTTGCAAAAGAAATCAGCCTCAGCGAACTCATCCGCGGCTATTTCGCCCTCCAAAACATCACCGTCGTCGTCGACAAAGATATCCAAGGCTCCATAAGCGGCAAATTCGAAGACCTCTCCCCAGAAGAATTCCTCAACCGCCTCTCCCGCTCCAACGGCCTCATCTGGTTCTACGACGGCAACGTCCTCTACGTCTACCCAGCCCAAAAAGTTGAATCACAATTTCTCGAAATAAGCAGCCACGCTTCAAAAAAACTCCTTGAAACCATCAGCGGCCTCGGCATCGTCGCCCCCTCCTCCTCCATCCGCCTCATAGGAGAAACCGGCATCGCCTTCGTCTCCGGCCCCCCCAAATACGTCGAAATGATCTCCGATGTCGCAAAACAACTCAACAGCATCGTCGACAAAGACTACAACGAAAAACTCAAAGTCAAAATCTTCCCCCTCCAACACGCCTGGGCCTACGACACAAGCTTCCTCTCCCAAGAAACAAGAGTCACCCTCCCAGGCCTAGCAACCATCCTCCGCGGCCTCATGGAAACCGGAACCATGATCACCCCAGAAATGATCGTCTCAGGCCAAATCGTCAAAGACCGCATCCAAGTAACCAGCAAGATCAAAACCTTCAATCAAACAAATGACCTCGTCACCTCCCATAAAAAAGAAATCCTCCCAGTCAACAACTTTGACCCAACCGAACTCCCCCCAGTCCCACCCGTAATAAGCCCCTCTGCCACCCTTATCCAACCAGACATCCGCCTCAACGCCATCATAGTCCGTGACGTCGAAGCCAAAATGTCTCAATACGAAGCCATCATCGACGCCCTCGATGTCTCTGTCTATCTTATCGAAATCAGCGTCGCCATCATCGATATTAATACCACTTTTTCCTCAGCCATCGGAAATCAATTCTTCAGCGCAGACAATAACAGAGGCAGTAGTATCGCTTTCAATACAACAGGTCTTGTTGGCACCACCGCCCCAACAACAGGCTTCAATCTTAAATTGGGTGCTATTTGGGACGGCTACCAAATCATATCTCAAGTCGAAGCACTTGCAGCAGAAGGCTATGCAAACATCCTTGCACGCCCAACTGTCCTCACCCTCAATAATTTAGAAGCTGAAATCAGTAGAACAGAAACATTCTATGTCGAACTTCGCGGTGTTGACACTTCAGACATGGCTGACGTCACCGTCGGAACTATACTGAAAGTCACCCCACGTGTTGTCGAAGAAAAAGACGGCTTCAAACGCATCCAACTCATGATCAATCTAAATGACGGAGCTGCGGACTTTGCTTCTACCGCAACAACATCCCTCCCAAGAACTAGCGACAACGCCATTAATACTCAAGCTGTTCTCTATGAAGGCCAAAGTCTATTCATCGGAGGATACTATAGACAAGACAAAGGCAGTAGCGAAAGCGGTATCCCAATACTCAAAGACCTTCCCTTCATTGGCTACGCTTTCAAAGTTAAAACTCACACAAATGATACCATAGAACGCATGTACCTGATCACCCCCCGAATCATCAATCTAGACTACGAAAGATCCCCCAATATCACCGACCAAATTTGCGACTTCTCATGCCCCCCCATGGGCATAGCTCACGAAATGTCCAAAAACAATTTCAACTGCGAACACAACGGCTGCGTACCTTATGCTGCCGATATTGATTGCGGTTTACACCCAAGCCAAGCAAACTACCGCAGACCCACACCTATGTGTGAACAAATCCACAGATACTTTGAATAACCATCTTTTCTAAACACAACTATTATGAAAATTGAATCACTACTCACCGAATTAGGTAACCAAATGGGCTTACCTAACCTTAAACTAGACGACAATAAAGTCTGCCGCTTAATTTTCGACAAAAAATTCACTGTCGATATCGAAGCCAGCGAAGATCTAAAAATCGTCCACCTATACTCTGCTCTTTGCACCATCCCGCCAAGAGATAAAGAAAACCTCTACGAGTCACTCCTCGAAGCCACCCTCTTTGGCCGTGGCACCGGCGGTGCTGCCTTCGGAGTCGATGTCGAAATGGGCGAAATCCTCCTCTGCAGAACTCTAGAAATGGAAAAAACCGACTACCAAGACTTCGTCAACATCCTCGAAAGCTTCGTCAACCACGTCGAAGCCTGGACCGAAAAAATCGACAAAGGAGAATATTCAAGAGACCGAAGAGGCCCATCCTCAACCCCTTCACCCTCTACGAAAAAGAAAACCGATGACAACATCGATCGCGAAGCACCCCCTCCAGGGTTCATTCGCGCATAATCAGTTGTTATATCTTCTTTAAAATAACTTCCAAATCATCTGTAGACTCTAAACACTGAGTCCCAACACAAAATTGGTACTTAGTGTCAACGTCTTCTTTTTGCCTCAAAATAAAGACCTTCCGATACGGCCTACTCGCCAAAAATTCCCGAATCCTTTCAACAACCTCTCTATCCTCCTCATCAGCCATCTTCAACAACACAACCCCAACAGCATCCTCCACAAACCCCGCCAAAGCATAAGCCACCCCATTAGGTGCATTTTTAGCAAACTCCGCATACCCCTTCCGCAATTGATTCAGCTTCTCTACATAACGATCCTCCCCAGTCAACGCATACAAATCGCTTAAACAATGCACCATCGAAGCATTCCCCGAAGCTATCGCCTGATCCCACCAATACTTCTTACGAGCAATCAATTCCTCTCCATCATCCGCAGTAAAGAAAAATCCAATCCCCTCCAAATCTCCAAAATGCTCAAACACCGTATCCACAATCCTCTGCGCTCGCTCAATATAAACACCCGAACTCCTTGGAACTACCCACTCAACCTTCGAAGCAAGCGCCAAACAAGCCTCCGCATAAAACACATAATCATCTAAATATCCCGTAACCTCACTCACTTCCCCATAATACACCGATCTCAATCGATTTTTCCCATCCGACATATGCTCCCATATCCAATCAATCACTCTCTTGGCCAACAACAACCACTCTGGCCTATTAAAATAAAATCCCGCATTCACCAACCCCTGCACCAATAACGAATTCCAAGAGACAAGTATCTTCACATCCTTCCCCGGCTGAATCCTCAATTCACGCGCTTTTAACAACTTCTCTCTCAACCGCTTAAAATCCAAACGCTTTTGATCATCATCATAAACCCAAGCAGGAATCGACGCCCCTTTTTCAAAATTCCCCTCCTTCGTAATACCATACGCATCACAAAACAACCGCCCATCTTCCACCCCCAAGGCCTCCACCACTTCACCCTGTGTCCAAGCATAATACCGCCCCTCAACGCCCTCCGTATCCGCATCCAAAGACGATGCAAACGCTCCAAAGTCCGTTAGCATATCACGCTCAAGCCACTCGATTGTTTCTTCAACAATCGATTTAAAAAGCTCCAAACGATATGACAACCATCCCTTAGTATAAATATCTATCAATAACCCGTTATCATAGAGCATCTTCTCAAAATGTGGAACCCCCCAAAAGCGATCCACACTATACCGCGAAAATCCCCCACCAAGCTGATCATAAATCCCTCCATGCGCCATCCCCTTCAACGTCTTTTCAAGCACCACATCAATCCTCTCTGCCAATTTTCCATCCCGCGCACAAGCAGCACTCCCCCTAACCGCAAAAAGATATTCCAAAACCGTCGGCACAGGAAACTTCGGCGCCCCCCCAAATCCTCCCCACTCATCATCATGAGTCGTACATATCATCCTAACACCCTCAAGCAACGCACTATTAGGCAATTCTCCACCCACCGAGGGATTATTAGCCACCAACAAATTCTGAATAATATTATCCCCATTCTCCTCAAGCTCATGCGGCGATTTCCTATAAGCCTCCACAAGCCTCATCAATAACTGCGGCCACGGAACAATCCCTCTACCAATATCCTTAGGCGGAAAATAAGTACCCCCAAAAAACGGCTTCCCATCAGGCAAACAAAATACATTAAGCGGCCACCCGGCCCTTCCCGTAATCATTTGCACAACTTCCACAAACATCTGATCAATATCTGGCCTCTCCTCTCGGTCCACCTTAATACAAATAAAATTCCTATTCATCAAACCCGCAATATACCCATCCTCAAAGCACTCATGCGCCATCACATGACACCAATGACACGACGAATAACCTATAGAAACTAATATCAATTTGTCTTCTCGCTTAGCCACCTCAAACGCCTCCACACACCAAGGCCACCAATCCACCGGATTCTCCCCATGCTGCTTTAAATATAAACTACTCTCTTTTAACAACCGATTCGCCATACTAAAAATAAAGATACGTCAATTACTCCTTTGTCAACCCCAGACCAAAAAAAGGAGAGCCCGCCAACACCCTTAGCAGACTCTCCTAACTCGGTTCATCCCTATCTGCGAAAAATCTGATTCAACGTCTCATTAGCCCGCCCAATCATCCTCTGGTAATCATAAAGCTCCTCTTGAGAGTACTGATCATTGATTGTCATATTCAGCCCAGCATACTGAATAACCTCCGTTTGTGAAAAAAAATCATCCTTTAAAGCCTCCACCCTCGGATACCTCTCCAAATAATGCGGACTCAGTATATTCCCATACAACATCTCCAAATAACCCGTAAACGCCTCTACCAATATCTTTTCCCAATCCAAAAGTACAAAAAAATAAGCCTGCCTCTCCGCTAAATCCTCAGGTATATCATCTTCACTACTAACGAAGATATATGGCTTATCATAATCGCAATCTCTAGCATATAATCCACATAAAGATGCTATCGCCACAAATGCGACAAAGAATATATTGTTCAATTTTATATGCACAAATAAATATTAATGCAAATAAAATGAAATATCAAATTATGCCTATACTTTACTCAACGTACTTATTCTATCAACAAACTTCTTACTAATCCCATCAAATGACCCATTCGAAAAAAAACATACCAAATTCTTTTCCCCTAATCCCCTACTAATTTTCACTTCTAAGTCCCTCAAAATAAAATCGTTCGACTGATACGCATTTGCTTCAACACCCTCTAATCGTAGCGTATTTGCAATCCGAACAGTGTCCAAACGATCACCTTCCGAATACATCTCCCCACGAAAAACAGGCCCAATAAACAATCTATCAACACCACCCAGCCCCACGCAAAATGTCTCTTGATGAAACTTTCGGCACGCCGTATTACTCCGAGGCTCAAAACAAGCATTAATCCTATAACCCTCATAACGTCTCTTTAACGCCCTTAACGTCTCTCCCAACGCCGTTGGATGATGCGCAAAGTCTTCAATAACAACGACTTCACTGTCTTCATAGAGAACTTCCTGCCGACGTTTCACACCTTTAAAATGCCCCAAAGACTCCAACGATATCTGTGTCGGATCTTCTGGGCTCACACTAAGCCCTGCCGCAAGAGCTGCCATCGCAGCATTCCTCGCATTAAAAAGCCCAGACAATTGCCAACACACCCTTCCCCACTCTCGTCCCTTCCAAACCAACGAAAATGCCGAACCTGAGACCCCTTCACAAAAATCGACAATACGTAAATCATTCAACTCACCAACTCCAACCTTAAAAACCGTTGTCCAAGTAATCGGCAAAAGAGCCTCAATATTATCATCATCCCCATTAACAAGAACATATCCACACTGAGGAACTATTCTCAACAAATGGCTAAAACTTCGCTGAATATCCTCAAGGTCTCTAAAAATATCACCATGATCAAATTCTATATTATTAATAGTCAAAACAGATGGGAGATAGTGAACAAACTTACTCCGCTTATCAAAAAAAACGCTATCATACTCATCTCCTTCAATAACAAACGGCGAATTACCTTCCCCCAAACACGACCCGCTCGGCAAATCACGCGGCACCCCTCCTATCAAGTACCCCGGCTCCAAACCGTGCCCCTTCAATAAATAAGCGGCCAAAGCAGTCGTCGTCGTTTTCCCATGCGTACCTGAAACAACAATATTAAAACGATTAAACAAAACTTCTTTTTTTAGCAACTCCGGCAACGAACAATAAGGAATTCTTCTTGTATTCAACAACCACTCAACCTCCGGATTCCCACGACTCACAACATTCCCCACAACCACCATATCGGGATCAATAGCCTTAAGCCTTTCCACATCGTAGCCTTCGTAAATTTCAACACCCGCATCCCTTAAAACATCCGACATCGGAGGATAAATATCCTTATCCACACCCACAACCTCATGCCCCATCGACCTAAGCAACAAAGCCACATTTCCCATCGCCGTTCCACAAATACCCAAAAAGAAAAATCTCATATAACCTTCCAGTTAAAAGAGACTTTTCTTATCTGCCAAGAACAGATTTTACATTTTCACACTTTATTGGCTCATCTTCGCATAAAATGCATCGGCTTGTCGCTGTAGGCATTTCTCCATTGCATCAAAGTCTTCTTTTGTCTTAGGCTCCCAACCCTTAAGCCAAATTCTAAAAATAACAAAACAAGCACGCAAAATATCAACATAATGCCTTGGTAGCAAATCACCTTTATCGGGGTCATGCACATAGTGAATCCGAGCAATTAGATTATTATAAAAATCCTTAGCACAACCAATATTATGATCGTCAAGCACCTTCTTAATATTCTTAGCTAAATTAACGGCATTCTTATGACTTATCGTGTAATCATAGTCAAGTTCACCAAAAACCGTTTCCATCACTAATATATCATTAGCAGAAAGATTGGCTATAATCGTATTTTGAACAAAATCTTCGGAAGGCAAATCATGAATCTTATACTGAGACTCTAGACGTGCTTTTGTTTTGGCTTCTTGTTTTTTTGCCTCTTCTTCTTTATGCTTATTAGCAACGGTTTGAGCGACATTTACCTTACGATCCTTAAGCTCCTTAACCTTTTCCTTTCCTCGAATATGACGCTCCCTTTCAGCATCCTCTCTCTCTTCTTGCACCTTTCTTGCTCTTGCTGCCATCACAGCCCTATTAACTTCAATTTGCTTCTGCCTATTTACCTCTTCTACTTCTTGTTGGCTTTGACTCAACGAAATCGACTCATCTTTCTTTACAGACACTGTTCCCGCCAATAAAGCCGCATCACGTTTTCTTGCCCGCGCTCGAGCCTTTTTAGAAAGCTTAGGCGTTTTAGAAGGCTCAGATACTTTTTCTATTTCTGCAACCTCCACTTCAAGGTCTTGATATTCCTTATATTCATCAATTGACAAATGAGATACCATTGTTTTTACTACACTCCTTATATTTGAGAACTCTGAATCCGATACTAAATCAATCTCAAATGCCTTAGTAATCTCTACTGCATAAGGCAATAACAACTCCAAAGATTCAACAAGAATGCGCAATACACGCTCCATGTAATCTATAACATAGTCACTATGCATATTACTAGAACCTGCCTTCGCAGTCTTAAAAATATGTAAAGTATAACTTAACATACCTTCAAATAGCATGTAAGCATAAATTTTACTAGGATGAAACGTATCACAGGGCATATGCTGCCAAACACTCCGACTCGCTCTCAAGCAAAAAAGCGCCGTTTTCTTGTCCTCCTCACATATTTTCAACCCAACTTCAAGCCCATTCAGCTTAGCCTGCACCCGCTCTCTACGATCCTTCGAATTCGATGTAACTACTTTGACAACAACATCGGCTTGCTCCAGCTTTTCAGAAAAAATTTGCTCCAATAACAGCATAATTTTAAAACCTTCAGCAATTTTATTCAACTTCTCTTTAACCGTGAAATTCTCACAAAACCATCCGAAATCATCCATAATATCAAAATTTGAAGCCTTAAGCACAGGCAAAGCAATATTCTTTCTTGGTTCACCACGGATATCCTTCACAAAAAGACCTATCTTCGATAATCTATCATAAATAGATTGACTAAGAATGCCTGACAAACCTCCATTAGCCTCCCAAGATCCCCCTACATTAAGCAACAAATAATTTAAGTAATAACCAAAAGAACAACTACTATACAATTGCATATATTTCTTAATTAAACCACCGGCGTCTTTTTCTTTAAGAAACGTCACATTTTCCTTATTACAAGAACCTATTGATCTAGGAGAAAATAGTGCCATTTCAACCCGATCGCCTCCCCTACTCACCCTATTTTGCCCAACTTCTACAGATCTTCCATCAAACTGACTTTTTAAATTTTCCTCGGCATCACTACTTGCTGATTTTTCATTATTTATAGCATTTCTATATGCACTATTATTATTATCTATCATAATGTTTAATACTTAATCTCTCGAATCTCGACAATAAATAAATTAATTTAAAAATCAACATAAAAAACATCTTCGATTTATAAAACCAATCGATTATAGCTAAACCCAATTTTAAGGTACCTAAGCTCAACATCAAGATATTTATATACCAATCCTCCTAACTCCGTTCCGCAAATACCTAAGAAAAAAAATCTCATATAGTCTCTTACTAAAAAAAGACTTTGCTCATCTGCCAAGAACAGATTTTATCTTTTCACACTTTATTGGCTCATCTTCGCGTGAAATGCATCTGCTTGTCGCTGTAGGCATTTCTCCATTGCATCAAAGTCTTCTTTTGTCTTTGGGCTCCAACCCTTAAACCAAATTCTAAAAATAACAAAACAAGCGCGCAAAATATCAACATAATGCCTTGGTAGCAAATCACCTTTATCGGGGTCATGCACATAATGAATCCGAGCAATTAGATTATTGTAAAAATCCTTAGCGCAACCGATATTATGATCGTCAAGCACCTTCTTAATATTTTTAGCTAAATTAACCGCATTCTTATGACTTATCGTGTAATCATAGTCAAGTTCACCAAAAACCGTTTCCATCACTAATACATCATCAGCAGAAAGGTTAGCTATAATCGTATTTTGAACAAAATCTTCGGAAGGCAAATCATGAATCTTATACTGAGACTCTAGACGTGCTTTTGTTTTAGCTTCTTGTTTTTTTACTACTTCTTCTTTATGCTTATTAGCAACAGTTTGAGCGATATTTGCCTTATGATTTCTACGCTCCTTGACTTTTTCTTTGCCACGGGTACGACGCTCTATTTCAGCTTGTTCTCTTGCAGCCTGAAGATCTTTTGCTCTTTGTGTTGATATAGCTTTATTAATTTCAATTTGCTTCTGTCTCTCCTCTTCTTCGGCTCGTTTCCGTGCCATTTCAGCAACCTCTTGTTCAAGGTCTTGATATTCTTGATATTCATCAATGGACAAACGAGATACCATTTGTTTCCCCTTAACTCTCATAAGAAGCAACTGCTTATCCAATTGTAAATCAATTCCGAATGCCTTAGTAATCTCTATTGCATAAGGCCATAACAGTTCTAAAAATCCTATTGAAATACGAAAGGATCTCTCCAAATGATCTACTTGAGAATCTTTACTTTTTTTTGAATAGCAATTATTCAGGATGTCCCAGATATCTGAAGTATGCTGTAATATTAGCTCAAACAACATATAAACTTGAACCTTACTGAGATAAAAAACATCAGGAGACAGCATCGTCCACAACTTTTTTCGACCATCAAGCCAATCAAGAGTATCTGCTTTATTCATGTCTATAGCAAAATCCGGAATACAATCAAATTGTTCAATTTTTTGACGAAAAATATCCTCAATTAATAACAATATTCGAGCGCCCTGAGTAATCCTTCCAAACTTCTGCTCAATCTCAGAATTTCGACAAAGCCATCCAAAATCATCAACCATATTAAAATTTCCAGCTTCAAACATAGGCAAGTCAATATACGTTAACGTTTTACGCTCTTCATACATCAAA
>Ga0207144_1166_pt1 | contig 11081 bp, 7 predicted proteins | sample Alteio_BWMinHeat_FD_153583 | JGI IMG/M metagenome (GOLD analysis project Ga0207144, IMG submission 153583) | Enriched cells from forest soil in Barre Woods Harvard Forest LTER site, Petersham, Massachusetts, United States -... | ecosystem: Environmental > Terrestrial > Soil > Temperate forest >...
CAAAAATGCGCCAACTTTGGAATATGCTAGCGCATTATAATGCTAACAAAGTTAATTATAATGACTTAGGACGATCGTTAGAGAGAACAAGTACAACTATTAAGCACTATATTGACGTATTACAAAGCACATTAATGCTTTCAAGGTTACAACCATGGCACGAAAATATTTCTAAAAGACAGGTCAAAGCTCCCAAGATATTTTTTAAAGACACTGGAATTCTTCATTACTTCCTTGGAATTACAGACTGGGATAGTCTGATAGGAAGTCCTCATTTAGGTGTGTCATGGAAATCCTTCGCTTTAAAACAAATTATGTATTTGCGGGACTATGATGAAAATGACTGTTATTATTGGTCCGCTCATCAGGGGCCTGAACTTGATTTGCTTGTCATGCACAAAGGAAAACGACTAGGCTATGAGTTCAAATTTTCCGAAGCTCCTCAAGTAACTAAATCAATGCACGTTGCCATAGAAGATCTTAAACTTGACTCTTTAACAATCGTAAATCCAGGACCTGATGACTATCCAATAGATGAAAAAATAAGCGTGTTGGGACTCAAAATTTAAAAATCGTCACTCTTGACAGCCATAAACAACCCTCTACCATAACCAAATGACAAGCGATCATAAAAAATTGTTACTCATAGGCTGTGGCAAATTAGGAACTGTTCTTTTAGACTCATGGCTGCACAATAAAACCTTCCATGAAATAGTCGTAGTACAACCAAGCCTATCGGCTCAGAAATTTTTTGAAAATTTTACACAACTTACTTTTGTCAAAAGCCACAAAGATATTCCACTCAGTTTTCAACCAGATATCATAGCAATAGCAGTAAAACCGAAGCAGGTCTTGGATACATTGAAAAACTATACTATATATCAAGATATCTCCCTTTTCGTTTCTTTAGCAACAGGAATTTCCATAAATCGTATGCACCCAGTCCTCGGCCCCAAAGCAAATATCGTGCGTCTCATGCCCAATGTTGCAGTTCAAATCGGGCAAAGTCTTAATTTAGCCTACGCATTGCCATCATTAAACCCCGCATACAAAAATCTAACACAAAAAATATTCGATTGCACCGGTAAACTTATTTGGATAGATAGTGAGGAATTAATAGATACCCTAACCCCCATTTCCGGATCCGGCCCAGCTTATTTTTTTCTGCTCACGGAAATACTCGCTGACAAAATATCAGAACAGGGCATTAGCAAAGAGACTGCCTTGACCATCGCAAACCAAATATTTCTCGGAAGCGCCTTATTGATAGAAAAAAATCCTAATCTGCAAGAACTTAGATCATCCGTGACAAGCAAAGGCGGAGTCACCGAAGCAGCGATAGAAGTTCTTGAACCACGGCTACCAAGCCTCGTCAAAGAAGCTTTAGGCGCCGCAATGCAAAGACTTAAGCAACTCCTATGAAAACCAAGACAATAATTATAAAAGTAGGAACACAATCTATTCTGTCACAAACAGGAATGATACGAGACGGCGTCCTACCAAGCATCGTAAAGCAGATCGCTGAACTCCAAAAAACAGGTGCACACCTCGTCCTTGTAAGCTCCGGAGCAGTCGGATCAGGACGACGCGTCAGTAGAGAATTATTCGGCCGCGAATATGGAAACTCAATCGCCGAAAAACAACTCCTAGCCAGCCTCGGCCAACACGAGCTCTTACATACCTACTCCACGTTATTCAAAAAATACGATATTCTTTCCGCTCAACTTTTGCTAACCAAGCAGGACTTCCATACAAGACAGCATTACTTAAATATCGCACGTCTTCTGCGTGAAGTATTAGACCATAAAAATATCATTCCAATCATTAATGAAAACGATAGCGTCGCAATCGAGGAACTAATGTTTACCGATAACGACGAGCTCGCAGGCTTGATCGCAGCCCAATTAGGCGCCGATAAGCTAATCATCCTAACGAGCGTTAAAGGAGTCTACGACGGCCACCCCGATGATCCCAATTCAAAAATCATCCCAATTATTAACCCTGAAGAAAAACACCATCAAGTCTCCGCAATTAAAACCGCTCACGGCCGAGGAGGAATGGTCAGCAAGCTTTCAACTGCACAAAAAATGTCAACTCTCGGTATCTGCACGCACATCGCACATATCGATGAACCAGATGTAATAGTACGAATCGCAAACGGAGAGCCATTAGGCACAACCATTTTACCCGTCAAAAAGAAGTCGAGTAAAAAACGCTGGATAGCCTTCAGCTGCAGCAAAAATAACGGACGTATTCAAATTAATCCCTGCCTGGAACAAATAATCGAAAGAAAAGAAAAAATTACAAGTATACTTCCAGTTGGTATTGAAAAATGCACGGGCGAATTCGAAAAAGGCGACTTAGTCGATATCATTGGCCAAAACGGAAATAAAATAGGCGTCGGTATTGCCAAATATGGATCAAATAAACTTCATCCACTCCTAGGCCTTAAAAATAAACCCGTTTTTATCCATTACGACCATCTATACATTGATACCAAGCCTATTAAGCCCATACAAACAAAAGCATCATGAACATCATTATAGATAGTATAAAGCAAGTTAAGACTGCCAGCCGAGCTCAGTCTTACATAAGCCATGAACTCCGGAACGAAGTCCTTCGAACACTCTCCAAAGAATTAACGCTAAACATCGACAGTATCCTTCAAGAGAACGCAAAAGACTTGTCGGAGATGCCCAAAGAAGACCCCCGCTACGATCGATTAGAATTAACCAAAGCCCGTATAGACGGAATCGCAAAAGATTTGCTAAAAGTTGCAGATCTGCCATCTCCTCTAGGAAGAATTTTAGTAGACAGGACAATGCCAAATGGCCTGCATTTGCAAAAAATATCGGTCCCTCTAGGCGTCATCGGCGTTATCTACGAGTCACGACCAAATGTAACAATCGACGTCTTTAGTCTTTGCTTTAAATCAGGCAATGGCTGCATCCTTAAAGGTGGCAAAGAAGCATATCATTCGAATACTATATTGATCAAAATCATCAAAAATGCCCTCGCCCTAAATAGCTTAACCGAAAATATCGTCTACCTCATGCCTTCAGAAAGAGATGCAGTCTACGATCTACTTAACGCCGTAGGCCTCGTAGACGTCTGCATACCCCGCGGAAGTCAATCTCTCATCAATTTTGTCAGAGAAAATGCTAAAATCCCAGTCATCGAAACAGGCGCCGGTATCGTCCACACCTACTTTGATCTGAGTGGGGACCTTATTAAGGGTGTCGCAATCATCGAAAACGCAAAAACCAGGCGCGTCAGCGTCTGCAACGCCCTAGATACGCTTGTCATACACGAACTGCGATTAAAAGACTTACCTCAATTAGTAAAACCGCTCGCAAACAACAATGTCGAAATCTTTGCAGATGAAACAAGCTACAATGCCATCACCGGACAATACCCCGCCAATTTATTAAAAAAGGCCAAACCTCAAAACTTTGGCACTGAATTCTTATCCTATAAAATGTCGGTTAAAACCGTAAAAAATTATGAAGAGGCCGTAACCCACATCATGAATCATACATCTGAACACAGCGAAGCCATAATCGCCGAAGACCAGGCAGCAATAGACTATTTTCTTGAAAATGTCGATGCCGCTGCCGTCTACGTCAACGCATCCACAGCATTCACCGATGGCGGTGAGTTTGGCATGGGTGCCGAAATCGGCGTCAGTACGCAAAAACTACACGCACGAGGTCCAATGGGATTAGAAGAACTTACAAGCTATAAATGGATTATTCATGGTGATGGACATATTAGAAATTAAGTTTCAATCTAAATAAGTTGACTTTAAAAGCGAAAAACTATCCGTTAGCAAGTACTGTTTATTAAATTTTATAATTTTCTTAAAGTAGCGAGCTTTTATTAAAAAATTGACAATATGATTCTAGTATGTCACTTAGGAGATTTGTTTAATTTTTATCCAATATATGTATCCATCAAAAATATCTAATAGTAATAGTAGTGATTTTCCGGTTGAAAATAATTCTAATTTTGTTCAAAGAACGGTTGAGTCGGAACAAAGTGAAACTCCTCGAGGTAACATAACGCATTGTGAGTTCGGTGACCTTGTTCAATTATTATTTTCTCGTTTGATCTCTCAAGATGATGGATATTTTGATATAGCCCTAAATCTATCGCTAGCTTGCACGAAGTTTTATAAAATGGCAAATTATGAAATAAGTGAATTTATTAAGAAACAGTACAATCCAACGGCATTATTTTCAGCTCAAATAAGCATGCTTTTTTGCCAAGAGAGAAGTCAAGTTCCAAGTTGTTTTACTGCAACGTACAAACAAAAAGCTATCGAATTATACTGCTTTGCTTTGAGAAATCTTAATGAGACGCCGTGTAAAGTATATGTAAGAATTTATGACCAACATGTAAAAACATTGCTTGGGCTCTATGAAGGTTTCAATTTTAAGAAAAATAAGAATCTAGTGAGTTTTTCTTTATTTCATCTCGTCCAAGACGGAGACGATCAAGGTGAATTAATAATGAACGATTATGTGTTTTATCAATTTTTACATGATTTCTTTTTAAGCTCGAAATTTATTGAATTTATGAATGACGCTAGTGATTTAACGGCAAAGAAATATAGAGCTATTGTAAAATTTTTAGCAAAAAAGAAAAATTTACAGAATGTTAAAGATTTAATAAATTTATTGATCGAACAGTTATCGAATAATAGGCTTATTTTAGAAGATGATTATTTATTTGGTATGCGTACTTTGTCGGGTTCGAGTTTAATAGAAAAACAAATTGCAACAAATTGTATTAGCAGATTGCACCGAGACTTAACAGATCACGAGACCCGTGATTGGCGTCGGAGTACAATTTTGTCAATTTTGGCTGATTTTTCATTTGATGATTTATTAAATAGTGAGGATATTAAAATATTTTTATTTGACATTGAAGAATTTATTAAAAAATTATCAAGTGAAGATGTTAAGGGTAACGCGATTGAATTATGTGGATTGTTAATTTATAAAAAAATTATTATTGAAAAAGAGATAGTAAATAATTGGATAGATCTGGTTATAGAAATATTAGAAAATAATCAGAGTATAAAAATTCAGCGTAGTGCACTATATTTTTTAAGTTTAATTATTGAAGAATATTTAGATTTTAAAACTATAGAAAACTTAATAAAACGAGTTTTAGAATTTCTTACTAATGATCATGAAACTTTAGGTAAGGAAGTGAGGGAATATGCATGTTCCTTTATTCAATCATTTGCAGGGAAAGGATGGGAAGCCACAGAAAATTCCTTAGTATTATTAAATGCTTTTGTGAAAGTACTTTCAGGCGAAGAAAATGAGATATACGAAAAAATTTTTGAGCTTTGCACTAAACTGATTCAAACTCATTTGATTGAAGATATGGATGAATCCATGAAAAAGCAGCTGGTTGAAATAGCTAAAAAAAACTTAAAAAGCCAAAACAACGTTATTCGTATCAATGCTGAAAAGCTATACGTTTTATTTGAAGACAAGAAACTGCAGCTTAATCGTATTTTACAAGGAATATTAGAAAAAGATGAAACTTCTGAACAATCTCTCCAGAATCTCTCTGTGGAGGTATTAAGCCGATTTTTTTATAACTTAGAAGATAATGCAGTCGGCTTACGTGAAGCAACCTTAGAATTCATGGCGAAGTATATCTCTGAATTAGAGAATAAAGAAAAATCCTAAAATCTGAAGGAAAACAAGGCCACCGAGAAAATTGCTCATGCACATATTGGATATTGACTTAATGGGAAATATGATAAAATCACAGCATGAACTTTAAAAGCGATAACGTCGTCGGAATTCAGCCAGCCATCATAGACGCAATCCTAAAAGCTAATGTAGGAGCAGCAAATTCCTATGGCAAAGACCCATCTTCCGATGAATTAAAAATAAAATGCTCCGAACTCTTTGAAACAGACGTCGCAGTATACCTGACAAATACCGGAACCGCAGCAAACTGCCTAGGCCTTTCAGCCCTCGCAAAGCCTTACGAAACCATTTGCTGCCATCAAGAAGCCCATATCAATACCGATGAATGCGGAGCCCTAGGCCTTTTTACCGGAGGAGCAAAATTAGTGACCTTCCCCGGCGAAAATGGAAAAATCGATTTAAATGCCCTAACTCAATATATTGACGGAGCCTCTCTGCATCATCCCCACGGAGGTAAACCAAGCTCTATCAGCATCTCTCAAGCCACAGAATGCGGAACAGTCTATAAATTACAAGAATTACAAGCAATATCAGAATTCGCAAAATCCCGTGGCTTATCGTTGCACATGGACGGAGCCCGATTTGCAAATAGCCTTGTCACATTAAATTGCTCCCCCGCCGAAGCAACCTGGAAAGCAGGAGTCGACGTTATGACCTTCGGAGCAACCAAGAACGGTACCATGGCCGGCGAGGCAATTATTTTCTTCAATCAAAAATACGCCGAAGGTTTCGATTACATACACATGCGTGCCGGCCAACTCGCTTCCAAAATGCGATTTTTTTCCTGTCAATTTTTAGCCTATCTAGAAGATAACCGATGGTTGAAAAACGCAAGCCACGCCAACACAATGGCTCAAAAATTGCTCACACTTTTTAATCACCACGGCATAAAGGCCAAATACCCAGTCGAAGCCAATGAACTGTTCGTTACTCTATCCAAAGAAACCGCCGAACATCTCAGATCGAACGGAGTCGGATTCTACGACTGGGGCCTCCCAGGAAATGGCCTATATCGATTCTTAACTTCTTGTTTTACCAATGATCATGATATCGAAAGCTTGAGGGATTTGTTTTAGCTTAATTTTGATATAAGAAAAGAAGAATAAATTTATGTTGATCAAAAATATTCTAAATTGGCACTCAAAATTTTATGTTTTTGAGAATTAATGAGTTAAAATAACGAAATTTTATAAATTAATTTTTTTCTTGATTTAATTGTAGATGTATTATACAAATTAAAAGTCAAAAATAATCAATATGTATAATAATAGTTCAAATTTATCAGGTGCATCACAACAACGACCACTACAGAATGTTAATTCTTATAATATCGCGAGAAATGCGAGTGCAGAAGATCAAGAGAATGCGCAGCTAATGGAGGGATTTGCTCAAATACAACGTATAGGAACTGGCAATGATTCTATTGAAATGAGGGAAGGCCAACAAGGAAGTAATCCTTCAGGTTTTCCTACAATAAAACAAGAACCTGGAACTATATCGGCAGAAAATAATCAGCAAATTCCAATAGCACAAAGAGCCGTACAAACGCTCTATCTTTTTCCATTGCAACCGACTACGCAACAGAGAGTTGCGCAATCAACCGATCAATTTCTGCTTTCTCACGGCTCGTATCCGAGCATTTCTGGTATGCCTTATTCCACATTCCCTGCCATTCATGGAGCAACACAACAACAGCAAGCCCAAATCATTCAAACAACTAATAATAAACGTAATGCAAATGCCTCTGGGTTTAATAACTCGGATCCAAAAAGACAGCGTACTGATGGTAATGCGCAATATGTTGAAAATCAAGGACAAAATAAAGATCAAGATAGGAAAGATTATGCTGAATATATGATGTTAATTAGAAAAGATATTCAGGAGGAAAATTATAAAGATGCCGAATCTCTTTTTTATAAAGCACTTGAGTGTCTTGATCTGACGAATGCTCAAAGGGCCGACCTTAGCCGTCAGTTAGTACTTTTACAAAATAAACAAAAAAAATATGCTGAATCTGAAGCGACGTGTTTGAAAGCACTGAACCTTTCCGGTTTGTCCAATGTCTTAAAAGCAGGCCTTAACCGTCTGTTAGCAATTTCACAAAATAGACAAAAAAAATATGCTGAAGCTGAAACGACGATCTTGAAGACACTTGACCTTTCCGATTTGCCCAATTTTTTAAAAGCCCAACTTAGTCATCAGTTAGCATTTTTACAAAATGAACAAAAAAAATATGCTGAATCTGAAGCGACGTGCTCGAAGGCACTTGACCTTTCTGATTTGCCCAATGAGTATAAAGCAAAACTTAGCATTCAGTTAGCATTTTCACAAAATGGACAAAAAAAATATGCTGAATCTGAAGCAACGTGCTCGAAGGCACTTGACCTTTCCGGTTTGCCCAATGAGTTAAAAGCCAGACTTAGCATTCGGTTAGCATTTTCACAAAATGGACAAAAAAAATATCCTGAATCTGAAGCGACGTGCTCGAAGGCACTTGACCTTTCTGATTTGCTCAATGAATTTAAAGCCGAACTTAGCATTCAGTTAGCAATTTCACAAAATGGACAAAACAAATATGCTGAATCTGAAGCGACGTGCTCGAAGGCACTTGACCTTTCCGGTTTGCCCAATGAGTTAAAAGCCAGACTTAGCAGTCGGTTAGCATTTTCACAAAATGGACAAAAAAAATATCCTGAATCTGAAGTGACGTGCTCGAAGGCACTTGACCTTTCTGATTTGCTCAATGAAGTTAAAGCCGAACTTAGCATTCAGTTAGCAATTTCACAAAGTGGACAAAAAAAACACGCTGAATCTGAAGCGACGTGCTCGAAGGCACTTGACCTTTCCGATTTGTCCAATACCGCGAAAGCTAATTTGAACTGTTTTCTAGCACATTCTCAATATAATCAGGGTCAATACCAAAGTATAGAACAAAAATTTAAATTAGCACTTGAGTTGTCTGATGCTGATTATCTACACGCATTGGCTTTTCATGACTTATCCAATGTGAACAAAAAAAATGGAAATACTTCAAAAGCATCTGTATACAACATAATCGCATTAAATTATTTAAGGTTATGCTCGCACGTATATTATGATCAATATAGACAAGAAGCACTTTGTGATTATCAGGCATATGGAAGAAATCATGAGGAAATCGTACAAAAAGTGTCAGCACTTTTTATTGCAAAAGATACTCAATTAACTGAAGACGAAATTTGGCAAGCCATAATGGCAGTTGGCGAAATTAGAAAATCTAATTTTATCCCGAACTCAGGTCTTTAAGAACGATCTCCTCATGTACTAGTTCTACCTGTTTGCCAAAAAAAGCCAATCCTATTGCTAGTACAGAAGCTATATTATGTTGCTTAAACGTTTCTATGTATTTTTTATCCTTAATTTGACTTAATGCTTCTTGCGCTTTTGTCAAACATCGATCAATACTATCGCTAACCTTAAATTCTATTAGTATCCCATTTTTTTGTTTATTCTTAGGGATGAAAATAACATCTGAACGTCCCAACCCAGCTTCTTTATTAGACTGAATAATATATTCGTCTTTTAATCCAACCACTAAGCCTAATATAAATACATGAAATATCGCTTCCGGCGTTTGTTCATTAAAGTCAAAATAACTACCCGTTTGCATAATATACATGGATAAATAATTCTTGAATTTATCCATGTCCCCATTACTCAAGCTTTGAACGAAACTATTATAAGAATCATAGCTAATCGCCTCACTGAACCAAGCATCTATTATTCTATCATAAACAAAACCCACTTCCTTATTGGGTATTGCCATCCTCGCCATTAATCGATAGCCACGGAGCTCGCTCGATAACACCTTGAGATACCCAGCATAAAGCAGTAAGCTCCATAAAGCTTCCGGACTCGTCTTTATATCTGAAAATACAAGATTCTCAGATATAGGCTGTTCAATAATATTCCCTTGTAATAATTCCTCAAACTGCTGTTTAACAACAAGTTTAGCCCGACTTAATAGTTCAGCTATTAAACTATTACTCGCTGTATTTACCCAATAAGGTTGTAACGGTTCATTGTTGTCCAAACAGTTTATTATCGACCAAGGATTATATAACGTATATCGCCCTACTTGATAACCATTATACCATTCTTTAATAGTTTCGATCGAAGCTTTCTGCCTACTCTGAGCCAACAAAACTACCACTTCTTCTTCCGTAAAACCAAAGTATTGGCCATATTTTTCTCGTAAAAGGGTATAGATAGTAACATTGTTCATACCAGAAAACAGACTCTCTTGTGCAACACGCGTAATCCCAGTTACAACAGCTTTCTGAAATTCTTTATTATCCTTAAGCGCCTGTCCCAATATACTACGCATTAAGTCAATCATATCATCATAGTATTCCTTTGAGTAGGCCTCTTGTATCGGAGTGTCATACTCATCGATTAAAATGATCGGAAATTTTTTAAATTTCCTCGCCAAATACTCCGATAATTTTTTAATCGCAGCTCCTACATTTTCTGGGTTTGCTTCTTGATTTAATAAAGCCCTAAAGGTATTCTTTTCATCCTGAGCCAATAAATCACCCTCAAGCAAATATCGATGTTCAGCATACAATTCTTTCATTAATAACACAATGCTCGCATAAGCACTAAGCTGATCAGGTTTTTTTATATCCTTAAAAGAAATAAAAATAACCGGATATTGATTCTGATGCGCTTTACAAAATTCCGTATCTTTTGAAATATTCAAGCCTTCGAACAAATTTTCGCTTTCATCTATAGAATGATTATTTCCTAAAAAATAATAAAGCATCGATAAATTCAGTGTTTTTCCAAAACGTCTTGGCCTAGTAATAACAACAACCTCAGAGCTATCATCCATGATGTCCTTAATCATTAACGTCTTATCAGCAAATAGATTCTTCCCTTTTATAAGTTTTTTAAAATCACTAATACCTATCGGGAATTTTTTATAACGTGCATTCTCCATCTCTATCCCCATTACTTTAAAATTTGAAATTAGCTTTTATTCGAGCGCTTTACAAACCCGAAATCATGGTCTCATAACTCACATTCTTCGTCAAGGAGTTTATCTTTCACTTTTTTTTATCACACGACCCCAAGCTTAATACCCAAAATTATTCATTTTCTAAAAAATTTTTCCTTCAAAAAAATCCATGTGAATAATTTTTTTGCCTCAAATAAGAGTTTTTTGTACGCCTAACACGCCTAACAAACCTAACACAATATTTTTTAAAAAAATTTACTATTTTTAAAAAATATTTCTTGTTTTTAATGCCGTGACTGTGTTATAATGCTTTCACAATTGAGGACTTTCTCAACAAGACAATAAAC